>Ga0070661_100000731_pt1 | contig 23961 bp, 18 predicted proteins | sample KBSC43metaG_FD_64663 | JGI IMG/M metagenome (GOLD analysis project Ga0070661, IMG submission 64663) | Corn rhizosphere microbial communities from Kellogg Biological Station, Michigan, USA - KBS C4-3 metaG | ecosystem: Host-associated > Plants > Roots > Rhizosphere > Soil ... | reverse complement strand
CCGCAGGTCAGCGGACACGCAAGCCGGTGAATCCGGAGGCCTACGATGAGTTTCTCAAGGGCCGGTATCTGAACCACCGCCGCAGTCACAGCGATAACGACATCCACAACGCGATCGCGCATTTTCAGCGGGCGTTGAAGCTCGACCCGGCGTTCGCGCCTGCGTTCGCGGGGCTGGCCGAGAGCTACCTGTGGCTTTGTGTCTTCTTCGTGCTGCCAGCGACGGAAGCGTTTGCTCACACACGGCGGTATTTGCGTGATGCGCTCGCGCTCGATCCCGAGCTCCCAGACGTTCACTACCTGCTTGGTGAGCTCGCGTTGTATCACGAATGGGACTTCGAGGAGTGTGAGCGACACACGCGACGTGCACTGGCGCTCGACCCAAATCACCCCGAGGCATTGATGCTCGTGGCGCGCGTGTCCATGCTGCGTGGTCGAGTGCGCGAGATCGACGATGCGTTGGAGGCGTCAGTGCGTGCTGACCCCGTTGGGCTCGGGACACGTTGGTACTACGTGGTCAACCTGTATTGTGTGGGCAAGTTTCAGCGATGCATCGACGAAGCGGATCGGATGCTCTCCGACGCGGGCGAATACAACGATGCCTTGCGTTGGCGCGGCAAGGCGCGGTGTGCGCTCGGTGATGTTGCGGGTGGGCTCGAGGACCTGGAGCGCGCCGCGGGGCTCACGACTCCGCATCCGTGGCATCTCGCGGAGCTGTCCATCGCGCTGAGCGCCAACGGCCGGACGGATGAAGTCCGCCGAATCCGCGACGAGCTGATCGAGCGCGCGGATCGCGTCTGGATTCCGCCGAGCGCGATCGCCCTCGCGCAGCGAGCGCTGGGTGACCACGACGCCGCCTTACGCTGGCTGGAGCGTGCGTTCCAGGCACGAGACTTTCTCTGCGTGGTGTTCCCGTTCGAGGCGATGTTCAACATTCCGTTGCCCGGACAGACTCGGTCAATTCGCGAGGATCCTCGCTGGACGGACCTCGTTCGCCGCGTCGGTCTGCTGCACGAGCCGGCCTAACGCGGGCCAGCGCTTTCGCCGGGGTCGCGAGTGCTAGACGAGCTCGTTGAGAATCTTCGTCAGTTCGCGTGGCTGGGTCACCATGACGTCATGGCCCGCTGACAGCATCTCGCGGTAACGATAGCCGCGCTGTTTCGCCCGCTGTGCAGCCTCGGTGGCGAAGGGGAACGTGGAGCACAGGATGTACGCGCCCTTGATTCGGCGGCTCCTGTCGTCGGCGAGTTGGAGTGGCTGCTGCATACACTTCCGCGGCATGTCGGTCGCCCTCTTTTTCATCCAGGTGACGTCGCGGTCGTCCGTCACACCGAACGCCTGCGGCTCACCGGCGGGGTCGTGCCATGAGTCGTCGGTAATCGGCCCAAATTTCCTCTGGGAGTAATCCGCGGCAGCTTTCCCATTCTCAGGCAGCATGGCGTCGAGGTACACGAGTTGTGCGATCCGGTCGCCTGCCTTGTCGGCCACACCGGTGATCACCATGCCGCCGTAGCTGTGTCCCACAAGGACGACGTTGCTGAGATCTTCGAACTCGAGGACCTGGACGATGTCGGTGATGTGGGTGTCGAGACCGACGTCTCGCGTCAGGAGATGGGAGCGTTCCCCGAGCCCTGTCAGCGTTGGCACGAACACATCGTGGCCAGCGCCTCGAAGCAAAGGAGTCACCTTTTTCCAGTACCAGCCACCGACCCATGCACCGTGAACGAGGACGATCGTGGCCCTTGCGGTGCGGAACGGGTTGACGCGGGCGACGCTGGCAAAGGGTGCGGCCGCGAGGGCTACCACTGCTTGCCGGCGAGATACCCGAGTAACGCTCATGACGGTCACCTTTCACGTGGGATCGGTTCATGATGGCTGTGCTCGGGGTCAAATCAATACCGCCGCGACCCTTGTGCGGTTCCGGGAAAGGCACATACGGACGGCATCCGGCGGCGCCGTTCCTGCTTTTCGACCCGGGCCGGATGCCCGACAGGCACGCCTAACGTCCGAGCACAGTCAGTATTGGCCGCATGCTCTCGAAATGCGGCGGAAGCAACGACAACTGATCGGGATCCGCGAATACCGCGTCGAAATCCGCCGCCGTCAACGCGCGCGCCAGGCGAGCGGCGAAGGTTTCGCGCAATTGCCGCACGTAGTACTCCACGTCGTAGTCGCGCGGGTCGGGCTCTCCCTCCCGTTCGTCGAAGTCGACGAGCCCCGCCTCACCCGCTCTCCGGCGATAAACCCTAATCCGATCGCCCACGCTCCACTCCGTCACGCCGTTCGCGAGCAGCGCTTCGTATGGAAGCTCGCGCCGCTTCTCTCGTGACTCGAGATAGCGGGCCGGGGATTTGGTGAGACGCACCCGTGACGACACATCCCGCGTGGGCACATCGCGCCGCCGCACTGCGTCCACAGCGGCGATGTACACACTGTGCACACCTACAACGTCGCTCACGAGCAGCCTGCCGATCGCTCGTCGCAGAAAACTCTCGCCGAACGGCTCCGCGCGACTCGACCGAAACGCCACGCCGCGCAGCAGCAGCGTACCATCGTACCCGAGCAGCGCGTAGTTCTTCGGCTCGTGAGAGAGCATGGCCGCATACCGCCCCTCGAGCTCGAGCTGCACGAGTGGTGGCAAGAGCGCCGCGACCTCGCCTACCGCGCGACGCTCATCCGCCTCGGTCCAGGCGTCGGGGACGCCGAAGTACACGCCATCCGTGTCTGCCTCGATGAGCGTCACCCCACGCGCTGCCAGCGACCGGCAGATGAGGTCGAGCGTCTCCCTCCCGCGACGCGTCACTTCATTGGCCGCGTGCACGTCCGCGAACCGTGTGAGGTCGCCGCCCGCCGCGAGATACCCGTAGGCGGAGTTGACCACGATCTTCATCGCGGCGGACAGCGCCTCGTTGGTGTGTCGCTCTGCCGATCCCGGCGGCGCAGCGCGCGCGTCCGCTTTCGCTTTCAGTCGGCGTTCGACCAGCCCATCCACGAGCGCCAGGAGCGCGCCGAGCTTGTCGCGCGCCGGCCCGATGCGGTAGGCGCGCATGAGCGACGGGTACAGGCTCGCGACATCCACCTTTACGACGCGCTGCGCGACGCCCGACGCGAAGAGATGCAGCGCCGCCCCGCTGTGTGGCGTGCCATCATCGGCCTGATGCTTTGGCAGCGCCACCCCGGACCGCACGTACGCGCGCACGAGCAGCGGGTCGATGACACCCGTGGCCGCGCCGGCATCCGCCAGCCGCTCGTATCGTCGCGGCGCCATCTGGGCAAGCGCGAACGCCGCGCCACCCAACATGCGCGACAGGTGCGCGACTTCGATGACGTCATCCGTCGCATAACGCCTGACGCGTTCCGGATCGCGCCGGTACGTCGGCCACACCTGGCTGCCCTTGATGTACTCCCGATCTGGCGATGCGAAGCCCAGATACTTGGCGACCGCCTTCAGACCGTGGCCCGGCAGCGACCGGGTCGAGAAGTCATACCGGATCACGGCATCCATCGTGTCGATCAGCTCTCGCCCGGGAGCGACGTACCTAACGCGGCGTCCGTCACCGGCGGTGTTCGCCAGGCCGCGCCGCGCGGCGCGCTGCCGGAGCCCGGCTTGTCCGGTGCGAGAGAAGACGAGCGGGACGCCCAGCTTGCGCGAACGACGATCGAGGAAGGGAAGGTCGAAGCCGTGGAGGTTGTGATTTTCGATCACGTCGGGGTCCGCCGCGCCGATTCGCTCGTTCAGCTCGCGAATCAGCCGAGCCTCGGCCTCGTCGCCACGACCATGGATCTCCAGCACCTCGGTCTCGCCGTTCGGGTACCGCACCGAGATCATGAAAATCCGGCACCGCTCGGGGTCGAGCCCCGTCGTCTCCAGATCGAACTGCAGGCGGCGCAGCTGGTCGAACGACAGATCGCGGAAATACGTGCGCCCGGTCGCCACCAGGTACTGCTCTTCCGGCTGCAGCGCGAGGACGGTGTCGTCATCCAGGTCGCGAATGTGTCCCACGCGCCGACCCATCCGGCGGCTTGCGCCCTCGAGCACGGCACTCGTTAGGGTTCGCCCGTCCTCGGCAGAAATGAGAAAGCGCAGCTCGCCTGGTCCGCTCAGCTCACGATAGGCCACTCGCCCGCCGGGGACGCCGTCGGGGGCGAGGGCGCCGCCGAGGTGCTTCAGGTCGTCGAGGCGGTCGAGCAGCATCCACGGACGGAAGCGCTCGACCTCGCGCACGAGCTCACCGGTCGTTGGAATTCGCCGCCAGACCGTCGCCTGCCCGTTGCTCTCCGCGTAGACCGACACGATGCCCGGCGTCGGATCCCACCCCCACAGCCACTCATCGGTAACGCTCACGCGTTCAATCGCTCGAACACGCCGGCGTCGCGATTCTTCCGAACGTCATCCCACGGGAAGCTCTTTCCGTTCATCGCGATGTAGACTCCGACGGGGAGCGACTGTACGAACGAGAGCGCGCTGCCGAGGTTGAACAGTCCGTCGGAGCTGCCGAAGGCGTAGGGGACCATCGCGCCGGTGAGCACGACGGTCTTGTCCGTCACGCCGTCGGCGATGGCGCGTGCCGTCTCCACCATCGTGTCGGTGCCGTGCGTGATGACGATCTGCGCTTCGTCGCACTCGCGACACGCGCGAACGATCATGGCGCGCTGCGCGTGGGTCATCTCGAGGCTGTCGACCATCATGAGCGTCTGCACGTCCACATCCAGCCCGCATCGTCCGCGCCGGAGCATCTCATCGACGTGCGTATTTCGAAAATAGAGCTTTCCGCTCAGCTCGTCGTATTCCTTGTCGAAGGTGCCACCGGTAACGAAGACGCGAACGGTCATGGTGAGGGAGCTGGCTGGTTATTCGAACGTCTGGGCGAACGTGAGACGGTTCGCTTCGGGATCGAGCACGCTGAACTCGCGAAGTCCCCACGGCTTGCTCACGGGCGGTCCCTGGACGTTCGCGCCTCTGGCAGTCAGCTCTGCGTGTAGCGCATCGGCGTCGGTCACGTAGAACGCGCACGAACCGATTCCCTTATGCTGCGGAGAGCGCGCGATGAGGAGGACGCGCATGCCGTCGCGGTCCATGACACCGATGTCGTGCTGGCTGTAGTTGACGTCGAAGCCTAACACGTCGCGGTAGTGCGCCACGCCGGCGGCGACATCGGACAGTGGCAGCTCGGGCATGACCTTTCGTAGCATGCGTGTGTGCTTCGGCGGCTCGTGCCCGCCTCCGATGCCTTTGCCGAACCAGAGCGTGTTGCCGTCTGGATCACGGATCTCGATCATCCGCATCTTGATCCAGTTCACGTCCGCGGGCGCGGTCGGCTCGGCGCCGCGGGCGGCGAGGATGTCGTAGGTTGCGGCGACGTCGTCGGTCTCGAAGAACAGGATGCTCCGTCCCGCGATGCCGGCGCCCGGGCCACGCCGGCCTAACGTGATGCGCGCTGGTCCGAGGGTGAGCTCGGCCGAGTGATCGGCGTGTGCGTGGACCTCGAAGCCGAGGGTGTCGCGGTAGAACGTGACCGCTCGCACGAGATCGGCGACGTCGAGATGACGACTCACCGGCGCGACGATCGTTGGTGCTGTCACGGATCCTCCGGCAATGGGCTGACGTACAATACCGACAAGCCTCGCAACAGCGAAACGGCGCCACGGCCCAAACCGCGCACGGCCCAAACGGCGCAGGGCCCGAACGGCGCACGACCCGAACGGCGCAAGACCCAAGCGGCAAGAGCGCCCTGCGTGGTTGTCGTCTGGGTCCTGCGTCGTTTGGGTCGTGCGTAGTTCGGGCCCTGCGTAGTTCGGGCTCTGCGCCGTTTACGCTGTCCCCGGCGTGACTCCGCGGATAGTTGGTGGGTTGGTTTTGTAACCACCATTCACCGCCCGATGGACTCCTCTATGTCGACCGGCTGGCGCCGCCTTACCGATTTAGTCCTGCGCGACCTCCGAACCGGATGGCGGGCGCTCCGAAACGCGAGGGGATTCTCGGTCACCGTCGTGGCCACCCTCACGCTCGGCATTGGGGCGGCAGCGACCATGTTCAGCGTCGTCGACCACGTCCTCCTGCGGTCGCTGCCATACGGCGATGCGGATCGCCTCGTCTCGCTGTACCAGCGTGGCAAGGGGGGAAACCAGCGCCTCGTCTCCAATCCGACGCTTCAGGACTGGGCCCGCGCCGGCGTCGCGTTGAGTGGCCTGGCCTGGATTCGCGGCGACGGCCTCGCCCTGCAAAGGCCTGACGGTCCGCAGCGCGTCGGGATTGGCTTCGTCTCGCCGGGCTTCTTTCAGCTCATGGGACGTCAGGCAGCGTTAGGCAGGACGTTCGCGCCGGAGGAGGAGCGAGCCGGCGGCGCGGACGTCGTCGTGATCTCGCACGAGCTCTGGCAAAAGACATTCGGCGCGGACACGAAGATCATCGGCCAGACGCTCCGCTTCGACGGCTCGACATCGGTGGTGATTGGCGTGATGCCACCCGGGTTCGCCTACCCGACGTGGGCTGACGCGTGGCGACCGCTCGCTCAGCTCGTCGGGCGCGACCCCGTGATCGATCGGCGAGACTTCCACGCTGACAGCCGCGCGATCGGTCGGCTCGCGCCGGGTGTGGACGCGCCGCAGGCCGCGCGGCTCCTGTCCACGGTGCAGGCGCGCATCGCCGGCGAGTTCCCGAAGGAGGAAGGCGATTGGGTCGGCGTGGACGCCGCGCCGCTGCAAACCGAGATCGTCGGCGACGTGCGTACGGCGATTCTCGGACTGGGCGGCGCCGTCGGACTCATTCTGCTGGTCGCGTGCGTCAACCTCGCGAATCTCGCCGCCGTGCGCGGCGCGTCGCGAGGGCGCGAAGTCGCGATCCGGTTCGCGCTCGGTGCGAGTCGAGTCCAAGTCATGCGCCAGCTCGCAGTCGAGAGTGCCACGCTTGCGGTCGTAGGAGGCGGGCTGGGCCTTTTGTTCGCCTCGCGTGCCATATCATGGTTGCGAGTGACCGCGCCGTTCGATCTTCCGCGCGCCCGCGAGCTCGCTGTCGATGGCCGCGCGGTCGCGGTCGCGGCGACCGTGACCATACTGACCGCGCTGCTCTTCGGTGTGCTCCCCGCGCTCCGTGCGGCCATGGCGGGTGGCTCGTTCCGCGTCCTCCTCAGCGGCCGGTCCGGCGCTGGCGGCTCGCGGCGCGAAGCGCGCGGGCGCGCGATCCTAACGAGTGCGCAGTTCGCGTTGGCGCTCTTGCTGCTCGTCGGCGCCGGTCTGCTCGCCCAGAGCTATCGGCGGCTGCTCGGCGCGCGCATCGGGTTCGACCCACACGGGTTGTTTTCGACGTCCGGGTCACCGCCGCAGGACAAGAACGCGGATCCGCAGGTCGCGTTCGCCGTCTACGAGCGCATCATCGACCGGTTGAAGTCGGAGCCCGGCGTCGAGGAGGCGACGATCGTCAACTTCATGCCCTCGGGCCGGGCTGGCATTCCAACACGCATCGAGGTTCCCGGGAGAACGCCCGCAAGCGAGGACCTCGCGACGTACATCACCGTGACGGAAGGCTTCCTTCGGACGCTGCGCATCCCGCTCGTGCGAGGCCGATGGTACACACCGGCAGAGATGCGCGCGCCAGGCGATGGCGTCGTGATCAGCGAGTCCGTCGCGAAGCGGTACTGGCCGGGACAGGATGCGGTGGGCAAGCCACTCACGATCTTCAGGTCGTCGCAGGTACGGGCCGATTTCGGGCGCGCGGTGCCGTCGGTCGTGATCGGCGTCGTGGGAGACGTTAGGCAGTTCGGCCCGGAGAGCGACCCGAACCCATCGGTCTACGTCCCGCTCGCGGCGGAGCCGTGGGCGTGGGTGTCCGTTGCGGTGCGGGTGCGCGCGGGGTCCCCGGCGACGGTGGTAGCGCTCCGTCGGGCAGCGCTCGAGGCCGAGCCGAACATGCTGCCGATGGGGCCGGGCGCTGCCATGACGTTCAGCAGCGTCGAGGAGGGGTTGTCGAGCGCGCTCGCGCCGCGGCGATATGTGCTGGGACTCGTGGGCGCGTTCAGCACCTGTGCGCTGGTGTTGGCGGCGCTCGGGCTGTACGGCGTGACGAGTTACGCGGTGGCGCGCCGAACCAATGAGTTCGGAATTCGCATCGCGTTAGGCGCCACGGCCGACCAGGTCGTGCGGTCGGTGCTGCGGTGGGGGCTCACGCTGGCCGTCGCCGGGTGCGCGGTCGGCATTGGTGGTGCGCTGGCTGCTGTTCGCCTGGTCGAGCAGCTCCTCTACGCCACGTCGTCGCGTGACCTGTCGGTGATGGTGACGGTGCCGCTGGTGCTCGTGGCGATCGGCGCGATCGCGGCGTATGTCCCGGCGCGGCGGGCGGCGCGAGTCGACCCGATCGTCGCGCTCCGGGCTGAGTGATCGGTCAAAACGCCCGTCTGTCGAGCTCGATTCGGCAAGAATGACCGACCGGCGCGCTGTGACATCGCATCGCTTGCGCCGTCGTTAGGCCGGCTTCATTATTGGCGCTCCTCATGAGATCTCCGTCACGGCGGACTCATGAGGAATGCATGCGGTCACTCGTGCTCCATGTCACGGTCATGCGATGCCCGAGGCCCGTCCGGCCGGTTCCCGGCCAGTTCTGGTCTACCCCATCGAGTGAGGTTGAAGACATGCGCATGATGAGCAGCACGGCGCTCGCTGTGAGCGCCATGGCGTTCCTGGCGGCGTGCTCGGATTCGGCGACGGGCCCGTCGCCTGTCCGGCCCTCGACACCGAGCTTTGCGATCGGTGACGTCCCGGACGGCCTGGTCAACAACGTTCCGGCCGTCGGTCGATTCACGATCTGCAAGACCGAGGACAGCAACGTCTCCGGCGTATTCACGATTGCGACGCAATCGATCAACGGCGGTACCGGTGATGTCGCCGGCGGGACTGTCGCCACGGGTGGCTCCATCACCGTTGCGCCGGGTGAGTGCCGCATCGCCGTCGTCGCCAACAACCACAGCGGCAGCGCGGTGCGGGTGACGATCACGGAGACGTCTGCCGGCTTCGTCGGGCCAACAATCGTCGAGCAGCAGATCGAGGACGACTTCGAAGACCAGCCGCCCCCGGCCGTGATTTTCCCGGAAGCCAACGTTGCCCCGGGCGTGGCTTACGACATCAACCTGATCCACGGCGTTCGCCTGACGTACAAGAACTTCGTCGAGCCGCCGCCAGCGGCCTGCGACTTCTCGACGTTCGGCGGCTTCGTCCTCACGCCCAACAACGTCTCGTACGGCGGTAACGCGGGTCGGATCGAGGATCCCCCGGGCTTCGCCTACGGCGATCTCAATTTCGTGAACCACACGAACGGCGACCACATCCACGTCTGGAACGTGACCGACTACGGCCACCCGGACACCGGTCCGCTCAGCCAGTATCCGGACTCGCGCCTTGCGTTTGGCCTGGGCTCGGTCAACGGCGGCCCCGAGAACGTGGAAGTCGAGTGGCGCTTCGTCGACCTCGGCGAGCCCGCCAAGAAGGTCGGTGACGCGGTCTACCTCAAAGTCGGCGGCGTTGTCCTGATCCCCGAGCAGGTCGTGATCGGCGGCAACATCCAGCTCCACCCGAAGTGCAAGAAGGCGCCGAAGGCTGAGAAGCACTAGCCTCCGGCAGTAATAACAAAGGGGCGTGGCCACGATCCGTGGCCACGCCCCTTTGTCTGTGGGCCCGGCACTCTCAGGTCCGGCATCTACGACGAAGGAGTGTTCGGATGCTTCGGATGCCACGGATGCTCCGGATTGCTCCCCGAACAGCCCAACGTGGTAGGCAACGAGCCCTGATCCTTGGTGAACTGCCTCGGGCAGCAAATGCGCGGCGGGGCTCTGCCTAACGAGAGTCGCTCGTCGGACCACTCCTCGGCTTCGGCTCGCCCAGCTTCGACGTCTTCCGCACGTACTCGGCGACCTCGCCGTGCGTCGCCCACCAAACCTTCCCCGGCGCCTTCTGCTGGATGTGGGCGATGAGGTGCTCCAGCGCTACGATCCGAGACCGATGCCCCGAGATGTGCGGGTGCATCGTGAGCAGGAACATCGTGCCCTCCTCGTACGCCTTGTCGAACTCGTCGATCCACACCTGCGCGACGTCGCGCGGTGCGCTGTACCGCTCGCCGCGCGGGTCGAAGAGCGGCGCGTCGTCGAGGATCCACTCCACCGGCAGCTCCACCATCCCCGTCGGCTGACCATTCTGCAGTAGCTCGTACGGCCGCTCGTCGGCCATGAGCGAGCTTTCGTAGCGGAACCCCAGGTCGCGCAGGATCGAGAGCGTGTTGGGACTGAAATTCCAGCTCGGCGCGCGATAGCCGGTCGGCTTGGTTCCCGTCATGCGCGTCATCTCCGCGAGCGCCTTCGTGAGCAGCGCCCGTTCGGCGGAGTCGGGAAGGGTCGTGTTCATCTCGTGGATCCACCCGTGAATGCCGAACTCGTGGCGGCCGCTCTTCTTGATGACGTCGGCCATCTCCGGCGCGAGCTGCAGGCTCACGGATGGGATGAAGAACGTCGCCGGGATGCGGTTCTTGTCGAGCAACTCCACCACGCGACGCAACCCCTGCCGAGACCCGTACTGTCCCATGGACAGCGCACCGGCGTTCGCGTCACCGAAGCGAAGCGCGACGGTCTCGTTGTCGACGTCGAACGAGAGTAGAACCGCGACCCGCGCTCCGTTCGGCCACGGGGCGGTGAGCAAGTTCCGGCCGGCCCTGACGGTATTTACGACCGTCCTCACACTGTCCATTGTCCATTGCCAGCCGGGCTTCGCGGTCGTCTGAGGGACCGGCTGGGCCTGCGCGAACGCGAGCGACGGAACGAAAGCCGCGAAGAGAATGAGCTTCATGGCGGATGCGTTGTTGGAGATCACACGAATGTGCGCCACTTTCCCGGCGCGCGCACCGGTCCTTACGATTGATGGCTCGCCACGACCGCACCTCCACAGGAGCCAGGATGCGCCATAGCAACCGTCGTCTCTTCGCACTCGCTTTGCTCGCGTTCCCCCTCCCCGCCACGCTCGCCGCGCAAACCTTCCGCTCCGCCGACGCGGTCATCAAGAAGATGTGGCAGGTCGGCATGGAGCAGTCGCAGACCGAGAAGCTCGCTCAGGTGCTCATCGACTCCATCGGCCCTCGGCTCTCCGGAACGCAGGGGTTTGCGAACGCGGTCGACTGGCTCGAGAAGACCTACACCGGGTGGGGCGTTCCTGTCCGGCGCGAGAAGTACGGGACGTGGCGCGGGTGGCGACAGGGCACGGTTCACATGGAGATGATCGGCCCTCGGTTCCAGAACCTCGAGGTCGAGCTGCTCGCGTGGAGTCCGCCAACGCCGAAGAACGGACCCGTCGAGGGTGACGTCGTGGTCATTCCCGAACTGGCAGACTCTGTCGCCGCGAAACAGTGGCTCGGCACCATTCGCGGGAAGTTCGTGCTCGTTTCGGCACCAGAGATCATGTGTCGCGCGCGGCAGGAGCTGGACCGTTATGCCCTTCCGGCGACTGTGACGAAGATCAACCAGCAGCGCGTGGAGAACCAGCGAGCCGCGACCGCTCGGTTCCGGGCACTCGCGCAGGACGCGCAGCCACAGGACGTGTCCCGCATCGCGTACGCTCGCCTGGATTCCGCGGGGGTGATCGGCGTCGGGACGCTCACCTGGTCCGGCGGCTGGGGGGTCGACAAGATCTTCGGCTCCAACACGCAGAAAGTCCCGAGCGTCGACATCTCGTGCGAGGACTACGGTCTCCTGTACCGCCTGGCGACGAACAAGCAGGGACCGCGCGTGAGGCTCACCGCCGAGTCGCAGGCGACGCCGGCCGAGGTGCCGATGTTCGACGTGGTTGCCGAGCTCAAGGGGACTGAGCTGCCTAACGAATACGTCCTGCTCTCGGCCCATCTCGACAGCTGGCACGGCGCGACGGGGGCCACCGACAACGGGACCGGCACGCTCACCATGCTCGAGGCGATGCGGATCCTGAAGGAGACCTACCCGCACCCGCGCCGGACGATTCTCGCGGGCCACTGGGGCGGCGAGGAGCAGGGGGCGAACGGCTCGCTCGCATTCGCCGAGGATCATCCCGAGGTGGTTCAGGGACTACAGGTGGCGTTCAACCAGGACAACGGGACGTGGCGTGTGGAGATCCTCGAGGGGCAGGGCTTCCTCAAGGCGAGCGCGAACTTGGCGAAGTGGGTGGCGCAGCTGCCGGCGGAGATGACCGACAGTGTGAAGCTGCAGCTGCCGGGTCCGCAGGCGAACAGCGGCAGCGATCACACGTCGTTCCTGTGCCGCCCGGCGCCGGCGTTCCGCCTACAGTCGAGCTATACGGAGTATCGGCAATACACGTGGCACACGAACCGGGATACGTACGACAAGATCGTGTTCGACGACCTCAGGAACAACGCGACGATGGCGGCGATGCTGGCGTACGCGGCGTCGGAGGATCCGGAGCGGACGTCGCGCGAGTTGTCGACGCTGCCGCCGCTGCCTAACGGGCAACCGAGGCCGTGGCCGACGTGTGGAAAGGCGAGGCGAAGCTTCGCCGAGCCGCCGGCCGGTCGGTAAGATCGGAGCTCAGACGCCAGACAGCAGACAACTGAAGACGGCAGGAGGCAGATGGCAGAGGAATCCTGTCCCTCTGCCCTCTGCAACCTGCCGTCTGCTGTCTGCGGTCTTCAGTTGTCTGCCGTCTGCCGTCTTTCCCTCCCTTCGTCGGTCTCTCTCCCGACGCACTTTTGCGAAGTGGATGACTGCCCGGTCACCCAAGTCGAACTTGACGAATGGCACTTCTTCCTTATAAGGACGGTATTACTAATTCCGTTCGCGTTCCCAACTCTCGTGGTTTGGCTCAGTCGTCAGGACCCGCGACGAACTGGTCTCGCCACGGGGAGCGAACCCGGTGTCAAACAAGTAGGTTGGTAGGCCGCGCGTCTCTCCGAACTCCGGCACGTCGGGGAGCGCACCCTCAACAAGGCGGTCCGCATGCGCTCTGTGCGTTGCGATGTCTGTGGCACCAAGGCGCTCGTCGCGGCGTCTACGTGCCCAAAGTGCGGTCACGGGTTCGAGAACCGTGACGGCTTCGGCGATCTATTGCCGCTCGCACACTGCACGAGCTGCGACTCCTATTATCCGCACAGTGCCGGCGGATGTCGTTGGTGCGGAACCAAGCCCGAGCGTTCGCCGATCGGGCCGTTAGGCCCCTACATCTGGAAAGGATTCGGCGGTCTTGTGCTCGCGTCGCTCGCGATAGGCGCGTGGCTCTCGAAGAACTACACGCCCGCCGCGCCCAAACCAGCACCGCGAACCTTCGTCGCCGACACGCTCCCCACCAATCAGCCCAAGACCGAATCGTTCGGGCGAAAGATCACGTTGGCGCAGCCGGACACCGCGGCCGTGGAAGCCCTCGATTCTACAGCCGTCGCTCTCACCGATTCGACGCACGACAGCGCGATCGCCCTGTCGACCGTCGATACGCTGCCAACCGCTCCGACGCCTGTCGTTGCATCCAGGCGGGTCGCGATGCAGTCCGCCGGTACAGTTGTACAGAGTGACTCGACGCCCTCCGCTGTCGAGGCTCCCGCGGCTCCGCCACCCGAGCCAGTGACCGAGCGTCCCGCGGAGAAAGTGGCACCGCGTCCGCTCGCCAAGCCGCCCAAACCCACAGCGTCCAGCGCGCCGGCGCCCGCACGCGCCCGCGCAACCACGCCGCCAACCGCACGAGCCCCCGCTTCCAAATCGACGCCACGCGCCATCGCGAAAGCCCCTCCGTCTCGGGCGACCACCGCGCGTGCAGCGCCAGCTCCAAAGTCGACCGCGCGGTCGAAGACCCGTGGCGGGTGGGTCACATCGGTCGCGCGGAACTGGGCCATCGTTCGATCGAACCCCACGCGCCAGTCGCGGATCATCGCCTCGATCGGCCCGAACACGCGCGTACAGCTCGGCGAGACGCGCGGGGACTGGCGGCGGATTCGGGCCAGGGGACTCTCTGGCTGGGTCGAACACCGCACCCTCATCGCGACCGCGTACACGCCCCCGAGGTCCCGGCTCGCGGCGCGCTAGTCCTAGCCGTTAGTCGTTGGTCGATAATCGTTAGCTAGCTACGGACTCCAGACTAACGCCTAACGACTAGAACGAGGCGGCAGGACGATGAGCGCAATGTCCGAGTTCTCTCGGACGCGCTCGAACAGGATCCGTTTCCCATCCGGTGAGACATCGAATCGCTGCAGCGATTCCCCCGGCTTGAGTGCGGTCAGGCGGCGTCGTTGTCCGGACGCGAGATCCACCGACCAGAAATCCTGACGGCGGAATCCGCCCAGCTTCACGACGATCTCGTCGCTGCCAGGGAGGAACCGGTAGCTGTCCCCGACGCGATCCACACTGATCGCTGGAATGGGGTACGGCTGGCCCTCCGGCGTGACCCCCTTGAGCGGGACGATCCGCGCGCGTGAGGCACCGGAGTACAGGATGACCTTCCCGTTAGGCGACCACACCGGGTTGGCCGACACGGAGTCCACGAGCCGCACCGGCTCGCCCCCGTTCACCGGAACCTTGAACACGTGCACCGCCGGGCCGTCCCTGGCGGCGACGGCGATCCACTTGCCGTCGGGCGACCATGATGGCGCGCCACGAACGTCGAGCGATTCGCCAACGGGTCGCGCGTCGGCGCCCGTGGCGGACAGACAGTACAGCGTCGAGCGCTCCGGCCGCCGAACCGAGGCACAGAGCTGACTTCCATCCGGCGACACAGCCACCGCCCCGTCGATGGCTCCATCGGGCGCTTTCCACAGCTCGGTCGCGCGGTCGCCGGCGAGGCGCCACACCGCATCCGCTCCGCCGCGAGCGGCGAGATAATGCAGCGTGCCGTCACGGGCAAACCTCGGCGCGGCGGAACGAGCGGTCGGCAGCGCGAGCGGTCGAGCCGAGTCTTCCCCGGCGACCCCCGTTCCGATGGGCGTGGACCAGAGCCCGACCGTCGGATTCGAGACGGTCGCCACCAGGCGCCTCGGCCGCCCCGCCACCTCTGCGCTGCCGGCGATGGAGATATAGTGCTCGACGCCCGTGATGACCCGCTGCGATGTGCCGGTGCCGAGGTCCATGGAGTAGAGCCAGGGTCCGGTGCCGTCACTTGCGGTCGCGGTGTAGAGCAGGGTCCGATCGTCGAGTGGGACCGGATACCCGACCCTCGAGTTGTGACGCGTCACTCGCTCGGCCTGGCCGCCCGCCGCGGGAATGCGCCAGATGTCCATGTCGTTAGGCGGCACGCCATGCGTGAAATACACGTACCGCCCATCGGTTGACCAGCTGAGGTGATGTGAGTGAATCCCGCCCTCGGCCTCGAGGATCCGACGCGCGTTCGATCCGTCCCGGTCGGCGACGTAGATCGGGTCGCCCGGGATCGTTCCATGATACGCGAGCCTGGAGCCGTCGGGCGACCAGACCGCCATCACGGCGGTGTCGAGGAACGGGCGAAACGGGCCGCCGGCACTTGGCGTCATCCAGACGCTCGCCTGCGCCGTAATGTCGGCGACGCGAATCCAGGTGCGCTCGCCATCCGCGGAGAATCCGACGTTGCGTACATCCTCGTTGAGCAGCTGCGGAAACCGCCCGTTCGTGAGATTCACGAACTGCTCGCTGCCCACGCGCGTGACGAACGCATCGAACACGCTGTCGCGGTCCGCGAGAAACGCCACGCGCTGGCCGTCGGCAGAGATCGATGCATCGACCTCGGTGCCGGGGAAGTCCGTGAGCCGCTCCACCCTCGCGAGCGACCATCGCGCCGACCACGACGCGTTAATCCGGGCCGCGCGCTGCCGCGCAACGAAGAAGGTGGCGGTCGCAGCGACCGTCAGTACCGCGGCCGCGATCATCCAACGTGAGCGGCGCGCTAACACCGTTCGGTCAGGTCGCTCGCGCACGGCGAGACCCTCGAGCCGCTCGACGAGGTCGTTGGCCGTTTGCGGGCGATCGTTCGGGTCCTTCGCCAGGCAGGTCATCACGAGCTCGGCAAGCGGCGTCGGCACGTCGGCGCGATGGGTCGTCACCGGCGATGGCGCTCGCGACAGATGGCCGGCCAGCACCTCGTCGCGCGTCGCGCCGACGAACGGAGGACGTCCCGAGAGCAGCTCGTATGCGAGCGCGCCGACCGCATAGATATCGGCGCGGTGATCGATCCGCGGGTCGCCCAGGATCTGTTCGGGCGCCATGTACGCTGGAGTGCCGAACGCCACGCCCTGTGTCGTCGTCGGCGCGGTGTCCGCTTCGGCTCTCGCTTCAGGCGACGCATGCGCATCGCTGCGTGCGAGGCGCTCCTCGGTACTTCCGGCGACGATCGCTTTCGCGACGCCGAAGTCGGTGACCATGGCGTGACGCCCCGACAACATCACGTTGTCCGGCTTGATGTCGCGATGCACGATGCCACGCTCGTGCGCGTGCGCCAGCGCGTCCGAGACGTCGCGGAGGATCGTGACGGCGTCGTCGATGGGGAGCGCCCCGTCCCGGGCCAGCCGCTGCCGCAGCGACAATCCCGTCTCGAACGGCATGACGTAGTACGGCGCACCGCCGGCGTTCCCCGAGTCGAAGAGCGGAACGATGTGCGGATGCCGCAGGTTCGCGACGATCTCGATCTCGCGCAGGAAACGATCGCCGCCTAACGCCGACGCCAGCATCGGGGACACGACCTTGACGGCGACGTCGCGGCTGTGTCTCAAGTCGCGGGCAAGGTACACGGTTGCCATGCCGCCCCGGCCGATCTCGCGGCTGAGGCGATAGCGGTCCGCCAGCACTTCCGGGAATCCGCCGGCGGGCTCGTCGAACAGGGCTCCGAAGCGTTCCGCCACCGGCGCATCGATCAGCGGTGACTCGCGACCCAACCCGGCCAGAAGCCGCTCGAGCTCCGCTCGACGTGCCGGATCCCCGCCGCTCAACTCCGCGACGACCTCCGCGCGTCGCTCGGGTGGGGTGTCGAGAAGCGTGTCCAGCAGCGACGAGAGCTGCGGCCATCGATCAGTCGGCTCGGGACCGGACATCATGCCACGCGCCTTCGGCTCGTCGTGAGTCAGGACTCCTGGTTCGCGCAGATGGACGACCGGCCGGCCGGCATCGGCGGCTCCAACATATGGCCCTCCCAGGGAGGATTCCATGTCTTGCGGGCACGGTTGACGCGGACCAAGATCGAGAATGATCTCGATTCGCCACGCGCTCCTCGCTACCTCGTGCGCCGCATCCCTGTCCGCCTCGGCGGCCGCTCAGTCAGCCCGTGTGGCGCGGACGGTTCCGTCACCGCAGCAGCACCTGGGCTTCGCGATCGGCGCCGACCGGACGCTCGCGGATTGGAGTCAGATCACCGGCTACTTCCAGCGCCTCGCCGGGGCGTCGCCGGCGGTCCACGTCGATACGCTGGGCACGACGACGAACGGCCAGCCGTTCATCGTCGTCGCCGTCTCGACACCGCGGAACATCGCCAGGCTCCCAGCCCTCCGCGCCGCCCAGGCCCGCCTCGCCGACCCTCGGCGCCTAACGCCTGACGAGGAGCGACGACTCGTCGCGTCGCAGCCGAGTGTCGTGTTCATCTCCAATAACATTCATGCGACCGAGATCGGCGCGTCGCAGATGGCGATGGAGCTGGCGTACCGGCTCGCCACGAACGACACGCTCCAGCGCTATCTCGACAAGGAGGTCGTGCTCATCGCGCCGTCCATGAACCCCGACGGCCAGCGCATGATCACGGAGTGGTATCGCAAGAACCTCGGCACGAAATGGGAGGGTGGGCCACTGCCATGGCTCTATCACCCGTACGTGGGTCACGACAACAACCGCGACTGGTTCATGGTCACGCAGAAGGAAACGCGGCTCGTGACCGACTATCTGTACGGCGTGTGGTTCCCCGAGATCTTCTACGACGTGCATCAGATGGGCGCGGAAGGCGCGCGGATCTTCGTGCCGCCGCTCGTGGATCCCGTGAACCCGAACCTCGACCCGATCATCGTGCGGGGTATCGCGCACATCGGGTCCGAGATGGCGATGGCGCTCGAGGAGCGCGGGAAGTCCGGCGTTGCGACGAGCGTCATCTACGATCTGTGGTGGCACGGCGGCGCGCGCTCGACGCCCACGCGACACAACATGGTCGGGGTGATCACGGAAGCGGCGAGCGTGCGGATCGCGACACCGATCACGCAGGACACCTCGCAGCTCCGCGGTCACGCGCGAGGCCTCCCGAAGTACGAGCGGCGGATCAATTTTCCGAACCCGTGGCCGGGCGGGACGTGGCGGCTGAGGGACATCATCGACTACGAGCTGATCGCGTCGGAGGCACTCGTCAGGCTCGCGTCGGAGCAGCGCGAGGACTACGTGCGGAATTTCGTCGCCATGGGTCGGCGGGCGATCGGGGCGGGGTCGAAGCCGCCGTACGCGTTCGTGATTCCCGCTGGGCAGGCTGACTCTGGCGCGGTCGAGCGACTCGTGGACGTGCTGCGAGTTGGCAGAGTGGAAGTCGGCCGCGCGTCGGCATCGTTCGCGGCCGGAGGCAAGACGTATGGTGCTGGCTCGTACGTCGTCAGGCTCGACCAGCCGTATCGCGCGCACGCGAAGGACCTGCTCGAGGTGCAGCGCTTTCCGCGCATGGAGCAGTATCCCGGCGGCCCGCCTGAGCGGCCATACGATGTCGCCGGTTGGACGCTGCCGCTGCAGATGGGCGTCACGGTGGATCAGATCGATCAGCCTCTTACGATCGAGACGAGCCTCGTCCGGGATGGTGCGGCTCGTGCCGGGTGCTCGCAACGGCCGGCGCCATCGGTGGGAGACGGCGCGGCCGCGCGCGATACGCGGCGCTACGCATGCCTAACGGGCACGCCACGCGTGGCGTTGTACAAGTCGTGGACGGCGAACATGGACGAGGGCTGGACGCGGTGGGTGATGGATGACTTCAAGTTCCCGTACACGTCGATCAGCGACTCGGTCGTGCGCGCCGGCAGTCTTCGAAAGCAATTCGACGTCGTCGTGATTCCCGACCTGACGCTGCGCGAGATCCGGAACGGGATGTCGGATGCACAAGTGCCGCCGCCGTACTCGGGCGGCCTCGGTGCCGACGGGATCGCGGAGCTCAAGCGATTTGCCGAGCAGGGCGGGCACCTCGTGCTCGTGGATGGCGCGACGGAGCTCGCGCCGGGGGCGCTCGGCATCGACGTGAAGCTCGTGACCGCCGGCGGTGGCGGCGGCAACCGCAACTCGGCCGCTGATGCCGAACAGATCTACGCGCCGGGATCGATACTCAGAGTGTTGGTGGACCCGTCGCACCCGGTGGCTCGCGGCATGCGCGATTCGTCGGCGATCTACTTCGTGAACTCGACGTCGCTCGAGCTGCCGGCCGCCTCGCCGGCGCGGGTGATTGCGCGATATCCGAGTGAGCCCGGAGCCATTCTGTTGAGCGGGTTCCTCCAGGGGGCGGGGAAGCTGGCGGGGAAGGTCGCGGCGGCTGACGTAACGTTAGGCGCCGGGCGGGTGACGATGTTCGGGTTCCGGCCGCTGTATCGGGGGCAGTCCTACGGGACGTTCAAGATGTTCTTCAACGCGTTGCTCGAGCGTCCCGCACAGCCGGCGCTGCAGTGATATACTGAACCGGTGAACACCACTACGGAGTTGGGAGTCGTGAATGATTGACACGCCGCTGTCCGTGCGGGCCTCGTCCGCTGCCGAGTTCGAGCTTCGGCGGATGGCAACCGAGTACGCGCAGGCGATCACCGCGGGAGACCAGAAGAAATTCCTGGGCTTCTTCGCGGAAGACGTCATCATGATGCCGCCGGGCCAGCCATCGGCGCGAGGGCGACGGGGCGTCGCCGCGTTGTCGGATGCGCTGTTCGACCAGTTCACGATGCGGGAGGTGTTCGAGTACAACGAGCTGTGCGTGGCCGGCGATTGGGCGTCAGGCAGCTTCTCGTACTCGTTTTCCGTCACGCCGAAGGCAGGCGGAGCAACGACAACGGAACTCGGAAAGGGCATGGCCTGGTTGCGGCGGACGTTAGCCGGTTCGTGGCAGTTCACTCACATGATCTGGAATCGGGATCAGGCCTCGGAGTAGACACGGGTCTGCCCTGTCGCAATCATGATTCGCGCGACGCCACTTTTGATCGTCTCGGCAGCACTGGCCTGTGCGAGCGGGCCCGAGGTGTCCCGCATCCGCCCGCATTCAGCGTCGACTGCACGCATGACGCGCATCGCGCCGGGCGTCACGCTGGAGGTGGTGGATTGGGGTGGGCATGGTTCAACCCTCGTGTTCCTCGCTGGTCTCGGGGGCACTGCCCACGTGTTCGATGACTTCGCTCCGCAGTTCACCGACAGCTTTCACGTCGTTGGCATTACGCGTCGTGGCTTCGGCGCGTCGGCCGGCGCGCCACCGGCGGCGGATCTCGATACACTTGTCGCCGACATCACGGAGACGCTCGATACCCTTCGCCTCGGGTCGGTCACCCTAGTCGGTCATTCGATTGCCGGCGAGGAGATGACGCGATTCGCCGAGCTGAACCCGGCCCGATGCAGGGGCCTAGTGTACATCGATGCTGCCTACGACCGTTCGCGGATCGACACGCTGGCCAAGGTGCAGCCGCCTGCTCCCCAGCCCCGCATCTCGCCAGCGGACACGGTTTCCTTCAACAGCATACGCGCGGTCTACGCGCGCATTCTGGGCGTTCGCGAGCCGGACTCCGAGATTCGAGCGACGGTTCGGTTCGACAGCGCCGACCGCTTTCTGGGAGAGGTAACGGCCGACTCGCTCAAGGGGAGACTCGCGAGTGGCAACCGCGTCGCGCGATACGATCAGGTCCACTGCCGGGCACTGGCGATCTACGCCGTCCCGGACTCGCTCGCCGACGTGGTGCCGTACTACGCGGAGCTCGACAGCGCTGGGCGAGCGCAGGGAGATTCGTTGCTGCGTTTCGTTGCCGCGGTCGTCGCGGGCTCGCGCGCGAAGTTCGCGCGGTTTCCGCAGAACACGGTCGTCGACGTGCACGGCGCCAATCACTTCGTGTTCCTGCAGCGGCCGGTGGAGGTCGCTCGAGCAGTGCGTTCGTTTCTGTCGAACCAGCGCCTCGTTAGGCAGCCCGCCTCCGTTCAGTCCGTCGAGCCTCATGACACGACCAATCAGCACACGAGCGCAGCCCGACGATGATCCCGAAGGCCGGCTGCGGCAGTTCATTGAGAAGTTCGAGCCAGACCAGCAGGCCCTGATCCGCGCCATCCGCCGGAAGCTCCGCAATCGGTTCCCGACGGGTACGGAGCTGGCGTACGACAACTACAACTTCTTCGTGATCGGCTACTCGCCGACGGAGCGCCCTTCGGACGCGATTGTGAGCATCGCGGCCGCCGCGAATGGCGTTGGCCTCTGCTTCATCCAGGGCGCGCGTCTTCCCGACCCGCAGAAGGTGCTGGTCGGATCCGGCAAGCAGACGCGGTTCATCCGTCTACCGTCGGCGGCAGTACTGGACCGTCCGGAGGTAAAAGCACTCCTCGCCGCCGCCGCGGCCGATTCGAAGACGCCGTTCCCGTCGAGCGGACGAGGTAAGTTGGTCATTCGTTCAGTGTCCGCGAAGCAGCGGCCGCGTCGCAAACTGGCGAGGTAGAGACCGATGAGCGAGCGCTTACGCGACGGCGACGACATCGCGGCGTTCTACGCCCAGGGACTCGAGCGCGACAGGCTCGCGGCCGGCCAGGGCGCCCTCGAGCTCGCGCGCACCCGCCTCGTGCTCGAGCGCTATCTCCCGTCGCCGCCTGCCGTGATCGCGGATGTAGGCGGCGGTCCCGGACGCTACGCCATCTGGCTGGCGGACCGCGGCTATGACGTCCATCTCGTCGATCCGATTCCGCTGCACATCGAGCAGGCGCGCGCCGACGCCGGTGCGCGAGCGGGGCGCGCCCTCGCCAGCGCGGAGGTCGGCGACGCACGGGCACTCCGGCTGCCTGACGCGAGCGCCGATGCGGTGCTGCTTCTCGGACCGCTCTACCATCTGCCGGAGCTCGCGGATCGACTGCTGGCGCTGTCGGAAGCCGGCCGCGTGTGCCGGCCTGGCGGCGTCGTCATCGCGGCGGCGATCTCGCGATTCGCATCGGCGCTGGACGGTCTGCGCGGTGGCTACCTCGAGGACGCCGCGTTCGCGTCAGTTGTTGCCGGCGACCTGAGTGACGGGCGGCATCGCAACCCCACGCGGAATCCGGCGTACTTCACGACCGCCTATTTCCACCGACCGGAAGAGCTCGCGCAGGAATGCTCGGTCGCTGGCCTAACGCACGAGGCGACGCTTGGGGTCGAGGGGCCTGCGTGGCTGTTGTCGGATCTGGATGCGCGGCTCACCGATGACCGGCGACGGCGCGTGCTGCTCGCGGCGCTCGACGCGCTCGAGGCTGAGTCGACGCTGCTTGGCGTGAGTGCGCACCTGCTCGTGGTCGCGCGTCGAGGCTAATACGCTCGGAGTCCCATGCTCATCGTACACGTCTTCGTTCATGTGAAGCCGGAAAGCGTCGATGCGTTCGCTGCCGCGACGCTGGAAAACGCGCGCAACAGTATTCGCGAGCCCGGCATCGTTCGGTTCGATGTGGTACAGCAGGAGGATGACCCGACGCGGTTTCTTCTCATCGAGATCTACCGGACACCGGCGGACCCGGCGCGCCACAAGGAGACCGCGCACTACGCCACGTGGCGTGACGCCGTCGAGCCAATGATGGCCGAACCGCGCCGCAGCGTGAAATACGGTGCGCTGTTTCCGGAAGCGAATGCCTGGGAGCGCCCAGGGTGAACTTCGAGTTCGCCGCGCCCACTCGCATCATCTTCGGCGAAGGGCGACTGGGCGACGTCCCGAAGATCGTGTCAGCGATGGGCTCGCGGGCGCTCGTGGTCGAAGGCCGCAGCGGACGTGCCGAGTCGCTCGTGCGACAGCTCGGTGACGTCGGTCTCGCGACCACGACGCTGCAGGTTTCGTCCGAGCCGACCATTGCGCTCGTGGAAGCCGGCCTCGCTCAAGCGCGGCGCGAGCGATGCGACGTCGTCGTAGCGCTCGGCGGCGGAAGTGTCGTCGACGCCGGCAAGGCGATCTCGGCTCTCCTCACGAACGACGCCCCGGTCCGCGATTACCTCGAGGTCATCGGCAAGGCGCGTCCACTCGCCAATCGCGCCGCGCCATTCATTGCGATTCCGACGACCGCTGGCACGGGCGCCGAGGTGACGCGAAACGCCGTGTTGATGGCGGAGGACGAGCAGGTGAAGGTGAGTCTCCGGAGCCCGCTGATGCTGCCGGCCGTTGCCGTGATCGATCCCGAGCTTACGTACTCGCTTCCGCCTTCAGTCACGGCGAGCACGGGGCTCGACGCGCTGACGCAATGCATCGAGCCGTTCGTCTCGCCGCAGGCGAACCCGCTGTCCGATGCGGTCGCGCGCGAGGGAATGCATCGCGCGAGCGGCGCACTCCTGCGCGCGTTCCGCGATGGGAGCGATCGGGAAGCGAGGCGCGACATGGCCGTCGCGAGCCTCTGCGGCGGGCTCGCGCTCGCGAACGCGAAGCTCGGCGCGGTGCACGGCTTTGCCTCGCCGCTTTGCGGGATGTTTCCCGTCCCGCACGGCATGGCGTGCGCGCGCCTCTTGCCGCTGATCACCGAGATCAACGTCCGCGCCATTCGCGCCAGGATGCCTAACGCTGCTGCCGTCGGCCGCTACGACGAGGTGGCGCGCATCGTTACTGGAGACGCGAGCGCTCGCGCCGAAGACGCAGCAGTGTGGCTGCGCGAGCTCGTCGCCGAGCTGTCCGTGCCGGGGCTCGCCAGCTACGGGGTGAAGGGGGGCGACATTCCACGCGTCGTCGCCGCGGCTCGGCAGGCCAGCAGCATGCAGGGCAATCCGATCGTCCTCACCGACGCCGAGCTGTGCGAGGCGCTCGGCGCGGCGATTCCCGCGTAACCGTCACGCGAAGAGCCTCAAGCGCTACGGCGCTTCGAGAACATCCACCTAACGAGCG
>Ga0070661_100000723_pt1 | contig 24131 bp, 22 predicted proteins | sample KBSC43metaG_FD_64663 | JGI IMG/M metagenome (GOLD analysis project Ga0070661, IMG submission 64663) | Corn rhizosphere microbial communities from Kellogg Biological Station, Michigan, USA - KBS C4-3 metaG | ecosystem: Host-associated > Plants > Roots > Rhizosphere > Soil ... | reverse complement strand
TGCGTACGGCCTGGCACGAGGCTCAAAGTCAAGGCGACGCGAAACCAGCCTCTCCTTCTGCTCTCCCCGGTGCGGGGCGGGACGACGGTCCCAATTCCTGCCGACTACCGGCGTAGACTGTCGTCCCGCCCCGCCGCCCTCTATTTGCGAGGGCCGCTTCTGGTGAGGGTCCGGGCCACCGGATGCCGCGGCACGCCCGCTAGTCGCGCACCTTGTACGGCTTCTGGTCGCGCCAGAACCGCATCAGACTTTCGAGATCGGGGTCGCCCTTTTCGGGCAGCACGATCCGTAGCGCCGCATAGAGGTCGCCCTTGCCATGAAGCCCCTTGCCCTTGAGCCGCAGTGCCTTGGCGGTGTTCACATTGGCCGGCAGCGTCAGTTCCACTTCGCCATCGAGCGTGGGCACCCGCACCTTGCCGCCCAGCACCGCCTCATAGAGCGCCACCGGCACATCCACCCGAAGATCGGCGCCGTCGCGCCTGAACTTGGTGTGCCGCTCGAACTTCACGGTGACGATCGCATCGCCCGCTTCCCCGCCCCAGGGCGACACCGTCCCCTGGCCCTTGAGCCGGATCTGCTGGCCGTCCTCGACGTTCTCGGGCAGCTTGACGGCGACCACCTTGTTCGTCGGCAATCGCAGCGAGACCGACGCGCCCTTGTGCGCGTCCTCGAGGCTCACCGCGAGCGTCACATGCGCATCCTCGCCCTTGGCCTGCGGCTGGCGCGCGCCGGCGGCGCCGAACCCGGCGCCCGCAAACGGATCGAAACCGGGCGCTCCGGCAGTCCGCGTCGTGCGCGTCTGCGCCCCGCCGAACCCGCTCATGAATTCCTTGAGGATGTCTTCGGCCGAAAACCCGCCCGCCTGCGCCGAGCCGCGCCGCGCCCCCGCGCCACCTCCCGGGAACCCCGCAAATTTCGGATTGCCGTCGGCATCGATCTCGCCCCGATCGAACGCCGCCTTCTTGTCTTTGTCCGAAAGGAAATCGTACGCAGCCGAAATCTCGGCGAACTTCTGCTGCGCCTTGGGGTCGGACTGGTTCTGGTCGGGGTGGTTGGCCTTGGCGAGCTTGCGATAGGCCGCCTTGAGGTCCTTCTCGCTCACGGAACGAGAAACCCCGAGCACGCTGTAGGGATCGCGCATGGGTTCCTTGGAATCGCTGATACGGTTGAACAACCGCACTGTTGCCACCTATATGGCGACGCCCCAAACCCTTGTCCAGACCGCAGGAAGCGGCGTCCGATGCCTGATTTGAGCCTTTCCGAGCGGATTTTCGACGATGCCGACACCGGCCCGATCGACCCTTTCGCCCTGTTCGAGGAGTGGTTCGCCGCAGCATCCGAAACCGAGCCGAACGACCCCCACGCCATGGCCGTCGCTACGGTGGACGCGGCCGGCGACCCGGACGTGCGCATGGTGCTCATGAACGCCCACGACCACCGCGGCTTCGTCTTCTTCACCAATTTCCAGAGCCGCAAGGGCGACGAGCTTAGGGCCCATCTGGAAGCCGCCTTGGTCTTTCACTGGAAATCCCAGCGCCGGCAGGTGAGGGCGCGCGGCCCCGTCGAAACCGTCACCGAGGATGAGGCGGACGCCTATTTCGCCTCGCGCTCCCGCGGCAGCCAGATCGCCTCCAGCGTCTCCCGTCAGTCCCGGCCGCTGGAAAGCCGAGCCGCGCTGCTCGCCGATTTCGAGCAGCTGAAGGCCAGCCTGGGGACCGAGGCCGTGCGCCGCCCGCCCCACTGGTCCGGCTTCCGCATCGTCCCGCGTGAAATCGAATTCTGGCAGGATGGCGAATTCCGCCTGCACGACCGGGTACGGTTTACCCGGTCCGACTCGATCGCCCCCTGGTCGCGCCAGCGGCTTTATCCCTGACCCTTGCCGCTGTGATACGCCCATGAAATCGTCAGCGCCGGGGACACGGTCGGAATCATGAGCACGGCTCAGGCACAAGGCAGGGTAGGGCGCGTCGAGTTCACCGGCTCGCGCCACGAACTCATGCTGGTCATCCTCCGCGGCTACACGCTGATGATCCCGACGCTCGGCCTCTATCGCTTCTGGCTCGCCACCTGGAAGCGCCGCTTCTACTGGCAGAACACGATCATCGACGGCGATCCGCTCGAGTATACCGGCAACGCCAACCAGCTGCTTCTCGGGTTCCTTTTCTCGCTGGCCTTCTTCCTGCCGATCTACATCGCGCTGTTTTACGTCTCGATGCAGGATCCGCACTGGACGCTCTTCGGCTATCTCGGCGCCGGCGCCGCCCTTTGGTTCCTTGCCGGCTACGCGATCTATCGCGCCCGCGACTTCCGCCTCTCGCGCACGCTCTGGCGCGGCATCCGCTTCGACCAGAAGGGCAATGGCTGGGTCTATGCGCTGCGGCGCTTCGTCTGGTCGGTCCCGATGGTGCTGACCATCGGGCTCATCTACCCGTGGATGGCCTCGAGCCTGTGGCACTATCGCTGGCGCAATTGCTGGTATGGCGATCGGCGTCTCGATATTGCCGGCAATTGGCGCGTCTTCGCACTGCCGTATTACGTGACCTACCTCATCAATGCGGTCGCCATCGTCGCAACCGTGACGTGGATCGAAAACGCGCGGAGCTTCATTCAGATCGGCGCGATCGGCATCCCCGCGCCGCTGCAGCTTCTCGGCTGCCTCGGCTGTGCGCTGGTGTTTGCCCTCAGCCTCGCCTGGTACCGCGCGACCACTGCCACCCGCATGCTGTCCAGCGTCTCCCTCGGTGAAGCAAAGCTCACGCTGAATGTGCCGCCCACCTCGCTGTTTGCACAATATATCGCCTACGCAGCCTTAGTCCTGCTGTTCATTGCCGCCATCGCTCTCGTCCTGCTCATCGCGCTCGCCGCGCTCTACGCCACCGCCGCGCAGAACGGCCGCGTGGCCGAAACGAGCATCCTCGACCTTCTCCAGCACGGGACCATCAATGTCGTGCTGGTGATCCTGCTCTATCTCGTCGTGCTCGGCACCCTCGGTCTGCTTGCCGAGCTGGTGCTTGGCCTTGGCTGGTGGCGGCTCCTCGCACGGGGCGCGACCATCGAGAATCCCGATAGCTTGCTGACCGTCAAAGCGACAGTTGAAGACCGCACGCTCGTCGGGCAGGGGCTTGCCGACGCCCTCAATGTCGGGGCCTATTGATGGAGTTCGCCGCGCGCTACCAGGATGGCCTCGTTGCCACCGTCCGCGACGCCCACTGCGTCATCGATCTCGCCGCAGAACCGGTGGCCCTCGTCGTCCTCGACAGCACGACCCGCGACATCATCGATCGCTGGCCCGCGGAAGACGTATATCTGCTCCACACCCGCGCCCTCGAATTGCGCATGGGCAATCGGCGCAAGCCCTCGGGGGCCCGCGTCGCAATCAGCGGGCTCGCCGACATGCAGGCGGCGCTGAGCGTCCTTCCCGCGCTGCGGTCCGATCAGCGTTCCGACCTTTGGCGCCAGCTGCGAACGATCGTCCTGGCAACGGCCGCACTGGCCTCGGTGATCGTCGCCTACGTCTTTGGCGTGCCGCTCATCGCCGATCGGCTGGTCGGCTTCGTGCCCCCTTCATGGGAAGCCCGGATCGGCGAGACGGCCGGCCGCCAAATGGAAGCAACACTCACCGGTGGCGCGAATTTTCAGGCCTGCGACCCGGACCAGACCAGCACCGCCAACCGTGCCATCGCACGTTTCGTAACCGCAACCTTCGACGGCCTCGACTCCCCATTCACCCCAACCGTCTCGGTGGTTCGCTCCGACGTGCCGAACGCCTTCTCGCTTCCAGGCGGCCGCACCTACTTCCTCTCTGCAATGCTCGAGGCGACGCATACGCAGGATGAATTCGAAGGCGTCCTCGCGCACGAGCTCGGTCACGTCTACTACCGGCACGGCATGCACACCCTGATCGCCACCTCCGCGACTGGGCTGCTGGTGGGCTTCGTCCTGGGCGACATGACCGGCCTCTCGGTGGCCGCTGCGTTTGGCTCGGCGCTGATCGACAATCGTTTCTCGCGCGTCGATGAGGCACAGGCCGACGCGTTTGCTGCCCGCGCTGCGACCAAGCTCGGCTTCGATATCCGTGGCCTCGGCAACCTCCTCGACCGGGTCGCAGGCGACAACGCTTTTTCCCGCGCCTTCGCCCTCTTCTCCAACCATCCGCTCACCGACGAGCGCCGTCGCGCTCTGGAAGCGATGGCGCCGGCGCCGGGGTCTCAGTCGAACACGCCGTTCTTCACCGACGCGGAATGGGCCGCGATCCACTCCATGTGTCCGCCTGTTGCGATGCCCACGCCTACCGCTGGCCCCGTTACCACTGACGCTCCGTCGTCAACGGAGCCGCCAAGCATGGCCCCAAGCGCCGAGCCATCGGTCGCTCCGCTCTCCGCTCCGTCTGCGCCCCTGCCCTGATGCGCATCCTCGTTCGCACGTCCAAATGGGCCGTATGGGCGCGCCGCTTCGGTGCTCTGGCGCTGCCGCTCGCGGCGATACCGGTGCTGCTGCACCGGCTCCACATCATCACCAGCGAGAACTTCATCGACGTCGAGGCAGTCGCCCTCGGCGTGGCGGCCCTTGCTCTTGTCTGCGCCATCGTCGCATTCGTGCGACTGTGGTTCACCGGCGATCAGGGTTGGGGGAAGGCGAGCCTTGCGCTCCTCTTCTCGATCCTCTGCCTGCTCCCCGCGGCATTCTTTGCGTGGGAGACGTTCCACTATCCCGAAGCCGCGGACGTCACCACGGATTTCGTCAATCCGCCCATGTTGGTAAGTTTCGTGCCGCAGCAATTCAGCGGTCCGGCCGAGCGCCAGCGGATAGAGGCGGCTTTTCCCAACGCGCGATCGCGCAACTACCCCATCGCGGCGCCGCAGATTTTCGATGTCGTGGCCGGCCTCGTCGATGATCGCGAATGGGAGGTTCGCGCCAGGCGCGTTCCGTCGACGCAATTCGAGTCGGGCCAGATCAACGCAGTCGTCACCACCCTGCTCGGCTTCCGTCAGGAGGTCGCCATCCGGATTGCCGGCGGGGTCGACGGCACAACCGTCGCCATGCGCTCGACCTCGCTGGCGAGCTTCCCCGACTTCGGCGAGAACGGCCGCCGCGTAGAAGCCTTCCTTCTCGACCTCGACGCGCAGGTAACTCAGCTTCTTCGAAACGCGCCCACGCAACCGGCGCCCGACACCAACTAGGCCAGCGACAATTGGGTCCCGAGCAATCTGCGATCGATGCGAAGCAGCCCCTCGGCTTCCAGATACTCGATGTGAGCCTTGAGCGTCAGACGCGCCGCAAATCTCAGCGACCCCTTGAGCAGCGGATAGACCCGCGACACGAGCTCGTCGACGCTGCGTACTCCGCTGCGGACCGCTTCGAGAATCTGGCTGTTGCGCAACCCGCGATGTGCGAGCAGGGCGCGAGCATAGGCAGGGCCATCGTCGATCGGTCCCCCATGCGCCGGCAGATAGTGCGAATAGGGCAGGGCGATCACCTTGCTCAGCGATGCGAGGTAGTCGGCCATCGATCCGTCTGGAACCGAGACGAGGGTCGAGTTCCACCCCATGATGTGGTCACCGGTGAACAGCCAGTCCGTGCCCTCGAGTCCGTAACTCATGTGATTGGCGCAGTGCCCGGGCGTTGCAACGGCCACCATCGGAATGTCACTCGCCGCGAAGCGTTCTCCATCGGTGAGCACCCGGTCCGGCATCAGCCCCCAGTCGCAGCCGCCGGCGAGCGCGTTGAGTTCGAACAATCGCCGCGGCCGGCTCAGCCGATGCGGCCCCGCGAACCAGAGCGGCGCGCCGGTTGCCGTGCGCAAGCCTCGGGCGCCGGCCGAATGATCCTTGTGGGTGTGAGTGAGGATAATCGCCTCGACCTTGCGTCCGCCAATCACCGCGAGCAACGCCGCCTTGTGGCTCGGGTCGTTCGGCCCCGGATCGAGCACTGCGAGTCTGTCGTGGCCAATGATGAAGCTGTTTGTGCCGGTGAAGGTAAAGGGACTGGGATTGTTCGCCGTCACCCGAACAACGCCCGGCAAGATTTCGGTCGACCTGTCGGCCGCTGGCTTGAATTTGGTGTCGAACACCAGGGGTTGAGGGGTGTCTGCCATTGCGCGCGGTGGGCCGAGTGACTACAACGCGCCACGAAGAGGCGCACAGAAAAGGGATAGCGAATGGCAGCTCAAATTGCCAAACCAAACAGCCTGATCTCGACCGTCCTGCCGGAGACCGCGAGCGATCGCACCTGGGCATATGTCGCCCTCGCGCTCCTTGGAACCGTCGTTCTTTACGCATCGGCCAAAGTATCGGTGCCCTTCTATCCCGTACCGATGACGCTGCAGACGATGGCAATCGTGATGATCGCGGCCGCCTATGGCTGGCGGTTGGGCCTGGCGACCATCGTGCTCTATCTGGCTGAGGGCGCCATTGGCCTGCCGGTCTTCTCGGGCACACCCGAAAAGGGCGTCGGGCTGGCCTACATGATGGGTACGACGGGCGGATATCTCCTGGGATTCATTCTCCAGACCGCGATCGTCGGCTGGTTCGCTGAGCGCGGCGGAGATCGTCAGCCGGTACGCATGTTCCTCGTGATGGCCGCCTCTGATGCCATCGTGATCGCACTTGGCTACCTGTGGCTCTCGCGCATGATCGGCACCGACAAGGCACTGGCCTTCGGCGTGATCCCGTTCCTGCTCGGCGATGCGTTCAAGATCGCGATTGCGGCGCTCGCCGTGTGGGCGGGCAATTCGTGGTTCCGCCGGGTCTGATCCGACCGCGAGCCAAAAAGGAAAAGGCCGGTCATCGCTGACCGGCCTTTTGATTTGGTCGGAGTAGAGTGATTCGAACACTCGACCCCCTGCTCCCGAAGCAGGTGCGCTACCAGGCTGCGCTATACTCCGATAAGGTCCCGGCCGCGTCCTGGGCACCGGAATTGGCGGCGTTATAGCGGCGTGATGCCCCCCTTTCAAGCGCCGATACCTTCCCCTCGCTCGCGTTGCGAAGCGGGGGCGTTGCGTGTAGGAACCGGCCCCGTTGGGGCGTCGCCAAGTGGTAAGGCAGCGGTTTTTGGTACCGCCATTCCTAGGTTCGAATCCTAGCGCCCCAGCCAGCCCATCATCAGATGTCCTCAGATGTCCTCGAGCAGCTGAAGCGACCGCGCAAGCAACGGCTTGTGCTTGCGCAGCTCGGGCAGCATGGTCGCGGCGAGCCTGTTGACGAGCGCGTCTCCACGACGGCTGAGCCCGATCAGCACCCGTCTCCGATCCCCTGGCGCGGCGCTCCTCTCGACCAGCCCGCTCTCGACAAGCCTGTCGACCATCTGCACCGCACCATTGTGAGCAACCAGCATCTGCTCGGCCAGTTGTTTGATCGAGACCGAGTGCTGCTCGGAAGCCTTGATGACCAGCATCGCCTGATATTGCTGTGACGTGACCCCATTGGCCGAGGTCGTCGCCTCGCCGAATGCCAGGAACTGCCGCAGCGCAAGCCTGAATTCCGCCAGCCCAGTAAAGGCGGCGGAATCTAGCTGCCTAGCGTCGCTGCTCGTTTCGCCTTGGGCCATGCGTCAACTCACCGGTGCCTGGATCGCCTCTTCTCGCGTGCAAACGCCTGCAGCGAATAAACGTCGCATTCGGGGAACCTTCCGCCGAATCTGGAATTCGTATCATGCCGTGACATTATCTGCGAGGGCGGGCCGACATGAATAGCGGAACAAGCGGTTTCTTGCTGGCGGCCATTCTCCTCGCACCTCTGAGTGCCCCCGCCTTGGCTCAATCGGCTCAGGCAACGTCCACCACCCAATCCTCCTATTCCGGAGCCACCGCCGATTTCGCAGGAGCAGGCCAAGCCGGCGAATGGACCAGCCAGGCGAGGGACTACGCCAATACACGCTATAGCCCGCTCGATCAGATCACTCCCACAAATGTCGGACGACTGAAGCTTGCCTGGACCTTCTCGGACGGCACGCAGTATGGCCATGAAGGCGCGCCGCTCGTCGTCGGCGACACCATGTATCTCGTCACCCCGTTTCCTAACACCGCCTACGCACTCGATCTCAGCAAACCCAGCCCCTCCATCAAATGGAAATTCGAAGCTGATCCGTCGCCGCAGTCCATCGGCAAGGCGTGTTGCGACGCGGTGATCCGCGGATGGGCCTACGCAGATGGAAAGCTGATCTACAATATGCTCGACGACCACACGGTCGCCGTCGACGCCAACACCGGCAAGCAGGTGTGGCGCACGGAGATGGACAAGGTCAGCCACGGCGTGACCATGACCCAGTCGGCCTTCGTCGCCGATGGCAAGGTCTTCGTCGGAAATTCCGGTGGCGAGATGGGTGTCAACGGCTGGCTCGCCGCGCTCGATTTGGGAACCGGCAAGGAGCTCTGGCGCGCTCATGCGGTGGGGCCAGACTCAGATGTGCGGATCGATGCGACCTTCAAGCCCTTTTACGATTGGATGAAGGGCAAGGACCTCGGCGTCAAAACCTGGCCGCCCAATGCGTGGAACACTGGCGCGGGCGCATCGTGGGGCTTCGTGTCCTACGACGAAAAGACCAAGACCATCTTTTACGGCACGTCCAACCCGGGTCCGCGCGTGCCGGTGCAGCGACCGGGCGACAATCTGTGGACCAGCTCCATGTTCGCCCGGGATCCAGATACGGGAATGGCCAAATGGGGCTACCAGTTCACCCCGCACGATCAATGGGACTATGACGGCGTCAACGAAGCCGTGCTGCTCGACATGCCTATCGAGGGCAAGATGCGCCAGACGCTGGTGCATTTCGATCGCAACACTTACGCCTACACCATCGATCGCAACACCGGTGAGGTTCTCGTCGCCGGTAACTTCGCTTACCAGAACTGGTCGACCGGCTTCGACATGAAGACGGGCCGCCCGATCGTCGATCCGGCGCGCGAACCCAAGCCCGGCGTGAAGATCGACAAGGTGTGCCCGCCCGACATCGGCCAGAAGGATTGGGAGCCCCCAGCGTTCAGCCCCGCAACCGGCCTGCTCTATGTCGGCGTCTTCAACATCTGCATGAGCCTCACCGACCACGAGGTCTCATATATCGCCGGCACGCCCTACGACGGCATGGAGATGCAGAGGTTCTCCGTCGATGGCTCCGACGGAAACTGGGGAGGCTTGCTCGCCTGGGACCCTGCGCACGGCAAGAAGATATGGGAAATTCCCGAGAAGTTCATGGTGATGAGCGGTGTCATCACCACCGCGAGCAACCTCGTGTTCTATGGCACCACGGACGGCTGGTTCCGGGCGGTAGATGCCTGGACCGGCAAGGTCCTCTGGTCGCAAAAGCTCGGCTCGGGCATCATTGGGCAGCCGATCACCTATATGGGGCCCGATCAGCGGCAATACGTTGCCGTCGCCGCAGGCGTTGGCGGCGCCGCGATGGTGCAGCAGGCCCGAGATGGATTCCTGCCGCGGGGAAACACGCTCTACGTTTTCTCGATCAACGGCGACACGATTACCGCACCGAATGAGGACACGCCCAGTGCGGTGTCGCCAAGCGAAGCATCGTCGTCCCCAAGCCAGCAATAGGTAGAGGAGATGTCCATCATCCGGGTGGCCGTCGGTGCAGTCATTCTGGTGATCTTGGCGGTCGGCGTGACCGCCTGGTGGGTGACCACTCGCGCCCAGACGGACGCGCGTGTTGCCGTCGCGTGGCCGGAAGGTGTCGCCGCGGCCGTGCCGCAGGGACTGAGCGCGGGAGAGGCGCCCCCAATCACCGTGAGCATCGACAACCCTCTCGCCAATGACCCAAACGCGGCGGAGGAGGGCAAGAAGCTCTTCAGCCAGATGAACTGCGCCGGCTGTCATGGCTACGACGCCAAAGGTGGAATGGGCCCCGACCTCACCGACATCGAGTGGCGTTACGGTGGGCGACCCATCGACATCTTCAAATCGATTTATGAGGGGCGGGCGCAAGGTATGCCGGCTTGGGGCAACGCACTTCCCACCGCGCCTATCTGGCAGCTCGTTGCCTACATACAATCGCTCGGTGGCACATTCGCCCCTTCTGCGGAAGGTCAGCCCCAGCAGGCTGTCAACCAAGGGCTGGGCGCCCAGGCAGGCCAGAAGCAATGAAGCGGCTGATCGCCATCGGGCTCACCATTTCGCTCGCCGGCTGCAGTGCGCCACTCAGCTACCTCGACGCTACCAGCCCCGTCGGCGGATCGATCGCGAGTCTCGGTTGGGGCCTAACCGCAATCTCAGTCGGCGTCTGCCTGATCGTTGGCGTACTTCTGCTCGTTGCCATCTGGCGAGGGTCGCCCCGAGGCGCCGCGACCGTAGTTCCCGTCAACGATCGCGCGCCCATCCGCTGGATCGGCGTGGGCGTCGCCATCTCAACAGTATTTCTGCTGGGCTCCGCAATATGGACCCTCGTCACTGTCCATTCCATCGCGGGGTCACCACGCCCGGCCGCTCTCAGCATCGACGTGATCGGGCAAGAATGGTGGTGGGCAGTAAAATACCGTTCCGACGATCCCAGCCGCGAATTCACAACCGCTAACCAGCTGGTCATCCCTGTCGACGTTCCGGTTCAAATCAATCTCACATCCCGTGACGTCATCCACTCGTTCTGGGTGCCAAAGCTCGGCGGAAAGATGGACATGATCCCCTCGCGCACGAACGTCACTTGGCTCGAGGCCGACAAGATCGGCGACTATCGCGGCCAGTGCAGCGAATTCTGCGGGCTCCAGCATGCCAACATGGCGTTCAATGTGCGGGTCATGTCCCAGGCCGATTTCGATGCCTGGCGGAACCAGCAATTGCAGCCCGCGGCGAGCGTCGCCGGCGATCCGCGGCTCCGGACCTTCATGGTGCGCTGCGCTGCGTGTCACACGGTCCGCGGGACTCCAGCGGGCGGCATCCTCGGCCCCGACCTGTCGCATTTCGGCAGCCGCGAAACCCTCGCGGCCGGCCTCTTGCCCAATACGCCCGAAAACCTCGCGAGGTGGATCAACAATACCCAGACGATCAAGCCCGGTGCCAAGATGCCGGAGCTGCACATGCTTGCCAGCGAGACCGCCGACGTCACCGGTTATCTGGAGGACCTCAAATAATGGTCGCCCAACTCGATACCGTCGACAGTCCCGAGCGCCGCAAGCTGTTGGGCATCTGGGAAACCGCACCGGGCCTCTATGGCTGGCTGGCGAGTGTCGATCATAAGACCATCGGCATTCGTTACCTCTGCACCGCGTTCTTCTTTCTCGTCATTGGCGGCATCGAAGCGCTGGTGATGCGCGCGCAACTGGCACAGCCCGATCTCAAGCTCCTCTCACCTGACGCCTACAACCAGCTTTTCTCCATGCACGGCACGACGATGATGTTCCTCTATGCCTTGCCGATGCTGTCGGGGTTCTCGAACTATCTCTGGCCCTTGATGCTGGGTTCGCGGGACATGGCGTTCCCGCGCCTCAATGCTTTGAGTTACTGGGTCTTCCTCCTGGCAGGCGTCTTTCTCTACGTGAGCTTCCCGATGGGGCAGGCACCCAATGGCGGCTGGTTCGCCTATGTGCCGAACACGAACCTTCAGTACGACCCCGGCATCAACATGGATGTGTTCTCGCTCGGGTTGATCTTTCTCGGCATCTCGACAGTGGTCGGCTCGGCGAACTTCATCGTCACACTGCTGCGCTGCCGGGCGCCGGGAATGTCGGTCAACCGGTTGCCGATCATCGTCTGGGGCACGTTCACCGCATCGGCCGCGAACCTCCTCGCCGTACCTGCGGTTAGTCTTGCCTGCGCCATGTTGTGGCTGGATCGGCGCTACGGCACGCATTTCTTCGATGTGCCGGGAGGCGGCCAGCCGCTGCTTTGGCAGCATCTATTCTGGATCTTCGGTCACCCCTGGGTCTACGCGCTGGTTCTTCCGGCTATGGGGATCGTCTCCGACGCACTCCCGGTCTTTTGCCGACGGCCGCTCGTCGGCTATACGCTCGTCGCCATCTCGACCGTCGCGACGATGATCCTCGGCTTCGGCGTGTGGGTGCACCACATGTTTGCGACCGGTCTCCCCGTGATGTCACTGTCCTTCTTCTCTGCTGCGAGCTTCGTCATCGCGGTCCCGAGCGCAGTCGCCGTATTTTGTTGGATCGCGACAATCTGGACCGGTAAGCTCCAGTTCAAGACGCCGTTCCTGTTCTTCGCCGGCTTCGTGATGCTCTTCGTCATCGGCGGTGTGTCCGGCTTCATGACGGCATCGGTCGCGCTCGACTGGCAGCTGACCGACAGCTATTTCGTCGTCGCGCATCTCCATTATGTGCTGCTCGGCATCAACGTCTTCCCGGTTATCGGTGGTATCTATTTCTGGTTTCCGAAGATGACCGGCAGGATGCTCGACGAGCGCCTGGGCCGATGGACGTTCTGGACCATGTTCGTCGGCTTCAACGTCGCATTCTTCCCCATGCACATCACGGGCCTCATGGGCATGCCACGGCGCGTCTACACCTACCCGGCGGAAATGGGTGTCGGCTGGCTCAACCTCATCTCGAGTCTAGGGGCCCTGATCTTCGCCGTCGGCGTGCTGCTATTCCTTGTCAACATCGTGAAGGGACTGAGATCGGGTGAACCGGCCGGCAACAATCCCTGGGACGCGCCAACGCTCGAGTGGTCTACCACCTCGCCACCGCCGGTCTACAATTTCGCGACGATCCCGCAGGTCGCCTCGCGCCATCCCCTTTGGGAGAGCCGTCTCAAGGAAAGTGAGGAGCGTTCAGTCATCGGCGACAAGGCTTCAGACGGCATGGTGCTCGACAAAGGCAAGGAGACCATCGGCGTGACGCCCCTCGATGCTGAACCCAATGTCGTGCTCAAGATGCCTGGCGACAGCATCCTGCCATTCCTTCTGGCGCTGGGCATGGCCGTCCTCTTCTTCGGCCTCCTGTCACAAGCCGTTTGGCTGATGGTGACAGGCGTCCTCTGCGAGATTGCGATTCTGATTGTCTGGCTCACCCCCAAGCCGCACCCAGCCGACGAGGAGGTTGAAGTCTATGAGTGAGGTGGCCCGCAGCGAGGTTCTCCCGGTCGGCGGATCTGACACCGTGTCGACCGCCTGGTGGGGAATGGTCTGCCTCATCGCCACCGAGGGCATTCTCTTCGTCTATCTCATCTTCAGTTACGCGTATCTCGGCACGCAGCAGTCCGGTCCCTGGCCGCCGAGCGGTCCGCCCAGCCTAAAGCTCGCCGCTCCCAACACCGTCATCCTCATTGCGAGCAGTTTCGTTCTTGGCTGGGGCGTGCGCTCGTTCAAGCGAACGCGCAACCAACGCAGCCTCTTGATGGCGCTGGTGGCGACCATCTTACTCGGCCTTATCTTCCTCACCATCCAGGGCTTCGAGTGGGCGGAAAAGCCGTTCGTGTTCTCGACCAATGCCTATAGCTCGGCGTTCTTCATTCTGACCGGTGTTCACATGGCGCACGTCGCCGTGGGCGTGCTGATCCTGCTCATGCTGCTGGTGTGGACCTTGGCCGGACGCTTCGAGCAGAGTCATCACGAGCATCTTCCACTGGGAGCGCTCTACTGGCATTTCGTCGATGTCGTTTGGCTCGCGGTCTTTACAACCGCCTATTTGGTGCCCCAGTTCACATGACCTCCCTCCACCCTCTCGCCCGTGGCGTCGAGCATCCTTCACCGCTAAGGGACGAGGCCTCAGCCTGGCTTGTGCTTGCCGGTCTGTTCGCAGCTCCCATTGCCTGGTCCATCCAATTGCTCGTGACCTATGGCTTCAACGGCGATGCATTCTGCGCCGCCGAGGCGCAGGAGACGCCACTGTCCTCAAAGGGCATGATCATCATGATCATCGGCATCGTAGCGATCGCCGCCTGTGTCTTCGGCTTCTGGGCCGCACATCGCACCTGGTCACTTACCCGGAAGGAAAAGCCCGGGGACCATCACGTGGGTCTGAGCGTCGGCACCGGCCGGACACGCTTCTTAGGCCTGTCCGGCATCGTGGCGTCCGTCGTCTTCCTCCTCGCATCGATCTTCGAGCTCCTCGTGCCATTCCTGGAATCGCCGTGCGTGCTTCACTTGCGTTGAGCATACTTGCGGTCACTCCCACGTCAGCCCTCGCGACGACCGCATCGGCTGCGGAAGATGCCGGCCGGTTCAACGATCCGGTTGTTGGGCCAGCGGTCGCGGTGCTGCTCGCCTGGTACGCAATTGGCCTCGTCCAGATGATGCGGCGGGCACGGGGAAAATGGCCGGTAGGTCTTCCGCGAGTACTCTGCTTCTCCGGTGCGGTCCTGGTGATAGCAATCGTGCTGCTCTCACCACTGGACGCGCTGGGTGACGACTACTTCTCCATCCACATGCTGCAGCATCTGACGTTGATGCTGGTTGCCGCTCCGCTGGTCGCCATGTCGGACGCTCATCTGGTCCTGCTGCGTGCCTTTCCCCTGTCCCTGCGCCGCGATATCGGCCGGACCGTTGCAAATATCCCAGGGGCGAAATTCGCTGCCCACAAGAAGAGCGCCGCCTGGATCGCGACGGGTCTATTTGTCGGCACACTCTGGTTCTGGCATGTGCCCGCCGCTTACGACTGGGCGCTGGACGATGAGGTCGTCCATGCCTGCGAGCACCTGACCCTGCTCGCGGCTGCAACTTTCTTCTGGCGCGTCATCGTTACCAGCGGCAATCGCAGGCTGAACCCCGGCACGGCCGTTCTGCTTGTATCTCTGGTCGGTATCCAGGGCGCACTGCTGTCGGCGCTTCTCATGTTCGCGCCGCACGGGCTTTATAGCGCTTACGCCGGCAACCCATTGGACGATCAGGTCACGGCCGGCGTCCTGATGTGCATTCCCGCATCTTTCGTCTACCTGGGAAGCTCCGTCTGGGCCCTCGCGCGCATGATCGGCGGAAGACGAAGTCATGTCCGCTGATGCTCTCGCCGCTCGCCCCCGGCCCTGGCGTCTATGGCGCTGGTGGCTTGTGGTGGCGGTCGTGGTCGGCCTCGCGGTAGCAGCCTATTTGCTCAAGCCCGTGGTGGGGCCACCACGCGATCTGACGCTCGTCGGCGATGTAGCGCGGGGCAACTATCTCATCCGACTCGCTGGCTGCATCTCGTGTCACACTGACCGCGATCACGACGGCGCCTATCTGGCCGGCGGCGCGGCCATCGTCACGGCCTTCGGAACATTCTACCCGCCCAATATCACGCCGGACCCGCAGACCGGCATCGGCGGCTGGACCCTGGCGCAATTCTCCGACGCGGTCAGCGACGGCAATGGTCCGCACGGCAATCTCTACCCGGTCTTCCCGTACAACGATCTGACCCTGATGAGCGACCAGGAAATCGCCGACCTTTTCGCCGCGATCATGGCAACGCCCCCCGTCGTCAACACCCCTCCGGCCAATCGGATCGTCTTCCCGCTAAATTTTCGCTTTCTCGTTTCGGGCTGGAAGAATCTCTTCTTCTTCCCCCATCGTTATCGGAACGATCCGGCGCACTCCGCGCAATGGAACCGCGGCGCTTACCTTGCTAATGGCCCCGCGCACTGCGTCACGTGTCATTCCCCCGTCAACGTCCTCGGCGCTGTCATGAGCGGCACGCAGTTCGAAGGAAATCCCGCCGGCGGCGCCAGCGGAAAGACGCCGCCTCTGACGGCGCTCGCGCTTGTGCAGGATGGCTACACGATCGATACGCTCGCGCAAACGCTCAGGACGGGAGTCACTCCAAATGCCGGCAAGGTTGGCGCCGAGATGGAACCGGTGATCAGCGACGACACGTCGCATTGGACGGACGCCGACCTGACCGCAATCGCGACTTACCTTCTCAGCTCGAAATAGTAGCGCGCTTTGTCCTACTCGCCGGCGCGCGCTTCGATCATTTGTACGAAGTCGCCGCCCGGCATTGGCTTGGCAAACAGGAAGCCCTGCGCAACATCGTACCCGATCTCGAGCAATACTTTGAGGTCGTCGCGTTCCTCGACACCCTCGGCTACTGCGACGATCCCGAAGCGCTTCGCCAAATCCTTCACCACCTGGCACATCTCCCGCCGTCGCGTGTCGTTCGCACAGCCCTGGACATAACTGCGATCGAGCTTGATCTCGGCAAACGGTAGTTCGCTCAGTCGCTCGAGCGAGGAATATCCGGCACCGAAATCGTCGATCGATACGTAGATGTCATAGAGCTTTAGCTGCACCGCGATCTCACGGGCCAGCTCCGGATCGCTGATGGCCTCGTCCTCCGTGATCTCGACGATCAGCCCGGGGAATTTGGGATGTTTCGGCAGATGGTCGCGCAAATTGGCGACGAACCCCGGCCGCTGCAGAACCGAGGCCGGAACATTGATGGCCAACCGGTTAGTCATGCGATGATCGGCGAATATCGTCCAGTCCGCCAGCGACCGGCGGACCACGTAGTCGGTGAGCGGGTGATAGAGCGGGTCCCGCGGACGCGGCAGGAAAAGGTTGGGTGGCACGACGCCATGCACCGGATGACGCAGACGTACCAGCGCTTCGGCTCCGCAGACCAGCATCGATTTGAGGTCGATCTTGGGCTGGTACCAAAGCTCCAGCCATCGGTTTCTGAGTGCCGCCTCTAGGTTGACCCCCATGCTCGGCAGGGGTTCGGCGTGGTGGGCCTCCCGGAGTCTCTCCCGCAAGGCCTCGAGGCGGAAGGGTTTCATCAGCGGTGGCAGCATGCTGAGACCGCGCCGCTCCCCGATCGATTGGACCTCCTTGAGAGTTGCCTCGTCGCGGCCGGTGATCAGAAGCACGTCGCCCCGAAAACGGGAGGCCGAGAGACTGCGAAGGATCTCGACCGCATCGGAGTTACCCAATGAGAGGTCGAGGATGATCAGGTTTGGCGGCCACTGGATCATCGCCGCTTCGAGCTCGATCGAAGTAGCCACCTGATGTGCCGCGTAACCCGCGCTCGTGAGCGCTTCGCTCACGAAGCCGCGCACTTGTGCTTCGTCGTCGACGATGAAGGCGTGTTCCAGGCGGCCGGGGGCCTTTCTGTCGCTCATGCTCGCAATCCGTCGCTCATCCAAGGATCGCTTATCAACGCCGCGTGCTCCTTACCGGGAGTTAAAGGAAGCGGCCGACCCCACTATGGAAGAGCGTTCTGGTAGCCGTCCCAACGGGAAGTCTCCGGATCGCCGATCGCCCTCATCGCGATGAAAGGGCGTGGCACCCCGTAGTCCTACGGGGATTTTGCACGAGCGGTTAATCGCGCAGCAGTCAGCTTGCCAAAGGAGATTCGGGGAGAAAGCAGTGGTGCAGAACGGTGCGAACCTATTCCTTCTCTTTCGCATCGGCCGCCGGCTGTGTGCATTGCCGATTGACGCAGTCGTCGAGATGCTGCGGCCATTGCCGCTGCAAGTCTTGCCGGACGCCCCCGACGTTGTCATCGGGCTCGCGGTAATCCGCGGCGAGCCGGTGCCGGTACTGGACCTGCACGAGGAAAGGCCCGCGCACAGAACGCCGGAGTCCAGACTCATCGTTCTGCGTGTTGCCAACCGTCGGGTGGCCCTGGGAGCGGACAGCGTTATCGGATTGCGGCCGCTTGATCATCAACGGCTGGGTCCGCTGCCCGCGCTCCTGAGCGAGAACGCAGCGACTGTCGAGGCGATCGGTACGTTGGATGGCGAGCTTCTCGCGGTCTTGAGCGCCGCGCGGTTGGTGCCCGAGCATGTGCTGGCGATCTCGGATGCGCATCGGGTGGCGTCGTGAGCGCAGCAATACGATTCCGCGACGCCATCGGCCTGCACTTCGGCCTGCACTTCGATGACGACAAACTTGCTCATCTCTCCTCGATCCTCGACCGCCGCGCCGCCGCCCGCCATGTAGGCGCGGACCACTACCTGTCCATGCACATCGCCGAAGAGGCGGAGCTCGGCGCGCTCGCGACCGAGCTTACTGTGGGTGAGACGTACTTCTTTCGCAATTTCGAGCAGTTCGCCGCGTTGCGCGACCTCGTTCTGCCCGAGCGGCTTGCGCAGGGCCGCCCGCTCAGACTCCTGTCGGCGGGCTGCTCATCTGGCGAGGAGCCCTACAGTCTCGCGATGCTCACGCGCTCCCTGGAGCGGTATGATGCGTCCATCCGCGCTACTGACGTCAACCCGGCGGCGCTCGCGCGCGCTGCGAAGGGCCGCTACAGCCATTGGTCCTTGCGCGAAACGCCGCCGGACATGCTCGAGCGCTGGTTCGTCCCGGTCGGTCGCGACGTAGAGCTCGACCCGGCCATTCGTGCGGCCGTGCAGTTCGACTGCGCCAATCTTTCCGACGAGGACGCTCCCATATGGTCGGAGGACCGTTACGACGTCATCTTCTGCCGCAATGTGATCATGTACTTTACGCCTCAGGTGCAGCGGGCTGTTGTTGCGCGTCTCGCCACCTCTCTGGCGCCAGGCGGCTATCTCTTCCTGGGTCACGCCGAGACGCTGCGAGGGCTTTCGCAGGAATTCGATCTGATCCACACGCACGGCACGTTCTACTATCAACGGCGTGCCGCTGGTCGTGCCACCGCTATCTCCACCTCCTTCGCTGCCAAGATTGAATGGCCCATAGCCGCCTCCGCGGCCGTGGATACTTCCTGGTTCAAGGCGATTGGGAAGGCAAGCCGCCGGGTGGAAGCACTCGTCGTCTCGGATACTGCCAGGAGCCAGGGTGCACTCTCCACGGCAAGTCCAGAACCGTCACCTCTGCCGGACATTCTCGAGCTTCTCGCCCGCGAAGAGTTTGCCGAAGCACTGGAGAGGCTCGACCGGCTGGCCCCCGATACCGCGGCGGATGATGACCTCTCGATCCTGCGCGCGGTGCTCCTTGCGCAGAGTGGTAGCGGTACGGAGGCAGCGGCGCTGTGCCGGTCGCTGATCGCGCGGGAACAGCAGCATGCCGGCGCCAACTACATCCTGGGTCTATGCCTCGAGGACGCCGGCGACCACCGTTCCGCATTGCTGCACTACGATCTTGCCACCCATATCGATCCGCTGTTTGCCATGCCCTACCTGCGGCGCGGACTGCTCGCCTTGCGCGCGGGCGAGGTGGCAAACGCGCGTGCCGATCTCTCCGGAGCCGCTGAGTTGCTCGCTTCGGAGGAGCCGTCTCGACTGTTGCTGTTTGGTGGCGGCTTCAGCCGCGCGGCCCTCATCGGTCTCTGTCGTATGGAGCCACTAGGTGAGGTGGCCGCGGCATGAACGATCTCAGCGAACTCGACATACGCCTATTCGGAATGCGCAACGCTTTCGACGCGAGCTTCGCCGAGCCGGCAGCTCGCGTTGAAGCGACACCGCTTGATTTCGTCGCGCTCCGGATTGGCGATCAGCCCTACGCTATCCGGACAACTGAGATTTCCGGGCTTTATGCTGGTCTTGCCGTCACTCCCGTGCCCACGTCGGTTCCCGCGCTCATCGGAATTGCCGGTCATTCCGGCGAGATGTTGCCGGTCTACGACCTCGCATTGCTGCTGGGCCTTTCCGCCTCGGATGGATCGTGGGCTGTGATCGACGCTGGCAACAGCGTTGGCCTGCTCTTTTCAGTCTTCGAGGATCATTGGCGCATCGACACCGACGAGGTGATGCCGACCAACGATGGCGGGCATCACAAACACATCCAGCAAATGGCCCGTCGCCACGAGGAGCTTCGGCCCGTCGTGTCAATTCCTTCCATTCTCGCATCGATCCGCGAGCAGGCCGCCTCACCAAGACACAAGGAGTAAGAGCGATGTTTGCTGACTGGACGTTCGGGCGCCGGCTCGCCGCCGCGTTCACCGTGGCGGGTATCGTCTTCGTCTGTCTGATCACCCTGGCCTTCCTCGCAACGAACAGCCTTATCGCAAATGACGCCACGGTTTCTCACACCTACGCGGTTAAGGAGAATCTCGCGCAGTTGCTGTCGGATCTCAAGGATGCCGAAACCGGCCAACGGGGCTACGTGATTACCGGCGACGAGAGCTATCTCGAGCCTTACACGGCCGCCTTGCCGCACATAACGAATGTGCTGGGGACATTGAAAACCCTCACCGCGGACAATCCCCACCAACAAGATCGTTGGGGCCGCATCGAACCGCTCATCGCCAGTAAGCTCGCCGTGCTCAAACAGACGATCGACCTTCGTCGCACGCAGGGCTTCGACGCCGCCCTTGCCGTTGTTAACAACGGCTCCGGCAAGGCCGTTATGGATCAGATCCGCGGTGTTTTGGCCGATGCCGACAAGGAGGAAACCGATCTACTAACTCAGCGCAATGCCGCTACGGAGCAATCGGCGACTTCGGCAATCTCGGTCATCCTCTGGGGCGGTCTCGCCGGTGCGATCGCAACGGGTCTGATCGGCTGGTTCATCACGCGAGCTCTCTCACACCAGATCGGCGCTGCCGTTGGTCACGTGCAAAGCTCCTCCGCGGAGCTCCAGGCGGCGGCGACACAGCAGGCGACCGGCGTCAAAGAGCAGGTTACCTCAATGAGCGAGATCAACACCACGATCAGCGAACTGCTCGCAACGTCGCGTCAGATCGCCGAGAGCGCCCAGAGAGTAACCCAGATTTCGGAACAGACGACGTCGGCCGCACGCTCCGGTGACGGCACCGTGGATCGCGCCAACGACTCCATCTCCGGCATTCGTCGGCAAGTAGACCAGGTGGTTGGTCACATGCTGGATCTCGGCAAGAAATCACAGCAGATCGGAGCCGTTCTCGACATCGTCACCGAGCTTGCCGAACAGACCAACATTCTCTCGATCAACGCAACGATCGAGGCGGTGGGCGCCGGAGAATCTGGGAAGCGCTTTTCCATCGTTGCCGATGAAATCCGCAAGCTTGCCGATCGGGTCTCGATTTCCGCCAAGGAGATACGCGCCCTGATCGATGACGTGCGCAGTTCCGTCAACACCACAGTGATGGCCACCGAGACCGGCTCGAAGGCCGTCGATTCCGGCACCCGGCAGTTCGGCGACGTTGCGACCCTCTTCCGTGAAATTGCATCGCTCGTTGTCACCACAACTGAGGCCGCTCGCGAGATCGAATTGTCGACTAAGCAGCAGGCGACGGCGGTCGAACAGGTCAATATCGCTATAGCTAATGTCGCGCAGGCGACACGCGAGACGGAAGCGTCCGCCGGGCAGACCATCCAGACGGCCACCGAGTTGGCGACGACGTCGAGGGATTTGCTGCGCTTGGTCAAATCGAAGGCAGCGTGATTGCGGCATGGCGCGCGACCCTTACAAATACTTCCGGGTCGAAGCCCGCGATCTCACGGACCAGCTTGGCCGGAGCGTGATCGAGCTTGAGCGGACCAGTTCCGGTGGGGAGATCGTTCCACGCCTGCTGCGCCTGGCTCACACCCTCAAGGGGGCGGCTCGCGTCGTTCGTCTTCCCGCCATTGCCGAAGATGCGCATCGTATCGAAGACCTGCTGGCTCCCTTTCGCGAGACGCAAACCGCCGTTCCGCGCGGGGACATAGATGGGCTGCTGGGCCTGCTCGATCGAATAACCGAGGGCATCGAGCGCCTCGACCGACCGGTACCTGTAGCCACAACGCCGGCGGCGTCGCCCGCGGCTGACGATGACGTCGGCCCCTTGCGCGCCGATCGCGCCGATCTCGATGCGCTCGTCCGCGGCATAACAAATGCCAGCGCCGGCCTGGCCGGCCTCAGCAACCTGGCGCACACTGCACTCGAAGCGCAAAAGCTGACTGACCACATCGCGGGGCAGATAAACGCTCGTGAGGACGGCCGGGGCATCTCCGCTGCCCTGGAACCAATTGAACAACTGCGCGGTCTTGCCTCGGATCTTCAACGTCGCGCCCTCACCATCCAGCATAAGGTGGAGTTGGAACTCGGCGCGTTGCGCGAAGCTGCCGAACAGCTGCGCCTTGTACCGGCAAGTGCAATGTTCGCCGCTTTGGATCGCGCCGCACGCGACGCTGCCCAGCTGCTCGGCAAGGACGTCGTGCTCGTCACCGATGGCGGCGACGTCCGCATCGATGGGCAGACTCTTCAGCCTCTGCAGAACGCAATACTCCAGCTCGTCCGCAATGCCGTCGCGCACGGCATCGAGGTCGAAGGCGATCGCCTTGCTGCGGGCAAGCCGCCGCGGGGACGGGTGCGCATTGGCGTTTCCCGCCGCGCGCGCCGCATCATATTTCGCTGCGAGGACGATGGCAGGGGCATCGACGGCGAAGCCCTGCGTGAGGCCGCAAGAGCTAGGGGACGCATGCCTGCCCCGGTGGGTGACCGACAACTGGCGTCGTTGCTGCTCGAGGGGGGTGCATCCACCTCCGCCGTGATCTCCGAAGCGGCTGGTCGCGGCATCGGCATGGATATCGTACGCGAAACATTGTCCGGTCTTCGCGGAGAATTTTCCGTTGGCACCGAACGCGGAAAGGGGTCTTGGTTCGAGCTTTCGGTTCCGGTTTCGCTGTCCTCTCTCGATTGTATATTAGTCGAGGCCGCCGGCGTCACCGCGTCCATCCCGTTGGCTGCGGTGCGCCGCACCAGATGGCTCGGACCCACCGATGTTCACCGTGCCCAGGACGGCACCGTCATCATCGAGGACGGCCGCTCGCTGCCCCTCACGCCCCTCGGCAGTCTGCTGACAAGAAACAGCGTCTCGGTTGCAGGGATGAGGCGTCAGGCAGTGATCGTGCAATCGGGCGGCGCGCTTGCGGCGATTGGCGTTGATCGCATCGCAGGCAACACCACCCTGGTCTATCGGCCGCTTCCGGATCTCGCTCCCGCCAGCGATGTGATCGAAGGGGCGTCCCTGAGCGCTGGAGGTACGCCGGTCGTCTTGCTCAATGCAGAGGCTGTCGTGACCGCCGCCGCACAGCCGCGCCACGCCATCCCCGCGTCGCCGGACCGCCAGCGTCCTCTCCTCATCGTCGACGATTCCCTCACCACGCGCATGTTGGAGCAAAGCATCCTCGAGTCCGCCGGATATGAGGTCGACATGGCGGTATCGGCTGAGGAAGGCTTGGAGCGTCTGCGCACCCGCGACTACGCCCTCATTCTGGTGGATGTCGAAATGCCCGGAATGGATGGCTTCGGCTTTGTCACCGAGCTGCGCCGCGACCCTCGGACCCGGCAGATACCGGCAATTCTGATCACCTCGAGGAATGCCGACGATGACAAGCGCCGCGGGGCAGAAGTCGGCGCGCAGGGGTATGTCGTAAAGTCTGAATTCGATCAGGCCGCGCTGCTCGGCCGCATTCGTCAGCTCCTGGCCTGACCATGACCATCCGCGTCCTAATCGCAGATGACTCCCCCACGATCCTCGACCTCTTGCGCGAGGTGGTCTCGAGCGATGCGCAGTTCGAAATTGTGGGCACCGCCAGCAACGGGTCCGAGGCAGTCGCACTCTGCCGGTCACTGCGGCCCGACGTCATCACTATGGACATGATGATGCCGGTGATGAGCGGCCTCGAGGCGACCGAGGAGATCATGGCCTATTGCCCCACGCCGATCCTCATCGTCTCGTCGTCCTTCAACCGCGGCGAGATATTCAAGTCCTACGATGCCCTCGCAGCCGGCGCCGTCGATGTCCTCGAAAAGCCGGCTGGCACAGAGCCGGAAGGCGAATGGGAAGCCCGATTGCTGTCGGCCCTCCGCGTCATCGCCCGCATCAGGGTCATCACCCACCTCAAAGCGCGCAACCGCCATATTCCAACTCGCCTCGATGGGGCATCGGCGCCGTCCCCAAGCATCCCGACAAAGCTGCTCGCGATCGGCGCCTCGACCGGAGGTCCTGCTGCCGCCGTCGAGGTGTTTCGCAATCTCCCGATCGATGTGCGGATACCCGTACTCTTCGTCCTGCACCTGAACGCCCAGTTCGGTCACGCTTTCGCCGATTGGCTCGCAACGCAGAGTCCGTGGCCTGCACGTTTCGCCCGCGACGGCGAACCATTGCAGACTGCGGCCGGCTCCATTGTGCTCGCTCCGCCCGATCGTCACCTGATCCTGGAACGGGGCCGGCTGCGACTTACGGACGCTCCCGAACGGCATTCCTGCCGCCCATCGATCGATGTCCTCTTTGAGTCGATCGCCGCCGAGATGGGATCGTCAGCCGCAGCCGCAATACTGACGGGCATGGGTCGCGATGGCGCTGCGGGTCTCCTTGCCATCCGCCGCGCAGGTGGCGAGACCATCGCGCAGGACGAGGCGAGCTCTGTGGTGTATGGAATGCCGCG
>Ga0070661_100000721_pt1 | contig 24142 bp, 19 predicted proteins | sample KBSC43metaG_FD_64663 | JGI IMG/M metagenome (GOLD analysis project Ga0070661, IMG submission 64663) | Corn rhizosphere microbial communities from Kellogg Biological Station, Michigan, USA - KBS C4-3 metaG | ecosystem: Host-associated > Plants > Roots > Rhizosphere > Soil ... | reverse complement strand
CAACGTGCTCGTCCGCCACTATAGTGATTCGTTCTATCATCCCTCCCAGGATGAACGCGCAAACTGTTAGCACTCCCGCAAAACTCAATACCAAACTGCGGTTTAATTTCAATTCCATCCTGCAACACCAAAATCCGCCATTTCCGTGAGGATTTTTTTAGGCTCGCGAAGAGTAAAAAATGGGTCAAGCAACGCTGTCCAACTGGGACGTTCTGGCGAAAGAGAAAGGTCGGATCATCTTGCTAAAGCACAGAGGACTCGACGGTCATACGGAAGCTGTATGCGCTTATATGCGAGGCTGGCATTACCGTTCTTAGGATCCCAGAGTTCATCCTTCAAACAAAGGGTCCGCAAAATCGCTGCTTGCGTACTGGTAAGTGGATCAGGAAGTGGCGCCGGCGGCAAATCACGAGGTAGCTTGGTCAGCCGGTTTTGAAACGCCCAATGCAAGACTCGTCCCCACTCGTTGTCCACGGTCCAGCTTCCAGACCTTTTGTCGATCAGGGTGCATATGGCATTGACTGCGACAGAGTCCGTCGCATCAGGGTCTGTGCGATCGAGCAATGCCCCGAGAACATGGAATCGCAGATGCATGTCGAGGTGCGCGGCACCATTCGGGAACTCTGCCTCGAGCCACTCGGGTTCTGAGATCGCGGACGCCAGTTCTGTGATGCTGCGAGGATCGCCCTGAGTGCCAATTGACATTGCGGCGCTCAACCGAACGCGACGATCCGAAGATCCAAGGAACTTGGAGACATCCTGCCCAAGTGCCCCGAAAACCATCGCAACACTGATCCAGGTGCCAGTATCGTAGTTGGAATCACCGACTATATCGATCAATCCAAACAGAGATTTGGCGTCGTCGGGAACGACTTGCACCGCGCCAAGGCCGGCAGCAACGGCAGCAGTGCGGGTGTCGGGGTCCGAGTGCTTCAGGCAGTGGCTGATCACTGGAATCGCATGTCGAACGAGAGCCTGCAATTGCCCAGGCGTCACACGACATGCCTCAAAGTACTCTTCGTTCTCCTCAGTGTCGTCCTCCGACATCACCAGTGCTTTCTGGATCCAGACTTGGTAAACGGGCTCACCGCGTGCGTTTTGTCGAATGGGCTCGATCGGCTGGGAATCGTCGGTTCGAAAGAGAAGACCATCGGTGATGGTCTGGATCGCGAATAGGATTGGCGCCGCTGCAGGGTGGTCGGTCCGTGCGGAAATGATGTCGATCAGAATCCAGAGCGCTGGTGTTGAAGCGCTGTATATGCTTCCCTGGTGAAGGATGCTGGCCCACATCCAGTCGACGGCCTTGTCCAGCGTCTCTTGTGACGAATCGGGGGCCAGGAATGCCTCCAGGTGTGCGGGGACGTCCCAGGCCCCGTGGTACGCATGAGCCAAGTGATCCCATGGCACATTGGCGATGGACAGACGAATCTCTTCGATTGATTTAGCGCCCTGTATCACTTACCCGCTCCAATTGCCTCTGGTAGTTCCAGGCCCTGACACTCTCGCTTCCAGCGCGCCTCGAGCTCAGCACGGTCTACTGCTGCCGCATGGCTGTTGGCATGGCCATCCTTGCTTGAGTCGGCTGGCTTGGCGCACCCCAAGGCATGCTGCCAGCCTGATCCGGATCGACCCGTCTGCTTTAGGGCAGACATGAATGCATCAACAAGACCAAGTTGGACCTGTTCAACGGTGCGACACGGGATATGAATGGCGCTTTCCGTTGCCTATGAGCCTTTGACTCAGCGGCCACTTGTTGATGTGTGGTTCTTCGGGCGTTGAAGTCATGTGCACTGCGCCAGTGTGCAACGCCACTCTAGATCGCATTCTTCATGTGCATGATGGCCACGGCCATCGAGTCTGCCGAGCGCCGATCGGGGCCGAACGGCACGACCAGCGACATCGGTGCAGCACCCTGGCTGCGGACGCAGTGCAGTTCAAGGAATGCGCGTTCGACGACCGAGGTCTTGGACTTCGACTTGCCACCGAAGTTGTAGCCCAGGCCGCTTCTCGAGAACACGGAAAAGCTGCCCGAATGCTTGGTCTGGGTATGCAACTCGGTCGTGCGCTCGACCTTGGCGCCGATCACCTGCGCCGGCTCAAGGATCAGGCGATGGTAGCCGGTTCCCTCGGATTCGATGAAGACGAGACGACGCTGCGTATCGATCGCGATCAGACCCGGCCCCGGGGACTTCCAAGTCCACTGGATCGAGGGCGAGATGCCCAGGCCCGGCAAGTCAGCCGCGATGCGCTTCAGGCAGGCCCCATACCGCACGGCAGCCATCGGCCCAAGGACCACCAGGTTGAGGACAAACAGCGCCCCTGTGAACAGAAGGGCGGCGAGGACGATGGCGAAGATGCCATTGCCGATCCCTCCCTTGATGAACGTCGTGATGATCCAGAATGCCAGCAACCCGGCAATGCCCAGGGCAGCGTAACTTGAGAGCTTGCCCATGTGCGACACGACGTCGGCCGTCACCTCGTCCTTGGATTGCGGTGCGATGGTCGGCACCAATGATGAGTTTGCGGGAAACACCGATTCTTCCTTCGTGAGACACACGTTGACGAGTTGCCGACGCAGCGGCACCGGATTATCGAGCAGCTCTCGGAACCAGTGAGCAATTTGGCACCTCCTCAAACGTATCTGCCTGTGCACGAAGAACTCGGCCGGCCGACGTCCAGCCGCTCGCTCACGTCCTCGCCGATGCGCACCATCGCTTCGCCGCAGGCGCAGGTCATGTTCTTCGGCTCGTAGTGATGTTCAATTCGGCGCAGATGTTCAGGCAGCTTCTCGCGGCGCGGCTTGCGCTTGACCTCGCCCTGCGACTTGCCCGCCTCGCACTGCCTTGAGGGTCTGCAGGTGTGCTTCGAGACTGGCCTGATCTTCGGCCAGCGTTTCCTCGAACAGCTGACGCTGCTCGGCACCAGCCACGCAGCAGATTCGCGTTGATGCAAGCGGCGCCACAGCGTTCGCCTTGAGTTCGTCGCTGTGAAAGCGCCGGCGCCGACGACCCGTCGGCGACTTGTTGATCGATCAGTGCCGCATCGCGTGAAACACTGCACTAACCAGCGTATGCCAGCGGCAACGCCGTCGTGAGCTTGATCTCTTCCATGGCGAAACTGGAGCTCACGTCGAACAGGTCTGATGCACGGATCAGCCGCTTGTAGATGGTGTCGTAGTCGGCAATGCTGGGCACGACCACCCGCAACAGGTAATCGATATCGCCACTCATCCGATAGAACTCAACCACCTCGGGCATCTCTTTGACAGCGGTATGGAACTTGTCGAACCAGGCTTGGCTGTGCTGGTTGGTGCGCACCGAGACGAAGACGGTGACACCGAGGTTGAGCTTTCGCGGGTCGAGCAGGCTGACTTGCTTGGTGATGATCCCGTCGTCCTTGAGCCGTTGCACCCTGCGCCAACACGGTGTAGGAGACAGGTGCACCGCTTCTGCCAGCTTGGCCATCGGAATCTCCGCATCTTCCTGGAGAAGGCGGAGAAGCTCCTTGTCGATTGCATCAAGTTTCTTCATATGCGATCAGATTGAAGCATGAAATTGCAGCCATTCCAGAATCCGCGCTATGCAATGCGAGCATTTTTCCCGAAGAGAGAGGCAAACTGACTGCATTGAAACGCGAGGCTTGTTGAAGCAAGGACACAACGAATGAGAACCATTGGACTGATCGGCGGCATGAGCTGGGAATCGACGTCGCTCTACTATCAGATCATCAATCGCGAAGTGGGCAGGCGCCTGGGCGGCCTGCACTCGGCCCCCTTTCAACTGGTGAGCCTGAATTTCGAAGACATCGCGTCCCGGCAACGTGCGGGGGACTGGAGTGGCATGAGCGCCATTCTGGTGGATGCAGCCCGCAAGCTCGAGCGCAGCGGCGCAGACTGCGTTCTCATCGGAACCAACACCATGCACAAGTTGGCACCCGACGTGGACGCTGCCGTTGACGTGCCGCTGCTGCACATCGCCGACGCCACCGCCAAGGCCGTGCTGGATGCAGGCCTGAACAAGATCGGTCTGCTGGGCACGCGCTTCACGATGGAGCAGCCGTTCTATCGCACCCACCTCGCTGGCCACGGCATCGATTGCGTGGTTCCTTCGGAAGAGGAACGAGCCGAAGTGCATCGCATCATCTTCGAGGAGCTGTGCAAGGGCCAGTTCAACGACAGCTCGCGCCGGGCACTTCAAGAGATCTGCAGCGGCCTGGCCGAGCAAGGCGCGCAAGGCATCGTGCTCGGATGCACGGAACTTTGTCTGATCATCAGTGAAAGCGATCTTTGCATGCCGTGTTTCGATACGACATCATTGCACGCCCTGGCAGCGGTGGACTTCGCGCTCGCCGCAGGGCCCGAGGACCCGGTAAGGTCCGCTTCTTGCACGCCGGCCTGACGGCCGGCAGGCGCCCATCACCCCCCATATTTCCCCCCGCCCCTTCAGGAGCCCAAAGCATGCCAGTGATTCGTCGTACCGTCGTGGCCCTCGCCACGGCCCTCACCGCCGCTTTCGTCGGACTCGCCAGCCCGGTTGTCCACGCGCAACCCAAGGCAGGTGACGAGCTGAAGATCGCTCTGTCATACGATCCGTCGTCGCTCGATCCGCACTTTGCGGCCTCGGCGGGGAACATCACGGTGTCGTCGCACTTCTTCGACTGCCTGGTGCAGGTGAGCCCGGAGGGCAAGTATGTGGCGGGTCTGGCCGTGGGCTGGCGGGCGATCGACCCCACCACGTGGGAGATCAAGCTGCGCAAGGATGTGAAGTTCCACGACGGCTCTGATTTCACCGCGGAAGACGTCCAGTTCTCCCTGGAGCGTCCGGCCAAGATCGTCAACAGCCCCGGCCCGTTCACGAGCTACACGAAGAGCATCACGTCGATCCAGGTGGTCGACAGCCACACGCTGCGCCTGAAGACCGCCGAGCCGTACGGCCCGATGCCGGGCGACCTGTCGTCGATCTTCATCGTCTCGAAGAAGGCCGCCGGCAACGCCACCACGGAGGACTTCAACAGCGGCAAGGCCATGGTGGGCACGGGCCCGTATGTCTTCGGCAGCTACAAGCGCGGCGACAGCGTCAGCATGACGAAGAACGCCAACTACTGGGGACAGAAATCCGCCTGGGACAAGGTAACGATCCGCTTCGTCACGGCCGACGCGGCGCGCGTGGCAGCCCTGCTGGCCGGTGACGTCGACGTCGTCGAGGCCGTGCCGCCGTCCGACCTTCCCCGACTGAAGACCGATGCGCGCCTCTCGGTGCAGCAGCGCACCACCTGGCGTACCCTGTTCCTGCACCTGAACCACAGCGCCCCCGACAATTCGCCCATGTTCACCGCCAAGGGCGGCGGGCCGCTCGGCAAGAACCCGCTGAAGGATGCACGGGTTCGCGAAGCCCTGTCGAAGGGGCTCAACCGCCAGGCCCTCGTGCAGACCTCGCTCGAAGGCTTCGGCACGCCGGCCGCGCAGATCGTCGCGCCGGGCATCGTGGGCTTCAACCCCGCGCTCAAGCCCGAGGCCTACGACCTCGAAGGTGCCAAGAAATTGCTGGCTGACGCCGGCTACCCGAACGGCTTCGGCATCACGGTGGTCGTGCCCAACAACCGGTACATCGGTGACGATCAGGTCGGCCAGACGGTGGGGCAGCTGTGGAGCCGCATCGGCGTGCAGGTCAAGCTCGAGACCATGCCCTATTCCACCTACGTGCCGAAGATGAAAACGGGCGAATTCGGTGTGGCCCTGCTGGGCTGGGGCACGATGGGGGCCGACTTCGGGCTGCGCACGCTGCTGGGCACCCCGGATGCCACCAAGGGCTGGGGCACCTGGAACTGGGGCAAGTACAGCAACAAGGCGGTCGACGATCTGGTGCATGCGGCCTTGCAATCCACCGACCCGGCCAAGCGCGACGCCAACGCACGCGAGGCAATGACGCTGGCGCTCAAGGACTACGCCGTCTTGCCGACGCACTATCAGTTCGCCTCATGGGCCATGAAGAAGGGACTGACCTATGCAGGCCGGATCGACGAGTTCACCTTTGCAAACCTCATCAAGCCGGAATAATGCATCTGTGAGCAACTGAACAAGAAGTCAAGAAGGAATCCCACGATGTGCCAATTACTCGGAATGAGTTGCAACTCGACGTCCGCCATCACGTTCTCATTCACTGGTTTCGCGCAGCGCGGAGGTCGCACTGCAGATCATTCCGACGGTTGGGGCATCGCCTTCTACGAGCGGTCTGGTTGCCGTGTGTTCCACGACGACCAGCCCGCCAGCCAATCTCCCCTGGCGGAGTTCGTCAGCCAATATCCCATCAAGTCGAAGATCGTGCTCGCCCACATCCGCAGGGCCACGCAGGGGACGCCGATGCTGTCGAACTGCCATCCTTTCCAGCGGGAGTGGCTCGGTCAATCATGGATCTTCTCGCACAACGGCGACCTGCGGAATTTCCACCCCCCGCTGCACGGCCCCTATCTGCCGATCGGGTCCACCGACAGTGAGAAGGCGTTTTGCTGGATCTTGCAGGAGCTGAGGACCACGTTCGGCAACCGGCATCGGGCGCCCACCTGGCTCGAGATGGCGCCGCGTGTGGCTGAACTCACCGCCACCATCGCCCAGCACGGCAACTTCAACTTCATGTTGTCCAACGGCGATGGCTTGTACACCCACTGCTCGAGCAAGCTCCACACGCTCGAGCGCCGCCATCCGTTCCCCACGGCCCGGCTCCTCGATTGCGACATCACCCTGGATCTGGCCCAGGTCAACGACCCGGACGACCGGATGGTGATCATCGCCACGGAACCGCTGACGGCCGACGAACCCTGGAAGCCCTTCGCGACGGGTGAATCCAGGCTCTACGTCAACGGCGAACAGATCTGGGAACATTTCTGCCCCACGACGCAGGCGTTCTTGTCACCCACGGAACACTGCGGCCGCGGCTTGCTGGCACCCACACTCGGAGCTGCCGCTTGAGCACCTACCTTCTGTCTCGCATCGGGCAAGGGCTGATGCTTGTCCTGATCATGTCCCTGCTGGTGTTCCTTGGCCTGTTCGCCATCGGCAACCCGGTGGACATGTTCGTGAACCCGCAGGCGGACCAGGCCGAAATCGCCCGGACCACCGCGGCGCTGGGCCTGGACAAGCCATTGTGGGAGCAGTACGGGCAGTTCGTGCGCAAGGCGATCAAGGGTGATCTCGGTCAGTCGTTCGTGCACGGCGCGAGCGCCCTGCAGCTCATCCTCGACCGGCTCCCCGCCACGCTCGAGCTGGCCCTGGTGGCCATCACCATCGCCATCGTGTTCGGCATTCCGCTCGGGCTCTGGGCCGGCCTCAAGCCCGACACCTTCGTCGGCCGCTTCATCATGGGGGGCAGCATCATCGGCTTCTCGCTGCCGACCTTCTGGGTCGGGCTGATGCTCATCATGGTGTTCGCAGTTCATTTGCAGTGGCTGCCGGCCAGCGGTCGCGCCGTCACCGAAAGCGTGCTGGGCGTGCAGACATCGCTCGCCAGCCTCGACGGTTGGCGGCATGTGCTGCTGCCGGCCTTGAACCTCGCCTTGTTCAAGCTCTCGCTGATCGTGCGGCTCACCCGGTCGGGCACCCGCGAGGCATTGACGCAGGACTACGTTCGCTTCGCACGGGCCAAGGGCCTCACGGGACGGCGCATCGTCGGCGTCCACGTGCTGAAGAACGTGCTCGTGCCCATCATCACGGTGATCGGCATGGAGTTCGGTTCCTTGCTGGCCTTCTCCGTCGTGACCGAAACGGTCTTTGCCTGGCCGGGCATGGGCAAGCTGCTGATCGATTCGATCACACAGCTCGATCGCCCCGTGGTCGTGGCGTACCTGATGTTCGTCGTGGTGTTGTACGTGGCCATCAATTTCGTCTCCGACCTCGCCTATTCACTCCTCGATCCCCGAGTCCGCCTTGGAGGGGCAGCGCGATGACACACCTGCTCCCGTTTTTCCCCGGCCGGAGGCTGTCATGAGCGCACCCACTTCCTTGGCGGGCTTCGTGTCGGCTTACCGGAAAAGCACCTCGGCGACCCTGGCGGCCATCGTGCTGCTGCTCATCCTGGCGGCCGCCTTGCTGGCACCGGTGTTGTCCCCGCAGGATCCGTACGACCTGGCGCAGCTCGATCTGCTGGACGCCCGCCTGCCCCCCGGCTCACCCTCGGGCGACGGCACCAGGCAGTACCTGCTGGGCACCGATGCGCAGGGGCGTGACATGGTCTCGGCGATCCTCTACGGCCTGCGCACCAGCCTGGTGGTTGGGGTGTGCGCCACCTTGTGTGCGGTGGCCATCGGGATCGTCGTGGGCCTGGTCGCCGGCTACTTCGGGGGGCGCTTCGACGCCTTGCTGATGCGCATCGTCGACATGCAGTTGTCCTTCCCTGCGATCCTCGTGGCCCTGATCCTCATCGCCATCCTCGGCCAGGGGGTGGGCAAGGTGATCACCGCGCTGGTGGCCGCCCAGTGGGCCTACTACGCGAGAACGATTCGCGGTGTGGTGCTGGTCGAGTCCCAACGCGAGTACATCGCCGCCACCCGGGTGCTGGCCCTGCCGGTCACGAGCGTCCTGTTCAGGCACCTGCTGCCGAACTGCATGCCGGCGCTGATCGTCGTCGGTGCCCTGCAAGTGGCCTCGGCCATTGCGCTGGAGGCGACCCTGTCCTTCCTCGGGGTGGGCCTGCCCATCACGGAACCCTCGCTGGGCCTGCTGATCGCCAATGGCTTCACGTACCTGCTTTCGGGCAAGTACTGGATCAGCTTCTTTCCCGGGCTGGCGCTGCTGGTCACCATCATGAGCATCAATCTCGTGGCCGATCAGCTGCGCGATGTGCTGAATCCCCGTTTGAGAGTCGACTGACATGGCCACACCCACCCTCAGCATCGGCGGGTTGAAAACCTGGTTCTTCACGGACAGCGGCCCGGTCAAGGCGGTCGACGGTGTCAGCTTTTCGGTGATGCCGGGAGAGATCCTCGGCCTGGTCGGCGAATCGGGCTCCGGCAAGTCGATCACGGGCTTTTCCATCATGGGCCTGATCGATCCTCCCGGCCGCGTGGTCGAGGGATCGATCGTCTTCAAGGGCGAAGAACTCCGCGGCCGAAGCGACGCGGCGATGCGCACGCTGCGAGGCAACCGGATCGCGATGATCTTCCAGGATCCGATGATGACGCTCAACCCCGTGCTGCGCATCGATGTGCAGATGGTCGAGGCGGTGCTTGCCCACCGCAAGATGACGCGAGGTCAAGCACTGGCGCTCGCTCACTCGGCGCTCGAGCGCGTCGGGATTGCCGCGCCGGGGGAACGCCTGCGTGCCTACCCGCACCAGATGTCGGGCGGCATGCGCCAGCGGGTGGCCATCGCGATCGCGCTGCTCAATGAACCCGACCTGATCATTGCCGACGAGCCGACCACGGCACTCGATGTGACCATCCAGGGCCAGATCCTCTTCGAAATGCAGAAGATCTGCGCCGAGTCAGGCACCTCGCTCATCTGGATCACGCACGATCTGTCGGTGGTGGCCGGCCTGGCCGATGCCGTGGGCGTGATGTATGGCGGCCGGATGGTCGAACACGGCACCGTCGCGCAAGTGCTCGAGTCGCCGCGCCATCCTTATACGCAGGGGCTGATCGCGAGCGTGCCGCAACTCGAGGCCCGCGGCCAGCCCTTGCGTCAGATTCCCGGGGCCTACAGCCCCCTGGTGAACGTCAGCGGCTGCGCATTCGCCCCACGTTGCGAGCGCGCCTTGCCCGTCTGCCAGACCGAGCCTCAGCTGGCTGCCACGGCCGATGGGCGCCTGCTTCGCTGTCACAACCCGGTCTGAATCGAGACGAAGGCCATGCATACCACCCTCATGAGCAACGCCGAGACCAGCCCGGCCCGCAACACGGACACAGACGCGGCGCGCATGCATCCGCCCCTGCTCGAACTGCGCAACGTCTCGGTCAACTTCGAACGGCCCATGACGGCCAGCAGCGCCCTGGCCTGGGCAACAGGGCGCTCGCCAGCGCCGCGCCCCTCGCCGGTGAGGGCCGTCGACGATGTGTCCATCACTGTCGGCCAGGGGGAGATCGTCGGCCTCGTGGGCGAATCAGGCTGCGGCAAGTCCACCCTGGGCCGCGTGGCGGTAGGCCTGCAGCGCGCCACCCATGGCGAACGACTGCTTCGGGGCGAAAACCTGGACGCGATGAACAGGCAAGAGGCGCTGGCCCGGCAGTTGAAGCTGCAGATGGTCTTCCAGGATCCCTATGCATCCCTCAACCCACGGCTGCGCGTGCTCGACCTGATCGGCGAAGCGCCCGTCACGCACGGCATCGTGCCCAAGGCCGACAAGCGCGCCTACGTTGCCGAACTGCTGGAACGCGTGGGGCTGCGGCCCGACATGGCCACCCGCTTTCCACATCAGTTCTCCGGGGGCCAGCGGGCACGCGTCGGGATTGCCCGGGCCCTTGCCGTCAAGCCCGAATTCATCGTCTGTGACGAGGCGGTGGCCGCACTCGACGTGTCGGTGCAAAGCCAGGTGCTGAACCTGTTCTCCAGCCTGCGCGAACGCCTCGGCCTGAGCTATCTGTTCGTGAGCCACAACCTGGCCGTGGTGCACCACATCGCCGACCGGGTGACGGTGATGTACCTTGGCCGCGTGGTGGAATCCGCGCCCGCACATCGCCTGTTCCGCGAGGCCGCCCACCCCTATACCCGTGCGCTGCTCGCCGAGGCTCCGACGCTGAAGGTGCAAAAGCGAAAGTTCATCGCGATCAAGGGCGAGATCCCCTCCCCGCTCGCGCCGCCCTCCGGCTGCCACTTTCACCCGCGCTGCCCGCATGCGATGCCGCGGTGCAGCGAGGAGGTCCCGCGGCTCAAGTCGATCGCCACGGGGCACACCGCGGCCTGCCACCTGCATGCCGACTGAAGCAACCACCTGATCAACCAAGACCAACGGACGCGGCAAGGAACCTTTCAATGGATGTCAAGTGGTTGGATGATTTCCTGGCGGTGGTGGAATGCCGCAGCTTCACCCGGGCGGCACGGCAGCGCAACACATCCCAATCGGGTCTGTCGCGGCGCATCCAATCCCTGGAGCATTGGGTCGGCGGCAGCCTGGTGGATCGCGATGCGCATCCGTTCAGGCTGACGGACATGGGCAACCGCTTCTTGCCGCTGGCGACGAACCTGCGCTCAGCGCTGATGGCCGTACGCCAGCTGTGCGCGGCCGATGTGAGCGAGCGCGACGCGCCCGTGACACTGGCCGTGGCCGAAGGCCTTGAATCGGGCATGCTGCCCATCCTGCTGTCACGACTGAAGGAACAAGGCATCACCACACCCGTGCGGGTGGTGATCAAGAACCTCGCAGCGGCCACGGCGGCCTTGCTCGAAGGCGAGGCCGACTTCTGGTTGACCCTGCAGCATCCGCAGCTCCCGCTGGTGATGGACGAGGAGGCCTTCGAAGCCGTCACCGTGGCGCACGACCGGCTCTCGCTCATGGTCGGCACCGCACCGACCGGCCGGCCCTTGCACATGCTCCCGGGCACGCGCGAGAAGCCTGCGCCCGTCATCGAATACGGTACGGACGACTATTTTTCGCAGGTGGTCGGCATGCAACTGGCCGCCGCCCCCACGCGATTGCACATGCAGGCCACATGCGCAGCCGATTCACTGCATTCGCTTCGCGCGCTCGTGCGGCAGGGACTGGGCCTGACCTTCCTGCCCGAATCCATGGTGCGGGACGAACTGCAGCGCGGCGAGTTGTCGATCGCCGACCTGCGCTGGTCCACCCGCCTGGACATCCGCCTCGTGCGTCCGCGTTCCGCAGCATCAGGCGATTCCACCACCGACGTGACCGACCTTCTCTGGGACCGGCTTCAATTGCGTGAGAAGGGCCCGAGCAGCATGAGCGCGGCCATGGGGACCCTGGCCCGTCAGAGCGTTCGCGTCGGCGCCAACGTCTGAAGTTCGTCCGGGCGACGATCACTACGTCGCCCGCCCTGGCGGCGCTGCAACGGCCGTTGCCGGCCGTCGCAGCGCCGAGGCGCCGCCCCTGGTCAGAGGGCCGCCGCGCCGAGGAAGGGGAAGTCCACCGCAGGGCGCTCGCCCGACATGATGTCCGCCAACGCCTGCGCCGATCCGCAGGCGTGCGTCCAGCCGAGGGTGCCGTGCCCGGTGTTCAAGAACAGGTTGGCCCAGCGCGGCAGCCGGCCGATCAACGGAACGTTGCCGGGCGTTGCCGGCCGCAGGCCCGTCCAATAGCTGGCCAGCTCGGGCCGGCTGCAGCCCGGGAACAACTCCATGGTCCGCCGCACGATGGCTTCGCAGCGGGTGCGGTTCAGTCTGAGGTCGTAGCCGTTGAGCTCCGCGGTTCCGGCCACGCGCAACCGGTTGCCGAGCCGCGAGAACACGAGCTTGTATTCATCGTCCGTGAGGGAGACCGTGGGAGCCTTGGACTCGTCGAGCACAGGCAAGGTGGCCGAATAGCCCTTGGCCGGATAAATCGGCAGGCGTTCGCCCAGCGGCGCCATCAGGGTGGCGCTGTGACAGCCGAGCGCGACGACGCAGGCGTTCGCCCGCAAGTTTTCATAGCCGCCCGATTCGGAAGCAACCTCCACCCCCTCGACCCTCTTGCCGTCCGTCTGCAAGGTCTGAACCCGCACCCCGAAGCGGAATTCCACGCCGGCCTGCTTCGCATGCCAGGCCAGGGCAGTGGTGAACTTGTGAACATCGCCCGATTCATCCTGGTTCGTGTAGGTGGCGCCGACGATGCGTGAGCCCATGGCCGCAAAGGCAGGCTCCAGCTTCAGCACCTCTTCGCGGCCGATGACGCGCCGGTCGCAACCGAGTTCGCGCATGATGCGGGCGGGCTCCAGCGCATCTTCGAATTCGCGCGCATCGGTGTAGAAGTGAAGAATGCCCTCGGTGCGCTGGTCGTAGTCCAGCTGCACTTCACTGCGCAATTGCTGCAGGCACTGGCGGCTGTGGGTACCGAGCTTGAGCAGCCGGATCATGTTCGCGCGGGATCGGGGCGCCGGGCATTCCAGCAGAAAACGCAACAGCCAGCGCCACTGCGCCGGATCGGCACGGAGGCGAAACAGCAGCGGCGCATCGTCACGATGGAGCCATTTCAACACCTTCCACGGTGCGCCCGGATTGGCCCACGGTTCGGCGTGGCTCACCGAGATTTGTCCGCCGTTGGCAAAGCTGGTTTCGCACGCAGGTCCCGCATTGCGCTCCAGCACGGTCACATCATGGCCGGCCCGCTTCAGGTACCACGCGGTGGTGACGCCGATCACGCCAGCACCCAGAACGATCACTTTCAAGGAAAGACTCCAAAAGGAATAGGGCACGCCGCACACGTTCGTGCGGCGCACCCACTGTCCTTTTGCCTGAGAGATTCGACCGCCACGCCCCTGCGCTGCGGCTTGCCCCTTCGGCGGCCGTCTGTTCCAACGGCGCTCTCCAGTTGTCGATCAAAGCCGGGCCAGTCCATGGACCTGAGCGTTTCGGGTTTACGCCTTCGGTAGCGGCGCCTTTGAGGACGCAGCTTCTCCTGACCGGTGTGCAGTGTAGGTGGCGCCCATGAATCTGTGGGCGTTGCAACACAGTTCATGCGAGCTTCGCAACGAAGCAGTCGCCGGAGTGGGACATTCCGCACAGTCCAAGGTGCGTCGATGCGGCCTGCGCATGGCCCCGTTTTGACCCCGTTGTGTAGCGCTTTTTGCACTCAGATACTTGATTTCAGCGGGTCCGGTTAACCGGCGCGCAATTCAATTAGCTCATCATTTAGGAGAAGCCTGGTGCAAAAGACTGCGATCTGTTTCGGAATGGGCCTTGCAGCCCTGGTTCACTGCGGCGCCGCACAAGCGCAAAGCAACGTGACCGTGTACGGCGTGATGGATGCATTCGCCGAATGGGGCAAAGCAGGCACCAAGGCCGCGCCGGTGAAGCAAAACAGGATTCAAACCGGTGGCGCCAACGGTTCGCGCCTCGGCTTTCGCGGCACCGAAGACCTCGGTGGCGGACTGAAAGCCAACTTCTTGCTGGAGCACGGCCTGATCGTCGACACGGGCACACCGGCCTCCAGCAGCTCCTTCTGGAACCGGCAAGTTTTCGTGGGCCTGTCGGGCGGTTGGGGTGCGCTGACCGCTGGCCGGCACTATTCGCCGTTGCTGACGCATCAAGACACGTTCGACCCTGCCCTGTCCACCACCGGCTATGGCAGTGCCTACAACTCCGGTGTGATGCGCTTCATCTCGCGCGTGAACAACAGCCTGCTGTACAAGACGCCGGACTTGAGCGGTTTTTCCGGCGCGTTGATGCTGGCGCCAGGGGAAAACGTCACGGGCAAGACGCACTCGGCCAGCGTCAAGTTTGAGAAAGGTATCGTCGGCGTCGGCGCCGCCTACGGCATCACTGAGGGCCTTGACTCCACCAAGGAAGACAAATCGATCTGGAACATTGCCGGATCGCTCAAGCTCGGTAGCGCGGCCACCTTGATGGCTGCCGTGCAGCACACGCGCAACGACAGTCAGACCATCAACGTCCAGGACAACCGTAGCGAATTCATGCTCGGCGGCACCTACACCTTCGGTGCCAACGAGCTGCGTCTCTCGTACGGACAAGGCAAGATCGCGCGCGTCAGCGATTCGACCGCACGCCACACGTCACTGGGCTACCTGTACAACCTGTCCAAGCGCACCGCCTTGTATGCCGCCGTGCAGTCGGTGGACAACCCCAACAACACGGGCTATCGGGGCACCAACGGCTTCACCTTCGATGCCATCGAGGGCGGCGTTCCGGCCGGCGCCGGGGTCCATGCACGTGCAGTCGCGGTGGGCATGCGCACCAGGTTCTGATGCTCAAGTTCTTGCGGTTCTAGACCGATGAAGGCCACACGATGACACGACGCAACTTTCTTGTCACCGGCGTGGCCGGTATCACCACCACCCTCACCGGATCGGTCCTTGCGACGGCCCGGGCGCCGCGTGAGCTGCGCCTCGGGCTTTCGTCGCCGGCCACGTCCGCGGACCCGCACTACCAGGCGGTCTCCGCGAACGTCAGCCTTTCACAGCATATTTTCGATGCCTTGGTGCATGTCGATGCGGCCGGCCGCTACGTGCCCGGACTCGCCACCTCATGGCGGGCCACCGATGCATATACCTGGGAAATCAAACTGAGGCCGGGCGTGCGCTTCCACGATGGAAGCCTGCTCACGATGGAGGACGTGCTGCATTCTTTGCGCCGTCCCGGCACCATCATCGACAGCCCGGGCCCGTTCACCACGTTCAGCAAGCAATTCGTACGCTTGCAACCGCTCGACGACAGCACGCTGGAGATCAAGACGCGCGAGCCCTACGGAGGCCTGCCGGGCGACCTGTCGTCCCTGTTCATCGTCTCCAAGAAGGCGTCCGAGCGGGCCCAGCCGGCTGATTTCGATGCCGGTCGCGCGGCCGTCGGCACCGGGCCCTTCAAGCTGCGCCGCTTCACCAAGGGGGAGTCCGTCAGGCTCGAACGCCACGATGCGTACTGGGGCGGCCGACCCGATTGGGAAGCCGTGACGCTCACCTACCTCACGGACGACAAGCAACGCACCGCAGCGCTGCTTTCCGATGAAGTGGATGCCATCGAAGCGGTGCCCTCCGCCGACACCGCCAAGCTGCGCGAACAGCGTGGCCTGTCCCTGATCCAGCGGACCTCCTGGCGCACGATCTTCTTCCACCTGGAACAGTTCACCGACCGCTCGCCCTGGATCTTCGATGCCAACGGCCAGCCCATGACGACAAGCCCTTTGAAGGACCGGCGCGTGCGCCGCGCCTTGTCCCTGGCGATCGACCGCGAAGCGGTGGTCAAAGGCATCATGGGCGGGCAGGCCCTGCCGGCCGCGCAACTGGTGGCTCCGGGCATCGTGGGCTACAACGAGACCTTGAAACCCGATCCCTACGACCCGGCGCAGGCCAGGAAGCTGCTGGCCGACGCAGGTTTCCCGAATGGCTTCTCTCTGACACTGCACGCGCCCAACAACCGGTACATCAACGACGAAAAGATCGCCGGCGCCGTAGCGCACTTCTGGGGCGGTGTCGGCGTGCGCACGAAAATCGAAACCTTTCCGGCGGCGGATTACTTCGCTCGCGCCCGCCGCGGTGAGTTCAGCGTGGCGATGTTGGGTTACGGTTCGATGGGTGCGGACTTCGCCCTCCGTGCTTTGCTCGGAACGCCTGACAGCAACAAGGGCTGGGGTACCTGGAACTGGGCCAAGTACACCAATTCACGCCTCGATGCGACGATCCACGCCGCCTTGCAGAGCACCGATCCGTCCAAACGCCAGCTCCTGGCGGCGGCTGCCATGGACATGGCCATGCATGACCATGCCGTGCTCCCGCTTCACCATCAGCTCGCCACCTGGTGCATGCGCAAGGGCATCAGCTATGCCGGGCGCGTGGACGAATTCACCTTCGCACATCACTTCAAGATCGCCTGATGGACACAGTACAGCCCGGGGAATTCGCATTGGACCGGGGTGACGACACTCCGGCACAGGCCCCATCCGATGCGAGCGTGACAAGAAAGAGCGATACCAGGCGGGCATGGCGCCCGGGCATGTCCGTCGGCGGCCGGATGACACTGGGCTTCACGTGCATGGTGTTGATGCTGGTCGGCGTGGCCGCGCTCGGCGGGATGGAGTTCCGCAGCATGGGCCAGCGCTTGCACCAGATCGTCAAGGTGAACAACCCCAAGAGCGACCTGGCCCATCAGATGCTGATCCACATCAACGAGCTCGCCACCCAGGCGCGCTCCGTGGCGCTGCTGACGGACACGAAAGAGATCGAGGCCGAGGTCAAGCTGTTGAAGGTGGCCGAGCAGAACTATCTGAAAGCCGAGAAGACCCTGATCGAGAATATCGGAAACGCAGGCGCTACCGAAGATGAACGCCGGCTGATGGAGGAGATCACCGCAGCAGCGAAAGCCACGCTGCCCGTGGTGATGCAGGCCGCCAAGCAGGGCCAGGAAGGAGCCAACATTGAAGCGGCGACCACGCTGATGGAAGCGGTGCGTCCCAAGGAGACCATCTGGCGCCAGAAGGTGGGCGAGATGGTGGCCGCCGAAGTGACCAGCAACGGCGCGGCATACGAACAGGCCCTCGCTGGCCAGCAGCGTGCGCTCGGGGTCGCCGGTGTGGCCGTGAGCGCCGCGGTGATCGCCGGCGTGCTGCTCGGTTGGCGCACGACCCGCAGTGTCACCCGCCCCATCGACAGCGCCATCTCCGTTGCAGAGCGCATCGCCGCGGGCGACCTGAGCTCCGAGATCCAGATCCAATCCACCGATGAGATCGGCCGGCTCTTGCTCGCCATCAGCGCGATGCAGGACCATCTCTGTTCGCTCGTGGGAGAGATTCGCACCTCTGCGGAACACATTCGCGCGGCAAGCTCCGATGTGGCAAGCGGGAACCTGGACCTGAGCACGCGCACGGAAATGGCTGCGGCCAACCTTCAGGAGACCGCCAGCTCGATCAGCCAGTTGACTGATGCCGTGCGCCGCAGCGTCGAATCGTCGCTGCAGGCCAGCCGCCTCGCCTCATCGGCCTCGGACGTCGCCACGCATGGCGGCAAGGTCTTCGGCGAGGTGGTCTCGACGATGGAGGAGATCAATTCGAGCTCGGGCCAGATCGCAGACATCGTCGGCGTGATCGATGGCATCGCCTTCCAGACGAACATCCTCGCGCTCAATGCCGCCGTCGAGGCTGCGCGGGCGGGCGAACAGGGCCGTGGTTTCGCCGTCGTGGCCGGCGAGGTGCGTGCGCTGGCGCAACGCAGCGCCGAGGCGGCCAAGGCCATCAAGGTGCTGATCGGCAATTCGCAAACCAAAGTGGCCGCCGGTTCGAAGCGGGTGACCGAAGCGGGCCTCGCGATGACCGAAATCGTTGAAAGCGGGCAGCGCGTGTCGGACATCATCGGCGAGATCAGGTCCGCAGCGACCGCTCAGCTGGACGACATCGTCAAGGTGAGCGACGCGGTGACCCAGCTCGACCAGATGACCCAGCAAAATGCCGCGCTGGTGGAGCAATCGGCTTCGGCCTCAGGGGACCTGAAGGAACAGGCCCACAAGCTGACCAGCACGGTCTCGACCTTCCGCCTTCGGCCCATCATAGGCTGATCAGCTCCGGCAATGTCATGCCGGCGAACGCCGGTATCCACCGGTCGCAGTGGGCCCCGGCCTTCGCCGGGGTGACAAGCTCCGCCCAACGATGGCAGTAGACCGCATTCGCCGAGGTGACCCGAAAGGCACCGAGACACTCAAGTCGTCCGGCGTTGCCTTTCCTTGGACTGTGGCCGGATGCTGCCCGCAAACACCTGCCGCCCTTTGGCACTGCGCTCCAGTTGGCGCGCGATGCTGCCGCACACGAGGTCGCACAGCGCATACACCGATTCATCGGCGATGCGGTAGTAGCCGCTCGTGCCGCGGCTTTCACGCGCCACAAGCCCTTGACGGGTCAGAAAGGCGAGGTGGCGCGAGATGTTCGCCGACGTGTAGCCGCACAGCTGGGCGAGTTCGCCGACGCTGCGCTCGCCGCCGCGCAGCAGGTTGAGGATCTGCAGGCGCGTCGGTTCCGACAGCGCCTGGAAATACGCCGCGACCTGTTCAAGCGCCTCGGGGGGCAAGCCTTCCATGCTCATGCACGCACTGGGTTGTTGGACCGACATGATGCCTCAGAAATCCCCCCGATTGGATGACCCGGTCGAACATCCACTTGACTCTTTAACTATGTAGCTAATAATACAGTCAATCGACCATATAGCACCGACAGGGCATTCCGATGGCATTCCAGACAACCCGAACCGTCGCAGGGAGCGCACTGCTGGCCGTGGCACTGGTCGCATCGGCCGGCAATCCCCCGCTTCCCTCGGCAGCAACGCCGCAGGCCATGGCCACCACGCCCGTCACATCGAGCGGTGCAGGCGACACCATCGGCTTCGACGGCGTCGTTCAGGCCGTGCGCCAGACCGTCATCGCAGCCCAGGTGGCGGGCAGCGTCGTATCGCTGGAGGTCAAGGCCGGCGACACGGTGAAAGCCGGTCAAATCCTCGTGCGGCTCGACGCCCGGGCGGCGGAACAGACGGCTGCCGCTGGAGCTGCCCAGGTGCAGGCCGCACGCGCGGCCCAGGAGGCAGCCACCCGCGATTTCGAGCGCCAGAAGCAGCTGTTCCAGAAGAACTACATCAGCCAGGCGGGGCTGGACCGCGCCGAAGCACAGTACAAGGCGGCGCAGGCGGAGGCCTCGGCTCAACTCGCCGCTGCGGGCGCCGCCCGCACCCAGTCCGGCTTCTATGTGCTCAAGGCCCCTTACGACGGCATCGTGTCCAACGTGGCCGTCGTGCTGGGCGACATGGCCATGCCGGACCGCCCCCTGCTCACGGTCTACGACCCTCGCGCCCTGCGGGTCAGCGTCCCGGTGCCGCAATCCGTGGCAGCCCGGCTCAAGCCTGGCCAGCCGATGCAGGTGGAGCTGCCCGGGGCACTGACCGGGCGCATCCCGCCGGCGAAGGTGCAGCTGCTGCCCACGGTGGACGCCACCACGCACACCCTCGAACTCAGGCTGGACCTGCCCGCCGGCCTGGCCGGCGCAGTGCCGGGCATGTTCGCGCGCGCCTGGCTGGGCGCTCCCGTCACTGCGGAGACACGGCTTTACGTGCCGGCCACGACCGTCGTGCGCCGCGCCGAATTGACCGGCGTGTACGTGATGGACAAGGACGGAAAGGCCATGCTCCGCCAGGTGCGGCTGGGCCGCATCCAGGGCGAGATGCTGGAAGTGCTGGCCGGCGTGTCGGCCGGCGAGCGGGTCGTGCTCGATCCCCAGGCAGCAGCCCGCCTGCACTGAAGCAGCGGCGATGACTCCTCCAGCTTCGCTCGGCATTTCCGGGCGCATTGCCGCCTTCTTCCAATCGGCGCAGATCACGCCGCTGCTGGCGCTCGTGGCCCTGCTGCTGGGGGCGTTCGCGGTGATGGTGACGCCCCGGGAGGAGGAACCGCAGATCAACGTGACGATGGCCAACGTCGTCATCCCGTTTCCCGGCGCCTCGGTGCGAGACGTCGAGCAAATGGTTGCCACGCCCGCCGAGCAGGTGCTGTCACAGATCTCCGGCATCGAGCATGTGACATCGGTATCGCGTCCGGGCCTGGCCATGGTGACGGTGCAATTCAAGGTGGGCGTGCCGCGCACCGAAGCCTTGGTGCGCTTGTTCGACACGGTCAACGCCCATGCGGACTGGTTGCCACCCGGCCTCGGGGTGGGCACGCCGCTCATCAAGCCCAAGGGCATCGATGACGTGCCCATCGTGACCCTCACCTTGTTCGCAAAGAACGAATCCGCGGGCCCGTTCGACCTCGAGCGCGTCGCGCACAGCATGGAGGCCGATCTGAAGCGGGTCCCCGGCACCCGGGAGGTGACCACCGTGGGCGGTCCTGGCCGCGCCGTGCTGGTCGAGATCGACCCGGCCAGGATGGCCGGTGCGGGCACGACGGTCGCCGACCTCCGCAACGCGCTGCAATCGGCCCATGCCGGAACACCGGTGGGCGAGCTGCTGGGCGGCAACCGCTCCGTGGCCGTCGAAGTGGGCCCGTTCCTGCAGGATGCGCGCGACGTCGCCGACCTGGTGGTGGGCGTGCACGACGGCAAGCCGGTGTTCCTGCAGGAGGTGGCCACCGTTCGCGACGGCCCCCTGCCCGCACGGCGGTATGTGTGGCACGGCGTGGCCGGCCCGCACGGCGCGGAGTACCCGGCCGTGACGCTCGCAGTGACGAAGAAGCCCGGGGAAAACGCCATCGACGTGGCCCGTGCCGTGATGCGCCGCGTGGAGGGGCTGCGCAACACGGTGATCCCGGACGGGATCGAAGTGGCAGAGACCCGCAACTACGGCAACACGGCGAACGACAAGGCCCAAAAGCTGATCCAGAAGCTGCTGTTCGCCACGGCTTCGGTGGTGGCGCTCGTCTTCATCGCGCTCGGCCGCCGGGAGGCGGCGATCGTCGGCGCTGCGGTGATCCTGACGCTCACGGTGACGCTGTTCGCCTCATGGGCCTGGGGTTTCACGCTCAACCGGGTATCGCTGTTCGCGCTGATCTTCTCCATCGGCATCCTGGTGGACGATGCCATCGTCGTGGTGGAGAACATCCACCGCCATCAGGCCTTGCACCCCGGCCGGACGCTGGCCCAGTTGATCCCCGCTGCGGTCGACGAAGTGGGCGGGCCCACCATTCTGGCCACGCTCACGGTGATCGCCGCGCTGCTGCCCATGGCCTTCGTCTCGGGCCTGATGGGCCCGTACATGAGCCCGATCCCGATCAACGCGAGCATCGGCATGGTGCTGTCGCTGGCGATCGCGTTCATCGTGACGCCATGGCTTGCACGCCTGTGGATGAAGCACGCGCCGAATGCGAGTCACGCGTCCGCGCCCCACGGACTGGCGGCAAAGCTCGGGCCCTTGTTCGAACGCATCTTCCATCCACTGCTGGCCGAACGGAACGGCAGGCGCAATCGCACCCTGCTCGGAGCCGGAGTGGCGGCCTTGATCGTGCTGTCGCTGGCGCTCCCGGTGCTCGGCGCGGTGGTGCTGAAGATGCTGCCCTTCGACAACAAGTCGGAGTTCCAGGTGGTCGTCGACATGCCCGCCGGCACGCCCGTCGAGCAAACCGCGGCGGTACTGCGCGAGCTGGGCGCCTACCTCGCACGGCAGCCGGAGGTGACCGACTACCAGGCTTACGCCGGCACTTCCGCGCCGATCAACTTCAACGGCCTCGTGCGCCAGTACGACCTGCGATCCGGCGGCGAAGTGGGCGACCTCCAGGTCAACCTGGTCGACAAGCACGCGCGCAGCGAGCAAAGCCATGCCATCGCGGCGCGCCTGCAGCCCGAGCTGCAGAAGATCGGCCAACGCTTCGGCGCCAACCTCAAAGTGGTGGAGGTGCCGCCGGGGCCACCGGTGCTGTCGCCGATCGTCGCCGAGGTGTATGGGCCGGATGCGGACGGTCGTCGAGAGGTCGCCAAAGCGGTGCGCGCGGTGTTCGAGAAAACACCGGGAATGGTCGGCGTCGACGACAGCAGCATCGCCGCCGCGCCGAGAAAGCTGTTGCTGGTGGACCGCCGCAAGGCGGCGCTGGTTGGCGTGGCGCAAAGCGCGATCGTCGCCACGCTGCGGGCAGGCCTGGCCGGCGATCCTGCAGCCTACCTGCACGACGGGAGCAAATACCCCGCACCCACCATGCTGCAACTGGCACCGTCTTCGCACGGTGACCTGGATGTGCTGCTGCAGCTCACCGTGCGGGGGGCAGGCGGACAGCTGGTGCCCATCCGCGAGCTCGTCACCATCAGCGACACCACGCGCGAGCAACCCATCTATCACAAGGATTTGCTGCCCGTGAATTTCGTCGTCGCCGACACGGGCGGCGCATTGGACAGCCCGCTGTACGGCATGTTCGGCATGCGCAGCGCACTGCACGACATCCGCACGCCGGACGGCGGCCCCCTCGGCGAATACTTCATCCGTCAGCCCGACGATGCCTGGCGCGGCTATGCCATCAAATGGGACGGCGAATGGCAGATCACCTACGACACCTTCCGCGACATGGGTGCAGCCTACGCCGTCGGCCTGGTGCTGATCTACCTGCTGGTGGTCGCGCAGTTCGGCTCCTACCTCACGCCGCTGATCATCATGGCGCCGATCCCGTTGACGATCGTGGGCGTGATGCCGGGGCACGCCCTCCTGGGGGCACAGTTCACGGCCACGAGCATGATCGGGATGATTGCCCTGGCCGGCATCATCGTGCGCAACTCCATCCTGCTGGTCGATTTCATCCGGCTGCAGACCGCGCAAGGCGTTGCATTGAAGGAGGCGGTGGCGCGCTCGGCCGCCACGCGCGCACAGCCCATCGTGCTGACCGGGCTGGCCGCGATGATGGGCGCCTTCTTCATCCTCGATGACCCGATCTTCAATGGCCTGGCCATCTCGATGATCTTCGGGATCCTCGTCAGCACCGTTCTGACGCTGGTCGTGATCCCGCTGCTGTACTTCATGGCCTACCAACGGTCTCCCGCAGCCCACTCCACTGTCTTCCCACATGAAAGCGCATCGGCATGACCTCCTGGCAAATCGTCCGCCTGTTCGCAGGCACATTGATCCTCGTCTCGCTCGCGCTCGGCACGCCTGGCAGCCCGCTGTACGCCAGCAGCTGGTGGCTGGCCCTGACCGCGTTCGTCGGCGCCAACTTGGTGCAAAGCGCATTCACCTGCTGGTGCCCGCTGGAGGTCATCCTGCGCAAGCTCGGCGTTCGGGGCGGATGCTGAAGGCAAGCCAAAGCATGCTGCCCACGGCGTCTTCCTCAAGCCGCACGGTCCGCCACCTCCGATGCGATCACGTGCAATCAGAAAAACACCCACTGTCCGACGCACATGCCGGTCTGCACAATGTTTCATGCCCCTGCATGCGATGAGGCCCGACGAGACCGATGTGCAAAGCACCGGACTGCCACCAGATGCCGCTGCACGACGAGTCGCCTGCGGCATCGCCTCCATCCCGACGAACGCATGGGCCATGGTTTCTCAAGTCGACCCACGCTCGAGCGTCCAACGATTCCAGTCAAGCGATTCGGCCAGACGCTTTGACTTCATCGCCCCCACCAACGAGGAGACACCATGGCCCACATCATTGTTCTGGGTGCCGGCATCGGCGGCATGTCAGCGGCCTATGAGTTGCGTGCCGCGCTGCCCCGCACTCACCGCATCACGGTCGTCAATGCGCTGGAGTACTTCCAGTTCGTGCCTTCGAACCCATGGCTGGGCGTGGGCTGGCGTGAGCGGGACGCGATCACCTTTCCGATCCGTCCGTACCTCGAAAAGAAGGACATCGAATTCGTCGCCCAGCGCGTGGATCGCATCGACCCCGAGGCCAATGCGCTCGAACTCCAGAATGGCACGCGCCTGACCTACGACTACCTCCTCATCACGACGGGGCCCAAGCTGTCGTTCGATGAAGTGCCAGGTTCAGGGCCGGAGCACCACACGCAGTCCATCTGCGCTGTCGATCATGCCGAGAAGACACGCGATGCCTACGAACAATTCCTCGAGGAACCGGGGCCTGTCCTCATTGGCGCGATGCCTGGCGCATC
>Ga0070661_100000715_pt1 | contig 24345 bp, 21 predicted proteins | sample KBSC43metaG_FD_64663 | JGI IMG/M metagenome (GOLD analysis project Ga0070661, IMG submission 64663) | Corn rhizosphere microbial communities from Kellogg Biological Station, Michigan, USA - KBS C4-3 metaG | ecosystem: Host-associated > Plants > Roots > Rhizosphere > Soil ... | reverse complement strand
TCGAGGGCACGTCGGGCAGCTCCAGGATCGGGCGGCCAACGGCGACGAGCGGAATGCCGCGCATGCGCACGGCGCGGGCGATTTCCGCGCCGCCGGTTTCCATGTCGAAAAGGATGAAGCCCTCGAGGGGCAAATCCGCGAAGGCTTCCATCTGCTCGATGACGACAAGGCGTTTCCCCGCGCGGCTCGCGGCCTGACTCGCGCCAAGAGCCATCGTGTAACCGACGTTCCAGTTTTCGCGTGGGTTTATATAAAAACCGATGACGGGAGGGGCCGACATGTCCGGGGAAGGATCAGTCGGGAAAACTAATCCAGATCAAAAGGACGGCGAAGGAAAAATGAGGGGTTTTTTTCCAGTCTGCAGAAATCCGCGGGCGAACTTGCCACGCGATATCGAAATGGCCAAAAGTGAACCCATGCGCGCGCACCGAAGCACGTCTTCGTGGTTCTCGCCGGCGATTCGTCTGCTCAATCGGTTGACCTTCCCGCGCAAGTTCACGCTCATCAGTCTGCTTTTCGCCCTCCCGCTTGCGCTGGTGCTGATCTTTTTGAACGCGCGCATTCAGGAGCAAATCCGCGTGGCCCAGCTCGAGATCGACGGCGTGGAATATCTCACGCCGTTGAACGCGCTCCACGACGCGTTGCCCGAGGCGCGTTCGCTCGCGACCGCCTATCTCGAGAAGCAGCCGTTCGCCATCGAGCTTTATCCGACCCGGCAGACGGAGCTGGACGGCTCGATGCACAAGCTCGGCGAAGTCAATGCGCGCCTTGGCGATGAACTCGGCACGACGAAGCGGTTTCGCATTCTTCGCGATTGCTGGGAGGACGTGAAAACCCAGCTCGCGAAGCTGACGCCCGAGATCAGCGAGCAACAATTTCAACTGCTCAATGGCAACGTCGAGGATCTCAGCGCCTTCGTCGGCGACCAGAGCACGCTCATTCTCGATCCCGATCTCGACTCGTATTATTTGATGGATGCGATCCTGCTCAAGCTGCCCGAGAGCGCGAGCATCGTGGCGCGCACGCGGCAGATCGTGGGCGCGCGGAGCGAGAAGGGCGGCCTCGCCGAATCGGATTTCAATCAGCTCCTGTCGCAGGCCGGGTTGCTGCGTTTCAACCTCGAAAAAGTCGAGCGCGGCCTCGGCGTCGCGTTTGCGAACAATCGGAGCGCCACCGTGCAGGCGGCGCTCGAGCAGCCGCTGGCGCAATACGTCTCCGCCACCCACGCGCTGCTGCGCATCATCGATGAGAGCGCGCAGGCTGGCGGTCGCGCGAGCTTCAGCGAAGAACAATACCAGCATGCCTCCGCGGTCGTGCTGGCGAGCAACACCTGGCTGTGGGAGCGCGCGGCCGCGCAGCTCGACGTGGTGCTGGCCCACCGCATCGCGATGTTGCGCGGGCAGCTCGCGGCGCTTTTGGCCGTCGCGCTCGCGGCGATCGTCCTGGTGACCTATCTCTGGATCGCATTCTATCGCTCGATCATGGGCACCGTGCAGACGTTGCAGGAGGCGACCGAGCGGATGAAGGCGGGCGACGAAAACATTCTCGTCACGCTCGACACGCACGACGAACTCGGCCGGGTCGGCCAGGCCTTCAACGTCGTCGCACGGGGCTTGATCGACGCGGGCCGGAACTATCGCGGAATTTTCGAGGGCTCGGTGGACGGAATTTTTCGCACCGATCTCGACGGACGCTATCTTGAGGCGAATTCCGCGCTCGCGCGCATTTACAAATACCAGTCGGTGGAGGATTTCACCGCCCACCTGGTGAACGCCAACGGGCTCTATCTCGATCCCGACCGCCGGCGACAGTTCCGCGAGATCATTGATCGCGACGGCATCGTGAAGGACTTCGAGTCCCAGGTTCGCTGCGCTGACGGCTCGGCCATATGGATCAACGAGACGGCGCGGCTGATCGCCGACGACCAGGGCCGCCCGCTCTATTACGAGGGCATCGTGCGCGACATCACGCAAAAGAAGCGCGCGGAATCCGCCCTCCAGCACGCGATCGAAAATGCGGAATCCGCCAACCGCGCGAAGTCGGAATTCCTCGCGAACATGAGCCACGAAATTCGCACGCCGATGAACGCCATCCTCGGTTTTGCCGAGCTGCTGCACGGCCTCGCGCGCGGCGAGCGGGAGCGGAGCTACGTCGAGGCGATCTCCTCCAGCGGCCGCACGCTCCTAGCGCTCATCAACGACATTCTCGACCTCTCGAAGATCGAGGCCGGCAAGCTGCGGCTCGAATACGACGCGCTCGACATCCGCACCGTGCTGCGCGACGTGCGGCACATCTTCTCGCAAAAGGCCGAGCAGAAGGACATCGAGCTCTCGCTCGACGTGGCTCTCGACGTGCCGGCCAGCCTCCTGCTCGACGAGATCCGCCTGCGGCAGATTCTGTTCAACGTCGTCGGCAATGCCTTGAAGTTCACCGAGAGCGGCCACGTGAAGATTCGCGCCTCCACCGGCGCCGTCGATCCGTCGAAAAACGCCATCGAACTGATCCTCGAAGTCGAGGACACGGGCATCGGTATCTCGAACGACGAGCAGCAGCGCATCTTCGAGGAATTCACCCAGCAGAGCGGGCAGAGCACGAAAAAATACGGAGGTTCCGGCCTCGGCCTCACGATCACCAAACGGCTCGTGGAAATGATGCGCGGGCGGATTTCCGTTCGCAGCCAGGTCGGGCAGGGCACCACGTTCCGCTTCACTTTTCCGGACGTGCAACTTACCGCGACGCCCGCGACGCAAGGCACCGCCGGTAGCACCGAGCAGGCTTTCGACCTCACCGATCTCGAGCCTTGCCGGGTGCTCGTCGCCGATGACATCGCGATGAACCGCGACCTCGTCCGCGCGTTCTTCTTCGGCACCGACCACCAATTGATCGAGGCGACGAACGGCCGCGAAGCCATCGAACTCGCGCGCACCGAGCGGCCCGACGTGATCCTCATGGACGTGCGCATGCCGATCATGGACGGCATGCAGGCCACGCGGGCGCTCAAATCCGACGACTCGCTCAAGCACATTCCCATCATCATCGTCACGGCGTCCGCGATGCAGAGCGAGGAGACTGCGCTCAAGCCGATCTGCGACGGCTACCTGCGCAAGCCCATCAGCCGCGCCGACCTCGCCGGCCAGATGCGCAATTTTTGCCGCACGCGGCCGGGCCCCCCGCGCGAACCCGTCCCTGCGCCGACCGTTGCCGAGCGGCCGCTTCCATCGCCGCGCCTTGCCGAGCTGCAGCCGCAGCTGGAGGGTTGCCGCGAAACGTGGGCCGCGCTCGTGCAGGCGCCGCTCGTCAGCGAGGTGGAGGCTTTCGGGCGCCGACTCGAGGCCCTGGGCGATGAGTATTTTCACGCCGCGCTGCGCGATTACGGTCATCGTCTGGCGGCCACCGCCGAATGCTTCGACCTTGCCGCCATGGAAACCACATTACAGGAATTTGGAATGACTTTTCTTCCCTCGGAGCAGGGAACCTTCGTTAGATCATGAACGCCGACCCCGCCGACGACACTTCCGAAAACACCCCGCGGGTGATTCCCGCCCGCAAACGGCTGGTCCTCATCGTGGACGACATGCCCGAGAATTTGCAGGTGCTGGCCGGGCATCTGACGAAGGCGGGCTACGAAATCCTCGCCGCGCCCAGCGGCACCCGCGCGCTCGCGCTGATCCGCAATCGCAAGCCGGACCTCATCCTCCTGGACATCATGATGCCCGTGATGGACGGCCTCGAGGTCTGCCGCATCTTGAAATCCGAGGCCGATTCCGCCGACATCCCCGTGATTTTCATCACCGCCCGCACCGATACGGACGACATCCTGCAGGGGTTTCAGCTCGGCGCGGTGGACTATGTCACGAAACCGTTCAAGGCCGAGGAGCTGGTGGCCCGCGTCCGCACGCATCTGGAACTCAAGGGCGCCCGCGACATGCTACTCACCTACAACCGCCAGCTCGAGCGCATCAGCCGGCATTTGCGCCGGCTGAACGAGGACAAGAACCGCTTCCTCGGCATCGTGTCGCACGACATTCGCGGCGCCTTCGGCAACGTCGTTTCCGTCTCGCGGCTCTTTGCGGATGACGACGGGCCGCCCTCCGAGGAGCTTGGCGACCTTCTCCGCGACATCGGCGTGGAGGCCGAGCACATGATCGCGCTGGCGCAGAATCTTTTGAACATCGACGCCATCGAGCGACGGGAGCTGACGCTGCGCGGCGAACGCGTCGAGACCGGCCCGCTGCTGGAGTTTGCCGTCAACGCGCACCAGCTCGCCGCGAAGGTCAAGGACATCACGTTTCATCTCGAAGGCGACGACCTGATGATTCGCGGCGACCTCACCGCATGTCGCCAGATCTTGACGAACCTCGTCTCGAACGCGGTGAAATACTCGCTTCCCCATTCCTCCGTCTGGGTCGAAATCCGGGCGGTTGCGGGGCGGCGAATTGCCCTTTCGGTGCGCGACGAAGGCCCGGGCCTGTCGGCCGAGGATCAGCGGATGTTGTTCCGTCCTTTCACGCGGCTCAGCGCGAACGCGGCGGCGCACGAGCATTCCGTCGGCCTGGGTCTCTCCATCGTGAAATTGATGGCCGAGGGCATGAGCGGCGATGTCCGCTGCGAAAGCGAATTGGGCCACGGGGCGACCTTTACGGTCACCTTGCCGGCTTGGGATTAAGCGGTCTGGCAGGTCGGGCAGACGCCGAAAAAATCCAGCTCGTGATAGACGTCGCGGTAGCCCGTTTTTGACGTCACCTTTTTCTCCAGCTTCTCGACCGGGCATTCCACCTCGAGGTTCTCGATCTTGCCGCACTCGCGGCAGATGATGTGCTCGTGATGCTCGCCCGGCAGGTTGAGCATGAAATAATAGGAGCGCTCGGGAGAGCCCATCCGCCGCACGAGGCCGATCTCCTCGAGCTTCACAAGGATGCGGAAAATCGAGGACGGATCGCAGGAGTCGGCCAGCGCCGGCTCCTTTGCGAGGTTCGCCCAGCCGATGGGACGGTCGATTTTGAAGAGCACGCGCAGGATCTGCCGCAGGGCGTGCGTGCGGCGCATGCCCTTCTCGCGGCAAAAATTGAGCGCCCATTCGACGCGTTCCTCCAAGGGCGGTTGCTTCACGTCAAAATTCTAGGGCCATCCACCCTTCGGCGCAATCCACACTTATCCGAAGGTGGCTATCTGACAAAAGACACTTGCGTTAACGTTTTGCCGCGCTATCGTCCGCCGCATGAAGACATTCCTTCCTGCCCTGGCGGCCATTGGTTTGGCGCTTGGAACGGCCGGGGCGGCCGACAAAGTGAAGGTGGTTTCTTTTTCCACGATCCTCACCGAGATCGCAGAGCAGGTGGGCGGCGGCGCGGTGAACGTGATCAGCCTCGTCGGGCCGGGCGTCGATCCGCACGAATACCAACCCACGCCCGGCGACCTCAAGCAGCTTGCCGGCGCGAGGCTCATCCTCGCCTCCGGCAAGCACATCGAGCATTACCTCGACAAACTGCAGGCCAGCGCGGGCGGTGACGCCGTGCTCGTAAAAGTCGGCGATCTGATGCCGTCCTTGAAAATGACCGCAGAAGAAAATTCGAATACGGTGGTTGAAGATCCGCACTGGTGGAACAGCGTGCCGAACGTCGAGCGTGCGACGAAGATCGTGCGCGACGCGCTCATCACGGTGGCCCCGTCGGACAAGGATGTGTTCACGACAAATGCCGCAGCTTATCTCACGAAGCTCGCGGCGTTGAACCAATGGATCAAGCAGGAGGTCGCGTTGCTGCCGCGTGACAAACGCGAGTTGGTGACCTCACACGACGCGTTCCAGTATTTCGCGCGAGACTACGGCTTCAAGATTTACGCCATCGAGGGCATCAGCACGGAGCAGGAGGCCTCGACCAAGCAGGTCAACGACTTGATCGATACGATCAAGAAGGCAGGCGTGAAGGCCGTCTTTCTCGAAGATACGCTCAATCCCAAGGTGAGCACCGAGATTACGCGGGAGACCGGCGCAAAGATCGGCGGCACCCTGTATGCAGACGGCCTGGGCGTCGGCGCGGATTCCTACGACGCCATGCAACGGCACAACGTCACGACGATCGTGGAGGCTCTGAAATAACGCATGCGCGGCTCACCCCTGCTTCGGGCCGCCGTGATGGTCGCGGTGTTGCTCGCGCTACTCGTGCCCCTGCGCAGCTTCACCGTGGCGAAGAATGCACCGGTCGTGATGCCGGCCGCTGCGACGACGGCGGAGTCGCGCGTTCATTTGCAGATCGTCTCGACTGCGGCGCCGTTCACCTTTTCGGTTTCGCACCTTGGCAAGGTCGTCTGGCAGGGGGAATCGCCGACCTCGCCGGTCGAGAAGGACGTGAATCTCCCGATCCCGAAGGAAGGCATCGACCTTGCGGTGGATGCGAAATGGCCCGCCGGCGGCACCGCGGCGGTGAAGCTCTCCGTGACTCGCGGCGACGAGGAGCCGGTAGCGCAAACGCTTTGGGGCGATGGCGCGGCGAGCGACGTGTTGACCTTTCATTAGCCCATGTCTTCCCACCGGCTCCACATCCGCGACCTCACGGTCTCCTACCATCGCGTGCCCGCGGTGCATCACGTCACGCTCGAAATGCAGTGCGGGAAATCCATCGCGTTGCTCGGGCCGAACGGCGCCGGCAAGACGTCCTTTTTCAAGGCGATGGTCGGCTTGATCAAGCCCGAGACCGGCTCCATCGAGCTCGGCGGTCATGGAGGCCGCAAGACGCACCACGACATCGCCTACCTGCCGCAACGCGAGGCGGTGGATTGGGATTTTCCCGTGACCGTGCGCGGCCTTGCCGAGATGGGCCGCTACACGCGGCTCGGCTGGTGGCGGCGATTTGGCCCGGCCGATGAAGCCGCGGTTGATATGGCGCTCGCGACCATGGAGCTGCTCGAGCTGGCCGATCGCCAGATCAGCGCGCTTTCCGGCGGCCAGCAGCAGCGCGCTTTTCTTGCCCGCGCTCTGGCGCAGGAGGCCCACGTGATGCTCCTCGACGAACCGTTTACCGGTCTCGACAAACCCGCGCAGGATTTGCTGGGCGCGACGCTTCGCCGACTCGCGGCGGCGGGAAATCTCGTGATCGCCTCGCATCACGATTTGAAAACGGTGCCGGAGCTTTTCGATCAGGTGATCTTCCTCAACGGCGAGCTGATCGCATTCGGAGACACGACGACGACGTTTACGGAAACCAACATCGATAAAACCTTCGGCACGCTCGCTTTTGCCGGCGAAGGCCATCACCACCACCCGAAATGATCGACTGGATCTGCGACCCCTTCCGGCACGAGTTCATGCTGCGGGCATTTTTCGGCTGCGCGCTCATCGGCTTTACAAACGGCTGCCTGAGCACATTCATCGTGCTGCGGCGGTTGGCGCTGATGGCCGACGCGATGGCGCATTCGCTGCTGCCGGGCCTGGCGGTGGCGATCTTGCTCTTCGGGCTCGCGCCGGCGGGTTTGTTCTTCGGGGCCTTCGTGGCGGCGCTGCTCGTCGCGCTGGGCACGCAGCTCATCTCGCGGAGTTCGCGCATCAAGGAGGATACCTCGCTCGGGCTGCTGTTTGCCTGCGCATTCTCGCTGGGCCTTGTCCTGCTGAGCCTCGCGCCGGTGCGAGTGGAGCTTCACCATTACCTCTTCGGCAACATTCTCGGGCTGGCGGATTCCGATCTCTGGGTGATCTACGCGATCAGTCTCCTCGTCCTTCCGGTGCTTGTGGCGCTGGAGCGGCCGCTGTTTCTGACGATTTTCGAGCCATCGATTGCCGCCAGCCAGGGAGTGCCCGTGAACGCGTTGAATTATCTGCTGATGGGCGCGCTTGTGCTGTCGATGATCTCGTCGCTGCAGGCGGTCGGCGTGGTGCTTGCGCTAGGGATGCTCGTTGCACCGGCGGCGACGATCTATCTTTTCTCGGACTCGTTCAGCGCGCTGTTTTGGGGCGGTGGATTGCTTGGGATGTTCGGCTCGTGCCTGGGGCTGGCGGTCTCGTATTGGCTGAACCTGCCATCCGGCGCGTGCATCGTGCTCGTGCTCGGATTGATCTTCCTCGCCGCGCTGCTCTTCAGTCCCAAATACGGCCTGCTGCCGCGATTTTTTCGCCGCCGCCATTTGCACGAGCAATCGCTCGCGCGGTGGACCAACCACGGGAAAGCCTAATTCCCGAATAGCTCGTGGCCGAGCACGCTGAGGCAATAGATCGCGGCCGTCTCGGTGCGTAGAATGATCGGGCCGAGCGTGACGGGCGCACAACCGTTGCTCTTGGCCAGACCAAGCTCCGCCGGGGTGAAGTCCCCCTCGGGGCCGACGAGAATCGTGACCTCGGTGGGCGCCGCCCCGTGCTCGGCGGAGTAGGAGGCGAGGGTCGGTTTGATCGGGCGGGAATCGCTTTGCAGCGACGCGATGAGGAGCAGGCCGGTCGGTCGGTGTTGCTCGAAAAAAGCCTTCGGGCTCACGGGTGCGGCGACCTCGGGCAGCCAGTTTTGGCCGCATTGCTTGCAGGCCTCGAGGGCGACCGTTTGCCACTTTGCGCGTTTGGCGGCGGCTTCCTTCGCGTCGAGCTGGACCACGGTGCGATCCGAAAGCAACGGCACGATCGCGGCGGCGCCGAGTTCGACCGCCTTCTCGATGATGAGGTCCATGTTTTTGCCCTTCGGAACGGCCTGCGCGAGCGTGAGACGGCATGCGATGGGGGCGGATTTCGTCCGCTGCAGCACGCGCAGCATCGCCTCGCGCTTCGTGGCGCTCACGATTTCCGCGGTGGCTTCGTGGCCGCGTCCGTCGAAGACGACGATCTTGTCGCCGACACCGTGTCGCACGACATTGAGGCAATGATGGGCTTCGTCGCCGGCGAGCGTGGGAGATTCGGAAAGCAGAGCCTCGGCGGGCAGGAAAAACCGGTGCATGAGCGCGAGTTTAGCGGAAAATACGGCGTGATGACGAATCTCTTTGCTCCCCTCCCCGGGCCGGGTGCGACCGAGGAATTTCTGACGCTGGCGACGCACGATGGCGTGCGCGTCGAACGAATCGTTTCGCGCGGAAACGTCACGCCCGCCGGCGAGTGGTATGACCAGGACTGGGCGGAATGGGTGGTCGTCGTCGAGGGCGCGGCGGAGTTGACGTTGGCGGATCCGGAGGAAATCGTCCGGCTCGAGCGCGGCGACGCGTTTTTTCTTCCCGCGCATCGCCGGCACCGTGTGAGCTGGACGGCGGACCCGACGATCTGGCTGACCGTGCATTGGCCGCCGGCCGCGGCGAGCTAAACCGGCGCGAGCTCGAAGGCCGCGAAACGGCTTTTCGCCTCGGGCGGAACGTGCGCGGTGACGACGGCGATGTCGTCCTCGTAGCGTACGGAGAGCACGTGGCCGATGCGGTGCAGCTCGGCCAGCGCGGCGGATTCGCCGATGGGCACATGGAATTCCACGCGCATGCGCCAGGCGCTCAGGCGCAGGGTGAGTTCCTCGACGAAGGCGTCCATCCCCTCGCCCGTGCGGGCGGAGATGCCGACGCTGCCGGGATGGTGGGAGAGCGTTTGCCAGACGACGGCGGGGTCGGCGACCGCGTCGATCTTGTTGAAGACGAGCATGGTCTGTTTGCCGTCGGCGTTGAGTTCGCTCACGGTTTTTTCGACGGCTTCCATCTGCTCGTGGAAATGCGGATGGCTGAGATCGACGACGTGGATGAGCAGGTCGGCGAGGGCGACTTCCTCGAGCGTGGCCTTGAAGGCCTCGATGACCGTGTGCGGCAGTTTGCGGATGAAACCCACCGTGTCGGTGAGCAGCATTTTCTGGCGGTTGGGCAGCAGAAACTGGCGCGTGGTGGGGTCCAGCGTGGCGAAGAGCTTGTCCTCGGCGAGCACGCCGGCGCCGGTGAGGCGGTTCAGGAGCGAGGATTTGCCGGCGTTCGTGTAGCCGACGAGCGAGGCGAGCGGCCAGTTGTGGCGCAGGCGGCCCTCGCGTTGGACGGTGCGGTTGCGGCGGACATCCTTCAAGTCGCGTTCGAGCCGGGAAATGCGTTCCTGCACGCGGCGGCGATCGACTTCGAGCTGGGTTTCGCCGGGGCCGCGGGTGCCAATGCCGCCGCTCTGGCGCGAGAGGTGGGTCCACATCCGCGTAAGGCGCGGGAGCAGGTATTGGAGCTGAGCGAGCTCGATCTGCAGGCGGCCTTCCTTCGTGCGGGCGCGCTGGGCGAAAATGTCGAGGATGAGCTGGGTGCGGTCGAGGACTTTGCGCGAGGTGAGTTCCTCGAGGTTGCGGCCCTGGGCGGGTGAGAGTTCGTCGTCGAAGATGACGGAGGTGGCGTGCTTCTCGCGGCAGAGGCGGGCGATTTCCTCGACCTTGCCCTTGCCGATGTAATAGGGCGCGGTGGGCTTCTCGAGCTTCTGAACGATGATCTCGACGACTTCGGCGCCGGCGGTGGCGGCGAGCAATTTCAGCTCCTGCAGCGAATCTTCGAGGTCCCAGTGACTGACGCCTTGCTGTTCGAGGCCGACGAGGATGGCCCGTTCCATGAATCGCGGCGTCGATTCGATCATGATACGTCGAACTCGCGGAGCGCGCGAAGGGCGCTCTCAACCGCGAGCGAGGGATGGGGCGGGCCGGTCAAATCCAACGGCTGAAACGTAGTTTGGTGTCGGAACCAGGTCAACTGCCTTTTGGCGTATTGGCGGGTCGCGATGACGATCGCTTCTTCGCAGGCGGCGCGGCTCATTTCGCCCCGGAGAAGGGCCTGAATCTCGCGGACGCCAATCGCCCGGGATGCGGTTGGGCCGAGGGAATCGGCCAGGGCACGAACCTCCTCGACCACGCCCTGCTCGAACATCGCGCGGACGTTGGCCGCGATGCGCTCGTGCAATTCCTTGCGTTCGCGGGTCAGGAGCAATCCGCACGCGGACGATGGCGGCGTTTTCCGAAATTCCGCCAGTGGCCGCGCTGAGCCTTCGACGATCTCGATGGCGCGGGTGACGCGCCGCTTGTTTTGCAGATCGACCTGCACCGGTGCGGAGGGATCAGCGGCCCGGAGACGGGCGATCAAGTCCGGCAGATCGAGGGCATTCAGCTCCGCCCGCAAGCTGGCATCGGGCGGCGGCGTGGGAGCGAGGCCGTCGATGAGGGCACGAAAATAGAGGCCGGTGCCGCCGACAACGAGCGCCATCCGGCCACGCGTGAGGATTTCGTCAATCAGAGGCCGCGCCTGATCGGCGTATCGCTGCGCGTCGAACGCCTCCGTGACCGGCACGCAACCGACGAGGTGATGAGGCACGCGCGAATGCTCCTTCGGGGTCGGTTGCGCGGTCAGCAACGGCAATCCGGCGTAGATCTGGAACGCGTCGGCCCCCACGATCTCCGCGTCGAGTTGCTCGGCAAGCGCGACAGCCAGGGCGGTCTTTCCCACGCCGGTGGGACCCGCGAGATAAATGATTTTGGATTGAGGATTTGGGATTGCCGCTTTCAATGGAGGGATGCCTGGAGCGGCGGTCACGCTTCGCTCGGCTCGGAATTTTCTGAAGAGTTTCGCGGCGGGGGCAAAGAAAAAGGGCCGACTTTTTTACGGTCGGCCCTTCTTCGGAATTTGTGGATTGGGTTTACTGCTCCGGTTGCTGGGAGCGGTCTTCGCGTTCGTCGCGGCGGTCGGCGGCCTTGGCCCCGCTTACCACGAGTTTGCGGCCCATGTATTCCTTGTCGTGCAGTTCGCTGACGGCGCGCTTGGCTTCGTCGATGGTCTGCATCTGGACGAACCCGAAGCCCTTGGAGCGCTGGGTCTGCCGGTTGCTGACGACTTCGACGGTCTGGACGATGCCGAGGCCGCTGAAGAGCTCGTGGAGGTCGCTCTCCGTCGCGTCGAAGGAGAGATTACCCACGTAAAGGCGCGGGGTCGTGACCTCGACGGACTCGGGCGGACGCATTCCCGTGCGCGGCGCGCGCGGGGCGCGTTCGGGGCGCTCCGTGCGTTCTGGGCGGGATTCGCTCGAGGAAGTGCGCTCGCTGCGACGGGCGGCGGGAGCGGCGGTTTTCGCCGACTTGCCGCCGGTGAAGAACGCCACGATTTTTTCCCAGAGGGAGAGTTCCTTGGGCTTGCGCGGGGAACTTTCGGAGCGACGGGAACGATTGCTGTTGCCGCCTTCGGATGAGCTACGTGAGCTGCCTTCGCCGGAGCGGTTGGAACCACCACGCCGGGAGCGGCGACGGGGCCCGCGCGAGGAGGACTGGCGGGGATTCTCTGAAGTGTAATTGGTTGACATGGTTGTATTTACGATATGTGGCGGAATGGGCGCCGCGCCGGACTTCGGCGCGTGAGTGACGGGATACGACCGCCCTTTTCCGCAATGGTTTGACGTCGGAGGGCTCGCGATGGCGCGCGGCTGGAATTTCCTCCGGCGCGGGTGCGAGCAGGCTCTCGAGCAGACGGAGCAACGGACGCAAGAATCGCCGGATCCTTAGTGATCCGGGAGAGAGAGTTGCGAAATAGCAGGCCGTTATTTGCACGAAAGAGACCCCTGACGAAGCGTCACTATTCGCGTCTAAGCGAAAAAGATCAAGCCCCATTGCCCGCTACTTCCGAACGAGAGCCCTTTCCGGGAAAGAAAACTTGCAACCTTTCCGTGCTCAAAGCGTTTCATTCCCATATGAATCCCACCCGGTTTAAGATTTTGCTCGGAGTCGCGGCGGTGCTGCTCGCGATGTTGGTCTGGAACTGGATCGCCGGGTGGGGGCTCGTCACGGTGCATGCCTCAGCCCAGCCGCTCTCGAAGGTCATTTCCTCCATCGAACGCCAGGGCGGAATCAAGATCGTCACCAACGCCGATCTCACGACGGCCATCGATATGGATGTGGATCGCGTGCCGGTGGTGGATGCCGTGGACGTGCTCGCGGCGCGGCTGGACGGAAATTGGAATATTACCTACGTGGCAGGGCCGCAGAAAAGCGACGTCATTGCCGGAATCACCGCGCTCCAGCAAGGCGACCGGCGCAATACGGATTTCGCCCGCTTTGGCGGCGGTGGCGGCTTCGGCGGGGGCATGGATATGACGGATACCGTCATCGACGTGCGGCGGGTGTCGTGGAAGGTCTCGCCGTCGGACAAACCGGAGTTTCAGGCGTATCTCGACCAAATGACGCAGAAGACGGGCGCGGGCGCGATTGTTCCGCAGACGTGGAATCCCGTGCTTTCGTCGCCGCCGACGGGGGGAAAAGTCGCCTCCGCCATCAAGCAGCTCGTGCACGCGGCCAAGGGCCAGGTGGAGGAAGTGTTCGTCATCCGCGTGCGCACGGACGATCCGACCCGCACCGCCGATGGCGGGGGTGGGGATCGTGGCGGCCCGCCCGACGGCGGCTTTGGCGGACGGGGGAACTTCAATCCGCAGTGGGTGCAGGAACGCACGGAGGCCCGTCTCGCCCAGCTTCCGCCCGCGGAGCGGGAGCAGGCCACGAAGGATTTCAGCGAAATGCGGGCCAATTGGGAACGGATTCGCGCCCTCCCCGAGACGGAGCGCCGCGCCGAAATGGAAAAGATTTTCAATAACCCCGCGTTTCAGGACCGCATGGTGGAGCGCATGATGTCGCGGGACGCGAAGCGCAGCCCGGAAAAACGCGCCGAGCGCTTTCGCCAATACATCGAGAGAAAACAGCAGATGAAAAAATCCGCTTCCTAGACCCCATGAGAGCCGCCCGATCTGGATTTACGTTGGTGGAATTGCTGGTGACCATTTCGATCATCGTGATGTTGATCTCGCTATTGACCCCCGCCATTGGTCGCGCGATTGCGAAGGCCGAGAGCGTGAGATGCGCCAATAACCTATCGCAGGTGGGCATCGCCGTGCTGAATTACGCGGCGGACAATGACAATCGCTTCCCGCAAATCGAGTCGATGCCGACCAACCCGGTTTACCCGCCCGGTAGCGGTGCCGGTACGATGCTCGCAGTGCTTGGACCCTACGGCCTCACCGAGGCTACGCTGCGGTGCCCGGCCGACGTGAAACTTCACAATTACTTTAAAAAGGAAGGGTCCAGCTACATGTGGCGACCGACCGTGGATGACGAACTGACGAGCGCCCCGAAGATTTATATTCCTCGTCGGGGAGAAATCGTGCCGCCGCCTTCGCGGTTGGCCCTGGCAACGGATTTCGAGGGGGCGACGCATGCGGGACACATCAATGTCGTTTTTGCAGACGGACACGTGCGGATGTTCTGAGATCCGGAATCGCTTGAGCGGACGCCACCCGCTCGTGCTTGAGCAGCGGGACTCAAATCGCAGCTAGGCGTTCGCGAGGGCGAGGGCTTCCTCTTCCTCGGCCGGCGCCTCGGTCGGAGGCTGATCCAGCGGGAAATGGATCAATTCCATCCGGCCGTCGGAGTGCTCGACGATGGCCGTGCCACTCTCGACCCAGTCGCCCGTGTTGTAATAGGCGATGCCGCCGATTTCGCGCGCCGCGGCGGTGTGGATGTGGCCGCAGAGGACGGCATCGACCTCGTGCTCGCGGGCGTAGCGGACGACGGATTCCTCGAACTGCCCGATGAAGCTCACGACGTTTTTGACCTCGGCCTTCACGTAGGCGCTGAGTGACCAATATCCGAGTCCGCAGCGGCGGCGGAAGAAATTGATGAGGCCGTTGAAGCGCATCAGCAGCGTATAACCGATGTCGCCGACGTGGGCGAGCCAGCCGAGATTCTGCACCACGGTGTCGAGCTCGTGACCGTGAATGACGAGGATGCGCCGGCCGTCGGCGGTGGTGTGGATGGCGTTTTGCTGCAACGTCACGCTGGCAAAATTTCCAAAAAAGCTGCCGAGGAATTCGTCGTGGTTCCCGATGATGTAGATGATCTCGGTGCCCTTGCGGCCTTTGCGGAGGAGCTTTTGGATGACGTCGTTGTGCTCCTGCGGCCAATAGATGCCGCGCCGCAGCGCCCAGATGTCGATGAGGTCGCCGACGAGATAAAGCGTCTCGAATTCGTGATGCTTGAGAAATTCGAGAAGCGCCTCCGCCTTGCATCCGCGGGTGCCGAGATGCACGTCCGAAATCCACCCTGTGCGATAATGAGCCATTCGCCGTCCTTTGATTTATGCACAAGTTATTCACAAGACGATCCCGCCACGAAATTGCGAAAATGTAACGATTTCGGAACAAAATCCGCTTGGAATTCAATGACCAGAATCCCACGAAAAGAGGGAGACGGGTTGAAACCTTTCCTGTTTGCTGCTTTTCCCTTTTGTAATTCGCATGGCCTCTTTTGACCCGAAACTCGTTCCCGCTGAACCGGCCTGGTATTGCGTGCGCGTGCGCCCGAAGCAGGAAGCCGTGACGGCGCGCATGCTTCGCACGGAAGGCGGCATCGAAGTTTTTTGCCCGTTCATTCGCTTCAAACGCGCCCGGCGCGATGGCGTGATGTGGGTGACGGAGGGGATGTTTCCCGGCTACCTCTTTGGCCGGTTCGCGTTTGCCGAGAGCCACCGACATGTCGTTTCGATCTCGGGCGTTTCGACCATCGTGCGCTTTGGCGACCAACCGGCGGTCGTGCCGGAGGAGATTATTGCCGAGCTGCGCGCGCATGTGACCGGCGACGAAACCATCGTCATTCCGCAACCGATCGAGCCGGGCACGGAGGTGAAGATTGTCGAGGGGGCGTTTGCCGGCGTGAAGGCGGTGGTATCCCGCCTGCTGCCGGCGCGGGAGCGGGTGGCGGTGTTACTCGAGGTGCTCGGGATGGAGCGCGAGGTGGAGATCGCCGCCGGGGATATTCTGCCCGACGCCGCGCACCCGCTCGCGCCGAAGTAGCGACCCATGCGGCGGGAGCGTCGCCGTTTTGCCATTGCCTTTCGCGGGCATCGGCCTTTCATTCTGCGTTCCGCCCGATGCTCGAAAATCCGATCCGGGCGGTGTCCGTCATGATCAACTGGATTCTCAAACTCATCCTCGGCTCGAAAAATACGCGCGAGTTGCGCCGCATGCAGCCGACCATCCGGCGCATCAACGAACTCGAGCCGCAACTGGCTTCGTTGAGCGACGACGAATTGCGCGCGAAGACGGCGGCGTGGAAGGAAGAGCTCTCGAAGATCGAGGATCCCAAGGCCCTGCAGGACCGCCTCGACGAATTGCTGCCCGAGGCGTTCGCGATGGTGAAGCACGCCGCGCGCCGCCTGACCGAGCGCAAGCAGAGCTTCACGGTCTGCGACCAGCCGGTGACGTGGAACATGATCCATTTCGACGTGCAGCTGATCGGCGGCATGGTGCTCCACAAATCCCGCATTGCGGAAATGGCCACCGGCGAGGGCAAGACGCTCGTCGCCACGCTGCCGCTCTATCTTAATGCCCTCACCGGCCGCGGCGTCCATCTCGTGACGGTGAACGATTACCTCGCCCGGCGCGACGCCGAGTGGATGGGCCAGCTCTACGGCTTTCTCGGCCTGACGACGGGCATCATCCAGGAGGATCAGGATCCCGAGGAGCGCCGCGCGCAATACGCCGCCGACATCAGCTACGGCACGAACGCGCAGTTCGGCTTCGACTACCTGCGCGACAACGGCATGGCGACCAGCCGCGAGCAGCAGGTGCAGCGCGGGCATTACTTTGCGATCGTCGATGAAGTCGATTCCATCCTCATCGACGAGGCGCGCACGCCGCTCATCATCAGCGGCCCCGCGACCGTCTCCACGCACCAATACGACAAGTTCAAGCCGCTCGTCGATCAGCTCGTCAAGCGCCAGACCATGCTCTGCGGTCGCCTCGTCGCCGAGGGCAAGGAACTCCTCGAAAAAGGCGACAAGGACGCTGCCGGGCGCATTCTTTTCAAGGTCAAGCTGGGCCAGCCCCGCAACAAGGCGCTCATGCGCTTGATGGAGGATCCCGACACCCGCCGCCTCGTGGACAAGGCGGAGCTTTATTTCTACCAGGACAACAAGACGAAGGACGAACTCATCGAGCTGAAGGAGGAGTTGTTCTTCACGATCGACGAGCGCCAGCAGGACGCCGACCTCACGCAGCTCGGCCGCGAGTATTTGAATCCCGACGACGCGGATGCATTCGTGTTGCCCGATCTGCTCACGGAGTTTGCCGACATTGAGACGAACGCGGCTCTCACGCCCGCCGAGAAAATTCAGAAGAAGGCCGACCGCCAGGCGCATTGCGACGCGCAGGCCGAGCGCATTCACAACATTTCGCAGCTCCTCAAGGCCTACTGTCTCTACGAAAAAGACGTCGAATACGTCGTCGAGGACAACAAGGTTCTCATCGTCGATACCTTCACCGGCCGCAAAATGGCGGGCCGCCGCTGGAGCGATGGCTTGCATCAGGCCGTCGAGGCCAAGGAAGGCGTGCAGATCGACCGCGAGACCCAGACGCTCGCCACGATCACGATTCAGAATTACTTCCGCCTCTACGAAAAACTCGCGGGCATGACCGGCACTGCCGAGACCGAGGTCAACGAATTCCACGACATCTACCGGCTCGACGTCTCCGTCATCCCGACGAACCGCAAGGTCGCCCGCGTCGATCTCAACGACCGCATCTACAAGACGCGCCGCGAAAAATACAACGCCGTCATCGCGGAAATTCAGGCGTCCTACGCGAAGGGCCAGCCCGTGCTCGTCGGCACCGCCAGCGTCGAAGCCTCGGAGCTCGTAAGCCGCATGCTCAAGCGCGAGAAGGTTCCGCATACGGTGCTGAACGCGAAGTATCACCTCCAGGAGGCCGAGATTGTCCAGCGCGCCGGTCTCAAGGGCGCCGTCACCATTTCCACGAACATGGCCGGCCGCGGCACCGACATCAAACTCGGCGAAGGCGTCACCGAGCTGGGCGGCCTCTACGTGCTCGGCACCGAGCGTCACGAATCCCGCCGCATCGACCGCCAGCTGCGCGGCCGTTGCGCGCGCCAGGGCGATCCGGGTTTGTCGCGGTTTTTCGTGAGTTTCGAGGACGACCTCATGCGCAACTTCGGCGCCAGCGAGCGCATGACGAAGATCATGGAGACCTTCGGCATGAAGGAGGGCGAGGAGCTCGAGCATCCATGGCTCAACCGCTCGGTGGAAACCGCGCAGAAGCGCGTCGAGGCCCGCAATTACCAGATCCGCCGCCGCACGCTTGAGTTCGACGACGTGATGAACCAGCAGCGCGAGGTCGTCTATGGCTATCGCAACGAGGTGATGGATACCGACACGCCACGCTCGATGATTTACGAGGTCATCGACGAAGTCGTGCCGAAGCGCGTGGCCGAGTATTTGAGCGCGCCCGAGGGCGAGGAGCCCGATGCCGCCGGCCTGCTGAACTGGGTGAACACGACCTTCCCGCTCGGCCTGCAGCCGGAACGCGCGCAGTTCGAGAAGCATTCCGTCGAGCAAAACGCCACGAATCTCATCGAGACGATCAAGAGCGCCTACGAGCAGAAGGCCGCCATCGAAGAGCCCGGCGCGCTCAAGGGCCTCGAGCGCTACATCATTCTCAACGCCATCGACCGCCTCTGGCAGGAGCATCTCTACGCGATGGACGGCCTTCGCGAGGCGGTGAGCCTGCGTGCGTTTGGCCAGAAGGACCCGCTCGTCGAATACAAGAACGACGGCTACGCGATGTTCGTCGAGTTGATGGACAGCATCAAAAACGAGGTGCTCAACAACCTCTTCCGCAGCACGACGAATTTGCAGGCCTTCGAAAAACTCCTCGGCAGCCTGCCGCAAACGCTCATCCAGCAGATGATGAGCGGCAACCTCACGCTCGCGGGCTCCGCGGCCGAGGCCATCGCCGCAGACAACGACGAAGCGGAAAAATCCGCGCCCGAGCCGCTCGTGAAGGAGCCGCGCTTGGAATTCCGCCGCCCCGCCGCTCCGACGGCCGGCCGCAACGACCCCTGCCCCTGCGGCAGCGGGAAAAAATTCAAGAACTGCTGCGGCCGCAAGGCGTAGGCGCTTTCGCGGTCGGAAAGTTTCGCGTAACTTCCCGCCCATGAACCTCACCTACTACGGACATTCCTGTTTCGCGGTGGAGGCCGCGGGGAAGACGCTGCTTTTCGATCCGTTCATCACGCCGAACGCCCTCGCGAAGGACATCGACGTGGACGCGGTGCCGGCGGATTTCATCCTCCTCACGCACGGGCATGCCGACCATGTCGCCGACGCGGTGCGAATCGCGCAGCGCACCGGCGCAATGGTGATCGCGAACTTCGAGGTCGCGAACTGGGTCGGCGCGCAGGGCGTGACGAGCGTCACGTCGATGAACCACGGCGGGAGCTGCGCGTTTGCCTTTGGCCGGGTGAAATACGTGAACGCGGTCCACACGAGCAGCCTGCCCGACGGAAGTTACGGCGGGCAGCCGGGCGGATTCGTGGTGACGGCTGGCGACCAGGGCAGTTTTTACGTGGCCGGCGACACGGCGCTGACGATGGACATGAAGTTGATCGCGGAGGAATTCACGCTGCGATTCGCGGCGCTGCCGATCGGCGATCATTTCACGATGGGCGCGGCCGACGCGGCGAAGGCGGCGGGGTTCGTCGGCTGCAATGAAATCGTCGGCGTGCATTACGACACGTTTCCGCCGATTCGGATCGACCACGACGCGGCGCGCGAGACGTTCCGCGCGGCCGGCCGGCGGCTGCATTTGCCGGCGATTGGAGAGACGATCGTGCTTTAGTTGAGAGTTGAGAGTTGATAGTTGAAAGGGAATGAGCCGCCGGGGGCGGAGACCGCTGCGCTCACCTATTTACCCTCATGAAGATCGTCGAGCAGCTTTCGTTGTTTCTGCTGAATCAGCCCGGGACGCTGGCGGCGGTCTGCGACGCGCTCGCCGAGGCGCGGGTGAATATTTACGGGTTGAGCGTGGCGGACGCGACGGATCACGCCGTGGTCCGCATGGTGGTGAGCGATCCCCGCAAGGCGCTGCATATCTTCGAGGCCCACGGCACGCTGGCCGTCGAGAGCGACGTGCTCCTGATCGAGAACGAAAACCGGCCGGGAATGCTCTCGCGCATCGCGCGGCGACTGGCCGAGCACAAGATCAACATCGAATACGCGTATCTCGCCTCGCTCCCCAGCGCGCGAAAGGGCCTGCTGATCATGAGCGTAAGCGACCCCAAAAAGGCGCTGCGGGTGCTGAAGAGTTTGTGGTCTGCGGAGGAATAATCGCGACCGGGCGCAACTTTTCGCGCCGGGCGTGGTTTCATCGCTGAACCTGCTTCGGAGCCCCACGTGGTTGACACGGCCAGCGCACGCGGGAATATCTCTTATCCATGCCGAGTCAATCCGCTTCCGTCCTGCACGAGGGTCCTTATTCCGAGGAGGCCGTGCGCGACGCCGCCGGGCGGATTCGCGCGGCGTTGAGCGGACCGGCGACGATCGCCTTCGCCTTTGTCACGCCCGACTACCTGCCGCACCTCGCGGATTTTGCCGACACCATTCGCGTGGACGGTCATGTGCTGGAGCTGGTGGGTTGCACGGGAAGCGGCCTCACGTCGGACGGCCTCGAGCGCGAGGACGCCAGCGGGTTTTCGATTCTGGCCCTGCACGCCGAGAATTCGCGGATCGCGGTGCATGAGTTGCCAAACTCGCTGGTCGAAAGCGCCGACGGCCCCAGGTTCTGGACGCAGCGGCTGGGCTCGGCGGAAGGCTGGATCGTGCTCACGAATCCCTTTGGCTTCGGCGTGGACGACTGGCTGGTGGATTGGAACGCGGCGTTTCCCGGCGTGCCCACGGTCGGCGGTCTGGCCAGCGGCGGGCGCGAGGCGGAGAGCATGGCCGTGTTTCACAACGGCCGGGTGATCGAGGGCGGCGTGGCGATCGGGCTTTCCGGAGCGCTGCGGCTCGTGCCGGCGGTGAGCCAGGGCTGCCGGCCGATCGGCGAACCGCTGCCGGTGACGAAGGCGGAGGACAACATCATTTTCTCGCTGGGCTCGCGGCCGGCGTATCAGGCGCTCGAGTCGGCGTTCCAATCGCTCTCCGAGGCCGAGCGTTCGCACGCGCAGGGCAATCTTTTCGCGGGCATCGCGGGCACGGAATACCTCGAAGATTTTCGCCCCGGCGATTTTCTGATTCGCAACATCATCGGCGCGGACCCCGATTCGGGCGCGGTGGTCATCGCAGGCATCCCGCGCGTCGGGCAGACGGTGCAATACCAGCTGCGCGACAAGGATGTGGCCGACGTCGATCTGCGCAGCGTGCTGCGGCGCGCGGCGAAGGCGCCGGGCCGGCCGGTGGCGTCGCTGCTCTTTTGCTGCACGGGACGCGGCTCGAGTTTCTTCGGCGCGTCGGGGCACGACGCGGGCATGCTCGAGGAAATCATCGGCCGCCACAGCTCGGCGGGATTTTTTTGCAACGGCGAGATCGGGCCCGTCGCGGGGCGAAATTGCGTGCACGGCTACACGGCCGCCTGCGCCATCCTGATGGAGGACTGATCGAAGTGGCTGCAAAAAAGAAAGGTCCGCCGTGGTTTTTTCTGCTCGTCGTCGTGGTGGCGGTGGGTGGCGGCGGCTGGTTCGTGCTTGGCGGAAGACCCTCCGCCGACGCGAAGGGTGACGTGCCCGCGAGCCTGTTGGCGACGGCCGAGCGGCGCGACCTCAGCTCGAAGCTGCTGCTCTCGGGCGAGGTGCAACCCGCCGCGGATCAGGAGGTGAAGCCCGAGGTCGGTGGCAAGGTGAAGGAGATCGCCGTGACCGTGGGCCAGAGCGTGAAGAAGGGCGAGCTGCTCGTCGTGATCGACGACACGGACCTCCTCACGGAAAAACGCTCCGCCGAGACCGCGATCGAGGGCGCGCAACTTGCCGCGGACAAGGACCGCGGCAACTACGAGCGCGCGAAGGAACTCTTCGACGAGAAGCTCATCAGCAAGGAAGTCTATGCGAACCTCAAGGCGGATCTCGACATCTCCGAGAACGCCTTGCTCAAGTCGAAGAGTCAGCTCCAGACCGTCGAGGACAAGCTCGCGAAGACGCGCATCGTCGCGCCATTCGACGGCACGGTGCTGGATATCAAGGTGACCGAGGGACTCGTTGTGACGGCCGCCGCAAGCGTGAACTCCGGCACGCCGCTCATGGATTTTGCCAATTTGTCCAAGCTCCTCATTGTGACCCACGTCAACCAGATGGACGTCGGCAAGTTGACCAACGGCGCGGAAGTTTCCGTGAACATGCAGGGCGATGACGCCAACGCCGTGAAGGCCCGCATCGAGTTCGTGGCGCCGCTCGCCACCGTGAAGAACAACATCAAGGGCTTCGAGGTGCAGGCGCTTATCGAGGACTCCCAAAGTCCGCTGAAACCGGGCATGTCCGTGAGCATGAACGTCCCCGTGGGCGCGGCGAAGCGGGCCATCAGCGTGCCGATTGCCGCGGTTTTCAAGCAGGACAACGACCGCGTCGTTTACGTGCGCAAGGGCGACAAGACCGAGCGCCGCAAGGTTAGCGTCGGCCTCACGACCATGAGCTACGCCGAGATCACGAATGGCCTCGACGAAGGCGAGGAAATCCTGCTCGTCGAACCCGCCGCACTCGCCGCGAAATCCTCGTAAGCCCGAACTCGTGGCCCTCGTTCTCCTCGAAGACGTCAAAAAATATTACACCCTCGGCGGCCAGGAAATCCGGGCACTCGACGGCGTGAATCTCCGCATCGACGAGGGCGAGTTCGTCGCCATCACCGGGCCGAGCGGCAGCGGAAAATCGACGTTGATGCATCTGCTCGGCTGTCTCGACACGCCGACGTCGGGCTCCATGCAAATCTGCGGGCACGACCTCAGCCACGCCACGTCCGACCAGCTCTCCCTCGTCCGCAACCGCGAGATTGGTTTCGTCTTCCAGTCTTTCAACCTGCTTCCGCGCCTCAATGTCGTCGAGAACGTCGAAGTGCCGCTCATCTACACCGGAATGGGTGCGCGGAAGCGGCGCGAAAAAGCGGAGGCGGTCGTGCGACGCGTCGGCCTTGAGGAGCGGATGAAGAATCGCCCGACGCAGCTCAGCGGCGGTCAATGCCAGCGCGTCGCCATCGCCCGCGCGCTGGTGAACGATCCGCGCATTCTTTTCGGCGACGAGCCGACGGGCAACCTCGACAGCCACACCGGCGAGTTGATCCTGCACATGTTCACCGAGCTGCAGGACGCCGGCCGCACGGTCGTGCTCGTCACGCACGATCCCGATGTGGCGGCAGTGACGCATCGCGTGATCGAGATTCGCGACGGCAAAATCCGGCGGGAATACGATCCGCGCAAAGCCGTTCATAGTTGAGAGATGAGAGTTGAGAGAAAAAGTCTCCGTGCGCCATCCCGCCCCATCGGGCGGCTCGCCGTCTCTCAACTCTCAACCCTCAACGCGCAACCTGCACACCGCGCATGAACCTTTTCATCAGCCTCGAGACCGGACTGCGCGAAATTTTTTCGCACAAGTTCCGCAGCTTTCTCTCGATGCTCGGCATCGTGCTCGGCGTCGGCAGTCTGATCGCGACGATGGCGCTCACCGGCGGCATGGAGCGCGGCATGCGCGCCTTCATGGAGCAGGTCGGCGGGCTGGAAACGGTGAACGTCGTGCCCAAGGAAATCTCGAACGAGTTGATGGATTTTTACGACCTCTCGCCCGGCCGCACCTTGCAGGACGCCTACGCCATCCAGCAATCCGCGCCCCTCATTTCACAGGTTTCCCCCCAGCTCGAGGACGGCATGCCCATCTCCGCCGGTGGCGAGACCATGCGCGTGCGCGTGACGGGCGCGTGGCCCGATTACCTGGAGGTGGCGAAGCACGAACTTGCCACCGGCCGCTTTCTCTCCCAGCTCGACGTGGACCGCGCCCAGCGCGCCGTTGTCATCGGTGACAGCGTGGCGTCGACGCTCTGGCCCACGCTCGCCGCGAAGGATGTGGTCGGAAGGACAATGTTCATCAACGACTCGCCTTTCACGGTGGTCGGCGTTTTCGTGCTTTACGAGCGGGAGCGCGACAAAATCGCCCGCGAACGCGGCATTGATCAGGCAGAGAAGGAGCGTCGCGCCCGCCGGGGCGGGGGCCGAAACATGTGGGACCCCTTCCGGCCCAAGAACCAGGCCGTCATCATTCCCTTCACGACCATGTTCTACGAGTTCAAGTCCGGCCTGTTTCCCGACGATTCCTCCGACACGGTTGCGCTCAGCAACCTGGCCATCCGCGTGAAGGACTTGAAAGGCTACGAGCAGGCGCTCGATCAGGTGCGGCGCGCCCTGACGATCACGCACCGCGGCGTGGACGACTTCGGCTTCGACACGCGCGAAGATTGGTTCGATCAGATGGAGCAACGCATGCGCGCCACACGCACGAGCGGCGGCCTGATCGCGATCATCAGCCTGATCGTGGGAGGAATCGGCATTACGAACATCATGCTGGCGAGCATCACCGAGCGCGTGCGCGAGATCGGCAT
>Ga0070661_100000710_pt1 | contig 24383 bp, 17 predicted proteins | sample KBSC43metaG_FD_64663 | JGI IMG/M metagenome (GOLD analysis project Ga0070661, IMG submission 64663) | Corn rhizosphere microbial communities from Kellogg Biological Station, Michigan, USA - KBS C4-3 metaG | ecosystem: Host-associated > Plants > Roots > Rhizosphere > Soil ... | reverse complement strand
ACCGCGAGGCGGTGTCGCTCCTGCCCGGCGACGTGGTGGCTCTGGTCGCACAGGCCCGCGCCGCAGAGGGGCTCGGCCGCGTCGCCGAGGCGGTCACCGGCTATCAGCAATCGGTGGAGCTGGCCGGTCCGTCGCCCACCGATGCCGGCGTTCGCAAGGCAGCACACGCCGCGCACCACGCCCTCGCCGCGCTCGCCACCTCCCGGTTCGGTGACCAGGTGCAGGCCCGCGAGCACTGGGAGGCCGCCCTGGCCCTGGTGCCCGACGACGCCAAGGCCCTCGAGGCGCTCGTTCCGGCCTGGCGCGCGGCAGGAGATCCGGCCGCGCTCGCCCGGGCCCTGGAGCGGGCCGCTCCCACCGTGCCCGACCCGGTTCGCCGTGCGGCGTTCCTCGCGGAGGCCGGTGAGCTGCAGCGCACGCGACTGGCCGCTCCGGACAGGGCGGAGGCGCTGCTCACCCGCGCCGTCGACTCCGATCCCCGGAACCGTGCCGCGCTGGAAGGGCTGGTGGCCATCGGCGAGGCTCGGCGCGACGGGCCGCTGCTCGTCCGTTGCCTGTCGACCCTCACCGAGCTCGCCCGCGACGGCGCGGACCGGGCGAGGTACCTGCGGCGGCTGGCGGTCGCCGCGAAGGACCTGGCCTCCGACCTCGAGGTCGCCGCTCGCGCGCTCTCCGAAGTGCTCAAGCTCGAGCCCGAGGACCTCCTAGCCTGGGGCGAGCTGTGCGCGCTGCAGCGCCGGCGGGCCGACATGCCCGGGCTGGCCGCCGCGCTCTCTGCCCGTGCCCGCGTCGCCGAGAGCCAGACGGATCCACGGCTGGCCGCGGCCTGCCTGCGCGAGCTCGCTCAGGTCGAGGAGGCCCGGCTGGGCCGCTTCGGCGAGGCGCTGGTCGCCCTGGAGAAGGCCGCGCGGCTCGACCCGCGGCCGGAGGTGCTGCTCGAGCTCGCCGACCTGTCCCTGCGCTGCGAGCGTCCCGAGCACGCCCGCCGCGCGCTGGAGGACGTGCTGGTCACCCTGCCCCGCACCGGCTCGCCGGAGAAGCTCGCCGAGGTGCGAGCCAAGCTCGGCCAGGCCTGCGAGATGACCGGAGACCTCGCCGCGGCCGCCGTGCACTACGCCGAGGCGCTGCCCTACCGCCGCGGCGACGATGCGCTCGCCGCCCGGCTGGAAGGCCTCTACGAGAAGCTGGGCCGCAACAGGGAGCTGGCCGAGGTCTGGGCCCTCCGCGCGCGGCAGCTCCTCGCCGAGGGCCGCACCGAGGCCGCGGCGCCCCTGCTCTTCAAGGGGGCGCGGGCGCTGCTCGACTCGGGGCAGCGCGACGCCGCGCACCGGCAGCTCTACTCCGCCCTGGAGGTCGCGCCGCGCGGGATGCTGGCGGGGCAGATCCTCGAGGCCCTGGCCGAGCTCGAGCTCTCCGCTGGCAACCGTCCCGAGGCCGCGACCTTGCTCGCCCGACAGGCCGCGCTGGTCGCCGACCCGCTGGCCGCCGCTCGCCTGTTCCTCCGTGGCGCCGAGCTCGCGCGGGGCGAGGCACGCGAAGGAGGGCTCCTCGAGGACGCGCTCCGGCTCGATCCCGCCCTGGCGGCCGCCCGCATTCGCCGCGCCGAGCTGCTCCTCTCCCGCGAACCCCGCCGGGCGCTGGAGGACCTGGAGGTGGCGCTGTCGCTGGCCCGCGCCGATCCGGCTGTGGTCCCGCCCGCCGAACGCAAGCGGCTGGAGCGCATGGCGGCGGAGAGCGCCGTCCGCGCCGGGGACCCCGAGGCTGCGCGCCGGCACCTCACGGCCTACGCCGACGCCGCGCCCGACGACATCGACGCGCTTCTCCAGCTCGCGGCGCTGCACCGGAGCGCCGGAGCGGTCGAGGCTCTCGCGGCGCTCCTCTCCGGGCTGTGGCCGCGGCTGTCGGGCGAGCAGGCCCGGGCGGCCTGCAGGGAGCTGGTGGAGCTGTCGCTCGAGTTGCACCGTCCGAGCGAGGCGCTGGACGCCCTCCGGCGACTGGTGGAGCTGTCGCCGAACGATCCGTGGGCGCTGGAGACCCTGGTCTCGCTCTTGCCCCCCGCCGTGCCGGGGAGCGACACCGAGGCGCTTGCCCTGCGGACGCGCCTGGTGGAGGTGACCACCGGCGCCACCCGCGCGCACCACCGGGTGGAGCGGGCGCGTCTGCTCCGCGCCCGGGGCGACCGGACCGCCGCGCGCGAGGAGCTCACCCGGGCCGCGGGGGAGTCGGCGGAGCCCGCGCTGCTCTGGCGCGAGGTGGCGCTCCTCGCCCAGGCCTCCGACGATGCCGCCGGCGAGGTCGAGGCGTGGCAACGGGCCCTGGAGCGGGATCCATCGGTCGGCGTCGAGGCCGCCCCCAGGCTGCTGGCGCTCGGACGCGGGTTGCAGGAGAGCCGTCCGGATCTCGCCGAGGCCGCACTGCGTGAAGCCACCCAGCGCGGGGCGGCCGCCGATGCGCTGGAGGCGTGGCGGGCACTGTCGAGGATGGAGCGCCGGCGGGGCCGTCTGGATGCGGCCTCCGAGGCGCTGCTCCAGGCCGCGGAGCTCGCCCCCGAGCCGCTCCGCGCCGACGTCCTCCTCGAGCGGGCGGAGATCGCCGAGGAGCGCGGGGACTCCGCCGGGGCGGCCGACAGCTATCGCCGGGTCCTCAAGATCTCCCCGCGGCACCCGCAGGCCCTCCCCCGGCTGCGCGCCCTGCTCGAGCATGCCGGCGACTGGCCAGGGGTGGCCGAGCTGCTGGAGGTGGAGGCCGAGCGCGCCCCGCGCGAGCGCGGAGCCGCCCTCTTCGCCGAGCTGGGGACTCTCCTCGACGAGCGACTGGGGCGCGCCGAGGCGGCCGAGGCGGCGTTCCGCCGCGCGGCACAGCTCGACGGCGAGGCATTCAGGCCCCTGGAGCGCCTCATCTCGCTCCTGCTCCGCCGCGGAGCGTGGACCGAGGCATCGCCTTTTCTGCAACGGGTTCCCGGCCTCCTCCCCCCGGAGCGCGGCGCGGATCTCCTCCGCCAGGCCGCGCAGCTGGCATCGGGCGCGCATGACGGCGCCGCCGCCCTCGCGCTGCGGCGGCAGGCCCATGCTCTGGTGCCCGCGGCCGGCGACGAGCTGGCCGAGCTCGCGCTGTCGCTGTACGCGGGCGGCTCTCGGGCCGAGGCGCTGCCGCTGCTCGAGGCGGTGGTCGCCGGTCTCGATCGGGGACAGCGGCCGGGCCGCGAGGCGGAGGTGCTCCTTGCCCACGCCGATCTCCTCGCCGAGGCCGGAGAGCTCCCCCAGGCGGAGGCCACGCTCCGCCGTCTGGCGGAGCGCCCCGATGCACCCGCCACCGCCGTGGAGCGGCTGGCCGAGCTCCGGTCCCGTACCGACCCGCGTGAGGCGATCGAGCTGCTCGCCGCGTACCAGCTCCGCCAGCCGACGTCCGAGGAGGTGGGACGGGCGCTGCTGAAGCTCGGCGAGCGTGCCCGGGTGGAGCTGGCGGATCCCGAGCTGACCGAGAGGCTCCTCCTCGGGGCGGCGTCGGCCCTCCCCGATCCGCTCGCCGCGCACCAGGCTCGGGTCGCGCTCCACCGCGAGACCGGGCACAGCGGCGCGTTGCTGGCGGCGCTGCAGGCCACGGCGGACGCGGCGCTCCAGAGGGGCGACGTCACGCTCGCCTCACGAACGCTGGAGGAGGTGGTCGAGGTCGCCTCCCGTTCCGACCGCGTCGACGAGGCGCTGGAGGCGCTCTCCCGCCTGCGCGCCACGCTGGAGGGCGCCGGACGGAAGGCGGACGCCGCTGCCGTGGAGCGACGTCGGGCCTCGCTCTTCCTCGAGGTGCGCGGGGACGCCACCGCCGCCAGCGCGGCGCTCTCCCGGGCCTTCGAGCTCGCTCCGGACGTGGAGACCGCGGCCCAGCTCGCGGATCTCGCCGCTCGCCGTGGCGACACCCGCGCCCGCGCGGGGTGGCTGAAGCGGACCGTGCCGCTGCTGTCCGGCGGTGAGGCGCAGGCGGCTGCCCTGGTCCAGGTGGCCGAGCTCCACGCCGGTCCGCTGGGTGACGAGGCCGAGGCCGAGTCGCTGGTGCGGGATGCGCTGTCCGAGGTCCCTGGCCATCCAGCCGCCGAGGCCCTCCTGGTCCAGCTCCTGGAGCGCTCAGGCCGCGGCGCCGACCTCGCCGCGTACTACGTCGCCGCCGCGCGGAGCCGGACCGAGGGCGCGGCGCGGGCGTACCTGCTCCGCCGCGCCGCGGGGCTGTACCGTGCCCTGGGCAAGTCGGACCAGGCACTGGATGCGCTCTCCGCCGCCCATGGCTTCGCCCCGGCGGATGGGTCGATCACCGCCGAGCTGGCGGAGCACCTCGTCTCCAGGGGACAGGACGCCGACGCCGCGCCGTTCGACGCCCTCCTGCTCCAGGCAGATCCCTTCCACCCCGCGTACGCACGCCACGTGGCCCGGCTCCAGGCGACGGGCGACGGCGTGGCGCTCGGCCGGCTCGAGGCTGCAAGGGCCGAGCGGCAGGTCGGCGCCGAGGCCGCCCGGACCTGGCTGCGCGCCGCCGAGGCGCTGCGCGCCGGGGGTCGCGAGGACGACGCCCGTGCCGCCGAGGATCGCGCCTTCGATCAGGCCCCCGAGCTGGACGTGGCCTTCGCCGCCCGGCGCGCGCGGGTCGAGGGTGACGTGCGCGCCCTGGCAGAGCTGCTGGCCCAGCGCGCACGGGCCGTTCCCACCGAGGCCCCGGCCCTGCTCGCCGAGCGGGCGGATCTCCTCACCCGCGCCGGAGAAGCGCTGCTCGCCGCGGAGGCCTGGGACGAGCTGCTGCGCGTCAGCCCGGACGACGTGAAGGCGCTGCTCGCCCGCGGAGACCTCGCCGCGGCCGCCGGTGGGCCGGTCGCCGCGCAGCCCTACGACCGGCGCACGCTCCAGCTCGCCCCCGACCTTCCGACGGCGCAGCGGGCGCGGTTGCAGCTGCGGCTGGGGAACGCCGCGCTCACCGCCGGCGCCCTGCACGATGCCGCTGACGCTCTCGAGGCCGTGGTGGCCGCCGACCCGGACGGCGAGCGTGGCCGCGAGGCGCTGTCGCTCCTGGCCGAGGTGCACGGGCGCCGCCAGGACGCACCGGGACTGTTCCGGACGTCGGTGCGGCTGGCGCGCATCGCCCGTCCCGAGGAGGCAGAGGCGCTGTACCGCCGCGCCGCCGCGCTGGTGGAGGATCCGGCCGAGGCGCTGGAGGCGCTGCTTCCGCTGGCCGAGCTCCGGCCCGCCGAGTCCCCGGTCGTCGACCGTGCCGTGGCCGGGCTGCGCGCCGTCTCTCGCCACCAGGATCTCCTCTCCCTGCTCGAGCGCGCCGCCCAGGCGAGCGGTGGTCCTCGCGCGGCGGACCTCCTGGTGCAGGCCGCCCAGGTTGCCAACGAGGTGTTCCAGGACGAGGCACGAGCGCTGTCGCTGGTGGAGCGCGCGCACCGGGCCGACCCCGGAAACGTCGTCGCGCTGCGGGCGCTCGCGGAAAGCCATCGCCGCCGTGGCGAGACCGAGGAGCTCGTGCCGGTGCTCCGGGGCCTGGTCGCCGGAACGCCACAGGGCGAGGAGTCGGCCCAGCTGAAGCTCGAGCTGGCGCGCCTGTTGCTTCAGCGCGGGGAGAGCGACGAGGCCCGGGGTCTGCTCGAGCCGCTGGCCGCCGGCGGACGCTCCGGACCGGGATACTCCGAGGCGCTGGATCTCCTCGTCCCCTTGCTCCAGGGCGCCGGCGACTCGCTCGCCCGCTCCACCGTGCTCGCCGCCCGCGCCGAGATTGCGCAGGGACCCGAGCGCGCGCGGCTGCTCTACGATGCCGCACTCGCCGCGCAGCAGGCGGGTGACGAGGCGCGCGCGGCACGGCTGGCCCGGGCATCGGTGGCCACCGAGGCCAGTCAGGACGCGCTGCTCCTCCTCGCCGGCCTCATGCGCGATGCCAGCGAGCTGGCGAAGGCTGCCGCCTCGCTGACCCAGGCTGCTCAGCTGGCCCCCCCCGCGGATCGGTCGAGGCTGCTTCTCGAGGCCGCCGAGGCCTGGGAAGGTGCCGGGGACCCGGCCGAAGCCCAGGAGCTGCTCGAGCGAGTGGCTCGCCTCCACCCGGAGACGCTCGGTCCGGGCGCCTGGGCGGCGCGCTTCCTTCGGCTGGGGGCCAGCGCCCAGGCTCTCGAGCACGGCTACGAGCCGCTCCTCGCGCACGGGCAGTTCGCGCAGGCGCTGGAGATCGCCGAGGCGCTGGAGGACGCGCCACGCATCCGCCAGAGCCTCTGGGGGCTGGCCCAGGCTCCGTCCGGTGCCGATGCTCTCCGCCGCCTGGCAACGCTGCTCTTCCGGGAGGGTACGGCCGCCGAGCGCCAGGCGTGCGCCGAGCTGGCCGAGTCGCGCCGGACGATGGACCTCGCCGTGGCGCTGCACCAGGCGATCCTCGTGTCCCCGCCGGGTCAGGCCGCCGACGAGGAGCGGCTGCGGGCCTTCCAGCGCCTCCAGGCACTGGGCGAGCTCCAGGGCGCGGTCTTCGAGGTCCTCGATCAGGTGGACGGGGGCACCGCCCCGGCGCTGGTCGAGGCCCTGCTCCAGCATCTCCGGAGCCGCCGGGGCGCGGAGCGGGAGCGCGGGCTGCGCCTTCTCGCGGACCGTGTGCCGTCCCGGGCCGCGCAGCTGTGGCAGGTCCTCTTCGAGCAGGCCCGCGACGACAACCGGCTGGAGGACGCGGCCTCTGCGCTGTCGTCGTGGGTGGACGCCACGCCGGATCCGGTCCAGCGCTCGAACCTGAGAGTTCAGGCCGGAGATCTCGCGCTCGCCATCGGGCGGACGGACGCTGCCCGCGCGGCGTGGGCGCAGGCCGCCGCCGAGGATCCGACGTCGGTCGCGGCCATCGGCAAGCTGCTCGGGCTCACCTCGGCCGACGAGTCCCCGGAGGAGTTCGCCGACCTGGCCGAGCGGCTGAGCTCGCTGGCCGGGCCCGAGGCGATGGGTGACCGGCTCGATGAGCTCGTGCACGCCTATGTCCGCCTGGGCCGAGCGGCGGACGCGCTGTCCGTGCTCCCCCAGCTACCGGCCACCGAGGAGCGGATCCGCCTCCGTGCCGAGCTGGCGGAATCGCTCGGTCGAGGCCAGGAGGCGCTCGCCCTCCGCGAGCAGCTGGCCCGCACTCCCGAGGAGCGAGAGGCCCTGGCGCTCTCGGCGGTCCGGGATGGCCGGCACGCCGACGTGGTGCGCATTCTCGCCCCCATCCAATCGCTGGACGCGCTGTCGTCCGAGGCGCAGCGCACCTTCGCCTCCGCGCTGGCCGGGACCGAGGTCGGCGCCACGCTCGCGGTGGAGCTGTGGGCGCTCCTCCTCGCCCGGCACCCAGTGGACGCCGAGGGATGGGCGCTGCACGCCGAGGCGCTCCGGCATGCCGGCCGCCCGGATGCCGCGGTCCGCTCTGCCGCCTTCGGACACCTCTTTGCCGGCGAGGAGACCGTCGCCGTGCCCGTCCCGCTGCAGCCGGTTGCCCGTGGCCCGGTCCGCACCTCGGTGACGCTCCCCGGCGGAGTTCTGGCCGTCACCCCGGAGGAGATGCCGAATCTGAGGGCAGTGCTCGACGAGTCGCTCGAAGCCCTGGGGGCGCCCGGGCTGCAGATCTGGCTCGACCCCGGTGGCGCCTCGGAAGCGTGGCTGGCCAGCGCCGGCGACCTGGTGCTCGGCGCCGGTGCGCTCTCGGTCTTCGGTCCGCCGGAGGTCACCTACCTCGTGGCGCTCGCCCTCGCGCTGGGGGACGAGGGACAGGCCCTGGCCCGGCCGGGCGACGTGGCCGCGCTGCCGGCCGCCGCCGCCGAGGCGTTCGCGGCCGTGCCTTCGCCGGCAGCCGCTGCACGGGTGCTGCTCTGGCTCGACCCGGCCGCGCGTGGCGCGGACCTGGACACGGTCGACCCGGTGGCGGTGTTGACCGGGAGCGAGGCGCTCGCAGCAGTCGTCCAGCGCGCGCTGCGGCTCGTGTAAGGTCGCCGTCGTCCGTGCTCCGTCCCGCGTCGCTCGCTCCCATGGCCCTGCTGGGCGTGTCCCTCGTCGCCTGCAAGGGCGAGGTGCCGGTTCCGGGGAAGGAGCGGGTGGGGACGTACCTGCTTCAGTCGGTGGGGGATCCGCTGTTCAACGACTGCGCTCCGGCCATCCTCGACGCCGGCCTGGACGCCGGCGTGAGCGGCGGCTTCTTCGTCGACGCGGGTGTCATCTTCTCGGTCACCTTCAACCAGACCACCACCCCGGACGGTGGGACGCGCTGGCCGGACGGCGGGCCGGTCACTCCCTACGACGCCGGGTACCTCACCTTCATCGAGGGATCGGGCTCCCAGGACGGCGTCATCGTCGGCCAGGTGATCGACGCGTCGGCGGTCGCGCCGCGTGTCTTCGCCGCCTGCAACTGCACCGGCCTGGATCCGCCTGACATCCAGGTGCTGGAGAGGAACGTCATCGCCTTGCTGAGCGCCACGCAGGCAGCTGCCCTCGGCTCGACGACCACCTGCGCGCCGCCCTCGGTGGTGCTCGACGGCGGAATCCCTCCGGTGGGCGGAGGAATCATCGGGCCCCGGGACCCGAGCGGCGTGTGGAGCGTGCCGCTGGTCTGCGGGGTGACCGAGGAGCAGGTCCAGGTGCTCAACCACACGCCGGATGCCGGATGCAGTCCGGAGTGCCAGTCCTGCACCATCCGCTTCTCGGTGCAGGGAAGGACGCTGCAATGACCGCCCGTCGCGCGGTGGTTCTCCTGTCCGGGGGGCTGGACTCGGCGACCGTCCTGGCCATCGCCCGGAGCGAGGGCTTCCTCTGCAGCTGCCTGCTGGTGGACTACGGCCAGCGTCACCGGGTGGAGCTGGAGCGCGCCCGGCTCGTCGCCCGGGCCCAGGGAGTGGATGACGTCCGGGTGGTCCAGGTCGATCTCCGGGCCATCGGAGGCTCGGCGCTGACGGCGGACATCGAGGTCCCGAAAGACCGTCCGGAGTCCGAGAGGGGAACGGGCATCCCGGTGACCTACGTGCCGGCGAGGAACACGCTCTTCCTCGCCCTGGCTCTCGGACTGGCGGAGACCCTCGCCGCGACCGACCTCTTCATCGGGATCAACGCCGTCGACTACTCGGGCTACCCAGACTGCCGGCCGGAGTTCATCCGCGCCTTCGAGACGCTGGCCAACCTCGCGACCCGCGCCGGGGTGGAGGGGGCGCGCTTCCGGGTGCACGCGCCGCTCTCGGGGCTCCGCAAGGCGGAGATCATCCGGACCGGCGCCCGGCTCGGCGTGGACTTCGCGCTGACCCACAGCTGCTACGACCCGGACCCCCGCGGTCGCGCGTGCGGGCGCTGTGACAGCTGCCTCATCCGGCGCGAAGGCTTCCGGACGGCGGGGGTGTCGGATCCGACGCCCTACGCGACGTGACCGCGGGGCTCCTCAGCGTGCTCGGCGTGCTCCTGGCGGGGGCGGACGCCGGCGCTGTCGCGACCCTGGTCGACGCGGGCAGCCGCGTGCCCGGTCTGGTGGTGGAGCTGCCGTACGCGACGGAGGACAACTTCCTGGGAAAGGCGGTCTACCCCGAGGGCGCGCGCTGTCTCCTGCTCCCAGGCGTGGCGGAACGCCTGGCCCGGGCGGGGCGGACGCTGCAGGCCCGGGGGTTCCGGTTGAAGGCGTGGGACTGCTATCGGCCGATCCACGTCCAGTGGGCGATGTGGAATCTGGTGCCGCGCAGGGGGTACGTGGCCGACCCGCATGCCGGGAGCAACCACAACCGGGGCGCGGCGGTGGACGTGACACTGGTCACGCTCGACGGAGCGGCGGTGGACATGCCCACCCGGTTCGACACCTTCGGCCCGGCGGCGCATCACGGGAGCAGCGCCGGAACGGCGGAGGCCCGAGAGAATCGCGAGGTCCTCCGGCAGGCGATGGTGGAGGCCGGCTTCCGGCCCAACCGGATGGAGTGGTGGCATTACGATGCGCCGGAGCGCCGGGGCGCACCGCTCCTCGACGTTCCGCTCGTGCCCGTACCCTGAACCCTCTACGCTGATGACCACCGTGCTGACGTTCGTGCGTTCCCACCCGCTGCTCGTTGCCACGCATGTGGTGGGGATCGTGGTCGCCCTCCGGGTGCTCGTCACGCGACGGGCGCCGCAGAGCCTGATGGCGTGGCTGCTGGGACTCGTCTTCGCGCCCTGGGTTGCCATCCCGCTCTACTTCCTGCTCGGAGGGCGGAAGTTCCCCCGTGGGGCGAAGGGCAAGCAGGCCCCGCTTCTCGCACCGGCCGCCCGGGCAGAGCTTCCCGGGACCCACCCCGCGGCGGACGTGCCGCGCGTGCTCCGAACCGAAGGTGTCCCGGGGGTCCGCGCAGGAAGCTCCTTCCAGCTCCTGGGCACCGGAGAGGCGGCCTATGCGGCCTTGCTCGGCGCGATCGGAGCCGCTGCGCGGAGCATCGACCTCACGGTGTTCATCCTCGGCAACGACGAGGTGGGCGCGGCGATCGTGAGCGCGCTCGCCGCGCGGGCCCGCGCGGGGGTACGGGTGCGGCTCCTCCTCGACGCGGTGGGGTCACGACCCATCCTGCCGCGTGCAGAGAAGGAGGTGCGGGCCGCGGGTGGCGAGGTGCGCTCGTTCATGCCGCTCATTCACGCGCCGGTGCGAGGTCGGAGCAACCTGCGCAGCCACCGAAAGATCGCCGTGTTCGACGGGCAGCGCGTCTTCCTGGGTGGGATGAACATGGCGCTGGAGTACATGGGACCCACGCCGAGCCCCCGGCGCTGGCGGGACGTCGCCTGTCTGGTGGGGGGACCGGTCGTGGCGGACGCCGCTCAGCTCTTCGCCGCCGACTGGGCGTTTGCGGGCAAGGAGACCCCGGTCCAGATCGCAGAGGTGCCGCCAGCGGCGGGCGATGGGGTGGTCCAGCTCGTCCCCAGCGGTCCGGAGATGGCGACCGACACCTTCTACGACGCGCTGGTCACTGCCCTGTACGCCGCCCGGCGCCACGTCGCGTGCGTGACGCCGTACTACGTCCCCGACGACGTCGTGCAGCACGCCTTCGTGCTCTGCGCGCGGCGCGGCGTGCGCACCGAGATGGTGATGCCCGCCGTGTCCAATCACCTGCTCGCGGACAAGGCGCGGCGGGGCCTCCTCCCGGAGCTGGCCGAGGCGGGAGTGGTGTTCCACTGGTTCGGCGGGATGGTGCACGGCAAGGCGATGGTCGTGGACGAGACCGTGGCCTACGTCGGCTCTCCGAACCTCGACATGCGCAGCTTCTTCCTGAACTACGAGGATGCGCTGCTGCTCTACTCGCCGCCCGAGATCGCGGCGGTGCGCGGGTGGATCGAGCAGCTATCGGCGGAGTGTCCCGCAACGCTCGCCCCGTCCACCCGGAGGCGGTGGCTCATCGACGACATCGCGCGACTCCTTGCACCGGAGCTGTGACGCCTCGCGCGGCCGGCGGGCCAGCAGGGTGCGTTCCTCTTCAGGCCTCGAGACACTTGGGGCGCTCGATGCGCGCACCGTCCGCTGCCGACGTCGACGCCGATCCACGGTTCGCCCGCATCGCTGCCTGACGGTCAATCCCGACGCGCTGGTCCGCCGGATACGAGACCCCGTGCACTTCGGTGGCGAGGGTCGACGATTCTCCGGTCTACGCGAGCACTGAGATCGAGTCCGTGCTCGTCGAGCAGAGCTGGCTCTCGACAAGACGGCCTGTAGCCCTCAGCGTCCGGGGTCGTCGTCGGCTCCATCACCGCCTGCTGTGCCATCTCCGCCACGGTGTAAGTCGACCGGATGTTCGGAACGCTGGCCAGGGGGTACGCGCGAATCCGCCGAGTGGCGGTGGGGTGGTTTCCGGGCCTCCAGCATGGGAGGGATGGTGGCGAAGGAGCGCGAGTTTCCTCACGACCATGCGCTCGTGCGCCGGTTCAGCGGCCCTGCCCGTCGGAAGCCTCCGGAACGAGCTGCTTCTCTGCCGCGAGCAGCGCCCGTTTCCGCTCCGGGCCCCAGCGGTAGCCGGAGAGGCTCCCGTCGGAGTGCACGACGCGGTGGCAGGGGACGGCGAGCGCCACTGGGTTGGTCGCGCAGGCCCGGGCCACGGCCCGCACCGCTCGCGGCTGTCCCACCGAGCGCGCCACGTCGGCATAGCTCGCGGTGCTCCCGCTGGGGATTGCACGGAGAGCCAGCCAGACGTCACGCTGGAAGCTGGTTGCCCGCACGTCGAGCGGGATCCGCTCGGCGCCCGAAGGCTCGCCGAGAGCGATCGCCGCCGCACGGAGCCGCGCATCCGATTCCGGCGAGGCTCGCTCGAGCTCCGCTGCGGGGAACTCCGAGCGGAGCATCGACTCGAGCCCCGAGGCGCTCTCTCCGAAAGCGACCCGGCAGAGCCCCTTCTCGGTCCGCGCCAGGAGGAGCGCTCCGAGTGGGGTGTCCAGGACCGTCCAGGTGATGCGCTGACCCGCTCCGCCCTTGCCGTACTGCGCCGGGCTCATCCCCATCTGCTTCCGGGCCGCGGCGTACGCCCGCCCTGCCGAGCCGTAGCCCGCGTCGAGCCACGCCTCGGTGACCCGCTTGCCCGCGCGGAGCTCTGCCTTCCATCGCTCGAGCCGCGCCGCGGAGACGAATTCCTTCGGGGAGAGGCCGGTGTGCTTCTTGAAGACCTTCTGAAGGTGCGCAGGGCTGAAGCCAGTGATGCGCGCCAGCGCATCGAGGCCCGGGGGCGTCTCGAGGTCCGCCAGGAGCAGCGCCTTCACCTTCGCCACCAGCGCCTCCGAGGGGAGCTGGGCGAGATCCGGCTTGCAGCGCTTGCAGGCTCGGTAGCCCTGGCGCTCGGCGGTGGCCGGGTCGGGCAGGAAGCGCACGTTCTTCCGGAGCGGCCGGCGGGCCGGGCAGGTCGGGCGGCAGTAGATGCAGGTCGACTCCACGGCGACGACGAACTGGCCATCGGAGGCCGGGTCGCGCCGGACGAACGCCTCCCAGCGGCCGTCCTCGGGGTCGTCGTGGTGCAGCATGTCCAGAGAATGCAGGTCCATTCGTTTCCTCGCACGTCGTCGAAACGTGAGGAGTAGCCCGGTCCCCACCGGCCCCGCGTGCTGCCTCCTGCGCTGGATGTCGAGGCGCCTAGGCCCTCGGGAACGAGCCCGTAACGAGGTGTTTGGCACCCCCAAAACACTTGTCTTCTCAATGGCTTGCACCACAGCAATCCGGCAGCGAGGTGCAAGCCGGAACGAGGCACCCCGCGGCCAGTACGAGGCCCACACGAGGTGTCCATTACGAGGCGTCTGACACCTCGAAAGCCGGAAAACGGGCCGCTGGCTCGCCCAGCGTGGGTGCGGGCGTCAGCCGAAGAAGACCCGGGCCACGTCGAAGTACTCGGCGGGCACCCGCTTCAGGGTCCGGGTGGCGTCCGCGAGGGGAATGCTGGTGACCTCGTTCCCGCGTAGCGCGGCCATCCTCCCGAACTCGCCACGGGCCACCATGTCGCAGGCGTGCACGCCGAAGCGCGAGGCGAGCACCCGGTCATGCGCCGTCGGCGAGCCGCCGCGCTGGATGTGGCCCAGCACCGAGACCCGCGTCTCGAATCCGGTGCGGCGCTCGATCTCCGCGCCCACGTACTGTCCGACGCCACCGAGCCGCACCCGGCCTGCCTCGTCGAGCGCACCGGAGGTGATGACGTGCTCCGGCTCGTCGGGGCTGGTGCGGATCTTCGTTCCCTCGGCCACCACCACGATGCTGAAGCTGGTCCCGCCCGCGTAGCGACGCTTCAGATGCTCGGCCACCACCGCGAGGTCCGCCGGCTCCTCGGGGACGAGGATGATGTCCGCTCCGCCGGCGATGCCCGCGTGCGTGGCGATCCACCCCACGTGCCGGCCCATCACCTCCACCACGATGACCCGCTTGTGCGACTCGGCGGTGCTGTGCAGCCGGTCGATCGCCTCGGTGGCGATGGAGACCGCGGTATCGAAGCCGAAGGTGTAGTCGGTTCCATTGAGGTCGTTGTCGATGGTCTTGGGGATGCCCACCACCGGAAGTCCGAACTCGTGCAGCCGGGCCGCGGCGGAGAGGGTGCCCTCGCCACCGATGGCCACGACGGCGTTGATTCCGTGCCGGGCGGCGTTGGACATCACCTTGTCCACCGCGCCCTCGACGGTGAAGGGGTTCACCCGGCTGGTCCCGAGAATGGTTCCCCCCCGGTGCAGGATCCCGGCGGTGTTCTCGCGGGTCAGCGGAAAGACCCGATCTTCGATGAGGCCCTTCCAGCCGTCCCGGAGACCGACCACCTCGAAGCGGTGGTTCCGGGCCCGCCGGACGACGGCGCGGATGACGGCGTTGAGACCGGGGCAATCCCCACCGCCGGTCAGCAGGGCGATTCGCATGGGGTACCCCGAGTCTCGCGCGGCCGGCGCGATGCGCAAGGGCGCGGCCGCACCTACGGTGCGGGAGCCGACCCTGGCTCCGCCAGCCCAGGGACCGAGAGCCGGGGGGCGTCCTCTGCCAGCGCCGCCGCCCCCAGCAGCACGGTGGCCAGCCACACCGCGTCCGCGAGCAGCAGGTGGACCAGCTGCATCCATACCGGTGCCAGCAGGGCCAGGTTCACCAGCCCCGCGGTGAGCTGGACCACCACCAGTCCCGCGAGCGCGAGCGAGGCGCGCCGGACGGATCGCCCGGGCCGGAGCAGACCGCACACCCCGGCGGTGACGAGCAGCAACGTGCCCACCGCCACCGCGAGCAGCGGATGCAGGAACCGAAGTCGCAGCAGCACGTGCGCACCCGCGGAGATGTCCTGGCGGAAGCCCTCGGCGAGGGAGGTCGCCGGGAAGAGCGTGTCGCCAAGCGCGGCGACGCCTCCGCTGATACCGAGCACCAGGAGGCCGAGCAGCCCGGCGGGGATGAGCACTCCCACTGCCCCCTGGTCACGCAGCCGGGGACGGGCGAAGCCCGCGGCCCACGCGCCGGAGAGCGCCACCACCGCGAGCAGGAAGAAGGTGTTCACCAGGTGCAATCCCATCACCGCGGCCCGGCCGAGCGAGTCGTCCTTCCCGGTCAGCCGGAGGAGGACCAGCGCCGCGCCGATCGCCCCCTCGACCAGGATGGCGAGCACGCCCAGGACGGCGCCGCGCCGGACGCGGTGCCGCCGGGGAAAGGCCACGAAGGCCCACACCGCCCAGCCCAGGACCGCGAGAGTGACCAGGCCGCTCGAGAGGCGATGGCTGAACTCGATGATGGTCTCCAGTGCCGGCGCCCGGGGCAGCACCTCGCCGTTGCAGACCGGCCAGTGTGCGCCGCAGCCCGCCCCCGAACCGGTCGCCCGCACGAACGCGCCCCACAGCACCACCGCGAGGAGGAAGGCGACGAGTCCCCAGGTCGCCCGCGCGAAGCGCACGTTCACCATGAACGGAGGTCATTATCAGCAGCCGCCGGTTGCTGCCATGCTGCCCGTCGCCCGACCAGGCGGAGAGCAGCCCATGAACTTCGAGGTCCGGACAGACAGTCTTGCAGGCGTGGCCACCGCGCTCGGCTGGGCGCGTGGCCACACCGTGGTCATCGACCGCCCGGCGGACGGGGGCGGCCAGGAGCTGGGCTTCAACGGGGGCGAGCTGCTCCACCTCGCGGTCGCCGGCTGTGTCTCGAACGATCTGTTTCGCGAGGCCCGGGCGCTCGGGCTCCGGCTCACCCGGGTGGCGATCACCGCCCGCGGCGAGTTCAGCGGCGACCCTCAGGTCTCCGGCGGGATCGATTACTCGATCGAGGTGTGGGGAGACGCTTCGGCCTCCGCGCTCCGCGAGCTCGTGGGGCGGGTGGACACCATCGCCGAGATCCCCAACTCCCTCCGCCGAGGAACGGCCGTGCGGCTCTCGGAAGCCAGGGTCCACGGGAGCGACGAGCCGCGGGCGCCTCCCGGCTCCGGCGGTTAGGAGAGCGACGTGAGCCTCGCCCGACTCCGCGGAGCGACGGTCGACGCCCGGCTCTGGACCCCGGTGGACCAGGTCGAGTCGCAGGCGCTGACCCAGCTCCGCAACATCGCCAGCCTTCCCTGGGTCGCCCACGTGGCGGTGATGCCCGACGTGCACTTCGGGAAGGGTGCCACCGTGGGCTCGGTCATCGGCATGCGCGGCGCGGTCTCGCCGGCGGCGGTCGGGGTGGACATCGGCTGCGGGATGGGAGCGGTGCGGGCCAGCCTGACCGCGGCGGCTCTGCCCCACAGCCTCCGCGGCCTCCGCTCCGACCTCGAGGACGCCATTCCGGTGGGCTTCGACTCTCACGACGCGCTGGTGAAGCCGCGCGACCCACGCCTCGGGGCCGAGGTGAAGGAGCTGCTCGCCGGATTCGACGATCTCCATCCGGCGGTGAAGGACCTCGGCAGCCGGGCAGCGAAGCAGCTGGGGACCCTCGGCGGCGGAAACCACTTCATCGAGCTGTGCGTGGATACCGAGCAGCGCGTCTGGCTCATGCTCCACTCGGGCTCGCGGAACATCGGCAAGTCGCTCGCCGAGGTCCACATGGCGCGGGCCAGGAAGCTGGAGCACAACCGCGCCCTGGTCGACCCGGACCTCGCGGTGTTCCTCGCCGGGACCGAGGCGATGGCCGCCTACCGGCGCGACCTCGACTGGGCGCAGCGCTACGCGATGATCAACCGCCGCCTGATGTTCGACCTCACCATGCAGGTGATGCGACGACACTTCCCCCAGGTCCGGTTCGACGAGCCGGTGCTCTGTCACCACAACTACGTCGCGGAGGAGAGGCACCACGGCGAGGAGCTGCTGGTCACCCGGAAGGGCGCCATCTCCGCGCGCGCCGGTCAGCTGGGGGTCATCCCCGGCTCGATGGGCACCCGGAGCTACATCGTCCGCGGCCTCGGGAATCCCGAGTCGCTGGAGTCCGCCTCGCATGGCGCCGGGCGGAGGATGTCCCGCGGCGAGGCCAAGCGGCAGTTCAGCGTGAAGGACCTGGCCGAGCAGACCGCCGGCGTGGAGTGCCGGAAGGACGGCGGAGTGCTCGACGAGATTCCCGGCGCGTACAAGCCCATCGAGCAGGTCATGGAGTACCAGAAGGACCTGGTGGAGGTCGTCGCCGAGCTGAAGCAGGTCCTCTGCGTCAAGGGCTGAGGCGCTGCCTCGCCTGCACGGGGGTCGGGCGCGATCGTCGAGCGCCGGCGTTCGCCGGGCCCGCGCTCGCGGTCAGAACCGGCCGGCGACGACCAGGCCGCCCCGGCCGTCAGGACCGAAGGTGGGGACGACCGAGATGCGGTCCACGCTCGTCGCCTTCGGACGCGGCGCCGGCGAGGGCCTCGGCTTCGCGGAGAGCTCGTACCCCAGAACCGCCCCTGCGAGCATCAGCGGCGGCGCCACCCACATGAGCCGGCTGGTGCTGCCCTGGCCGATCCCGAAGGCGGCGCCCGCCCCGAGCGCCTCACCGAACCAGCTCACCCAGGGGGAACCGTTGGCGTCGAAGTACGCCCCGGTGAGCGGCACCATCGTCGCCACCGCGAGCCCGAAGCCGGAGAGAAGTCCCGCGGCCACGGTGCCCTCCGAGCAGCTGTCGTTCGCCGAGAGCGATCCGATGCAGCCGAGGTAGCCTCCGAGCGCCCCGGTCAAGGTTCCCGCGGCGCCAGCCACCAGCACCTCGGAGACGACCCGGACCGTCCGCGAGGTGGGCGCCGCCCTGGGCTCGGCGACTGCCTGGACGGTGCTGTCGCCGGTCGTTGCCGCCCCCACCGCGAGCAGCGGGTGCTCGAGCGCCTCGGTGCCCGCGCGCGGGACGTCGCCCGGCGAGGCGGTCAGGAGGAGGGTGGTGAAGACGAGCAGGGTGGGCATCGCAGGCAAGGTCCGGGGAGCGTCCGTCCCGTGCGCGCCGGCCCTGCTCTCGCGCTGCCAGCACGCTTAGCAGATCTCCCCCGGGGCCTCACAAGGTCTGGGACAGCAGAAGTGGATGTCCCACATGTCCGCTGCAGCGGGCGGAGCGAACCGGGCGGCGACGGACGTTCGCTCAGCCGGGGAAGGGCAGCGGCTCGACGGTCGCCTTTCCGCCTCCGCCGGCCAGGGTCAGCTGGGTCCCGGGCTGCTCGACGTCGCGATGGGCGTAGCCGAGGCCGATGGCTCCGAGCCGGGGACTCTCCACGGCCGAGGTCACCCAGCCCACCCGCCGCTCACCGACCAGCAGCTCGGTCCGGTGAGAGGGGAGCGCCCCCCCGAAGCGCAGGCCGACCAGATGGCGATTCATGTGGCCCCGGAAGGTGGCCCGGGCGATGACCTCCTGCCCGATGTAGCAGCCCTTCTGGTAGTGAAGGGCTCGCTGGAGGTTGGCCTCGAGTGGGATGGTCTTCTCGTCCATGTCCATCCCGAAGCGCGGAGTGCCGCGCTCCACGCGGAGGACCTCCAGTGCGGCGAACCCCACCGGCGCCGCGCCGGCGTCGAGCAGCCGGTCGAAGACCGGGCCGAGCGCCTCCGCCGGGATCAGCAGATCCACTCCCGGGAGCAGCTGCCCCTGGGCAAGGGCCCAGGCCGTCGCTCCGCCTCCGGCGTCGAAGGAGCGCAGTGCCGCCCCGGCCGGCGGACCGAGCCCGAGGACCCTGGCCGCGAGCGGCTCCGCCTCCGGACCGATCAGCGAGAGCTGCCCGAGCTGGGCGGTGGCGTCGGCCAGCTCGGCGTCCTCGCTGATGAGGTACTTCTCCAGCATCCCCGTCACCGCGGGCCCGAATCCCGGCTCGGTCAGCAGCAGGAGATCGTCCGAGCGCTTCACCACTCGCGCATCCGCGACCATCGCCCCCTTCGCGGTGAGCAACGCCGTGTCCGCCGCCGATCCCACGGGCAGGCTTTCCACGTCCTGGGTGAGCATGCCCTGGAGGAAGCTCAGCCGGTCGGCTCCGGTGACCCGGACCACCTCGCGCGCCGAGGCGTCGAACAGTGCGACACCGGCCCGCAGGGCACGGTCCTCGTCCCGGTCCGGGACCCGCTCGACCACCTCCCGGCCCTTCAGCTCGCCAAAGGTGGCGCCCAGGGCCACATGTCGCGGATGGAGGAGGAGCGGAACCATGGATGGCAGCTATATAAGGGTCCCGTGAAGGTCCAGCACCTCCCGGACGTACGCGGGTTCGCCGAGGCGAAGCTCCAGAAGCACAACCTCTTCACCACCGAGCGGTTCTTCCTGGACGTGTACTGCCTCCGTCCCGGCCAGGCCCAGACCCCTCATGCCCACGCCGGGTCGGACAAGGTGTACGTCGTGCTCGAGGGCCGACCCACGGTCGAGCTGGATGGCGAGCGGCAGGAACTTCGCGAGGGGGACGCGGTGTTGTGTCCCGCGGGCAGCTCGCACGGCCTCCGAAACGGCGGTCCGAGCGATGCGCGCGTGCTGGTGCTCATGACCCCGCCTCCGGAGAAGACATGAAGAAGCGGTCGAAGCAACCGCTGGAGAGTGTCCGGCCCTGGGTGCCCTGGACGCTGGTCGGGCTCGGAGTCGCGGAGATCGGCCTGTCGATCTTCCAGTGGTTCGAGCTCCGCGCCATCCAGGCCGGTGGAACGGCGATCTGCAGCATCAACGCCTCGGTGAACTGCGAGACGGTCTGGACCAGCCCCTTCGCCCAGCGGCTCGGGGGGCTCACCGGGATGCCGGTGGCGGGGCTGGGCGTCGTCTGGGGTCTGGCCGCGGCGGTCTGCGCCGGCGCCCTGCTCTGGCGAGCACGGACCGGTCGGCCGATCCGGCCGGCGGTGCTGCCCGTCCGGACCGTGGCGATCGTCGGCGCGCTGGCCTGCATCACCTTCGTGGCTGGATCGATGAGCGCCGGAGCGCTCTGCCTCACCTGTCTGGCCACCTACGCCCTGGTCCTCGGCTACGCGGGGGTCTCGTTTGCTTCGCTCCCCGGGGCGCTTCAGCCCGGGTCCGGCGAGTGGGCGCGCGCGGTGGGTCTACCGGCGGCGGTGGTGGCCGTCGGCTGGGGCGCGCTGCTCCTGTTCGCCCCTGCGCCCCCACGCGATGCCATCCCTGCGAGGAGCGCCGGCAAGAGCACCGGCACCGGCCGCGACGTCTCCCAGTTCCTGGCCAGCCGTCCCGATGCCGAGAAGCAGGCCCTCGCCGATGCGCTGGCCCACTTCGCGCGAACCCCCGCCCCCACCCAGCCGGAGCTGCTCCCGCGGGCGCGGGTGCTCAAGGGAGCGGCGAACGCACCGGTGCACCTGGTCGAGTGGACGGACGTCCTCTGTCCTCACTGCCGGCATCTGAACGACTCGCTCGAGCAGCTCCAGGCCGCGGTGCCGCCGGGGAGGCTGGCGGTGGAGGCCCGGCAATACCCGCTCGACGGAAGCTGCAATCCCGACGTGCCGCAGAAGGGCGATGGGCTGCGCTGCACCGGGGCTCTTGCGCTCATCTGCCTGGAGCAGGCTCCGGACTTCTGGAGCCTGCGCGACAAGGTCTTCGCCGCGCAGAAGAATCTCTCCCGCGACTCGCTGTTGCAGATCGCCAGCTCGGGCTCGGTCTCCCGCGGTCAGCTGGAGGGGTGCATCGCCAGCCCGGAGGCCGCGGCCAAGCTCCAGGACGACATCCGCTACGCCGGCCTTTACCACCCCACCGGCACGCCCATCGTCGTCATCAACGGCAAGCCGGCCTTCCCTGCGCCGGTGTTCCTCTACGCGCTCACCATGGCCAGCGGTGATCCGACGGCGCCGGTGCTCACCTCCGCGCTGCCGCCGGCACGTCGCTCGGCCGCCCCCTAGCACTGGTGAAGGGGAAGAAGCCGCCTCCTCCGGAGGGAGAACCGGGCCCGTTCAATGCCGCATTCGCCGGGATCGGCTCGCTGCGTGACTCCTTGCCGGCGCAGCCGTCTCCCCAGCGTGGGCGCCCTTCAGCGCCCAGGGGTCCATCGCGGGCGGTGGTGCGCTACGAGCGCAAGGGACGCGGCGGCAAGGAGGCGACCGTGGTCGAGCAGCTCGCGCTGTCTGCCCGCGAGCGCGCCGAGTGGCTCCTGGCGATGAAGCAGGCACTCGGGTGCGGAGGAACGCTCGAGGGCGAGAGCCTGGTGCTCCAGGGTGACCAGCGGTCCCGGGTGCGAGCCTGGCTCGAGGCCCGCGGGGTGGCGCGCATCTCGGTGGGCTGAGTCTGGATGCCAGCGCGCTGCTGCGCGCGTGAGCCCCGGAAGGTGAGCCTCAGCCGGGCTCGCTCGAGGGCTCTTCCCACCGCGGCGCGGCCTTCTCCTCCAGCCACCGCAGCGCCGAGGGGACGCCCTGCGCCATCGCCATCGCTGCCGCCAGGACGGCGGTGGCGAGCGCGAGCGCCTCCGGGAACGACAGCTGGTGGGCCCATCGCGTGACCAGCCCCTCGTCTCCAGCCCAGCCGTAGAGCAGGACCAGATGCGACACGTAGACCCCGAGCGAGTTCCGTCCCAGGCTGACCAGCCCCGGAACTCGGAACACCGGCAGCGCCGAGAGGAACCCCAGCGAAAGCAGGGCCTGGCCCATCCGGTACAACGCCGGCCAGGGCGAGCTCTGGGACCAGTTCTCCAGGCCGGTCAGCTCGAGGACCAGCAGCAGGAGCCCTCCGGCGAGCAGGAGGGCACTGGCCCGGTGGCGCCGACTCCGGAGGGCCGGAAGCCCGAGCGCCAGCGCTCCGCCGAGGAAGAAGAACGCCGACCAGGGAACGAGCGGGAAGTGTGCCTCCGGATGTCCGAGGAACCCTCGCCAGAGCCATCCCGCGCCCAGGCCCACGGGCCAGCTCACCGAGGCGACGAAGGGAATCCAGAGGGCCAGGACGCCGAGCGCGCCGACCCGCCCGGGCGTCCGGGGAAGCAGCGAGAGGAGCACCACGCCAACCACGATCGACCAGCCGATGCAGGGAAGGGCGTCGAAGGCGAGCAGGTGTGGCCAGAGCGTGCCCTCCTCGGCCATCGCCTGGGCGGCGGAGAGCCCGGGCCAGTGCAGCCCGTACCCGAGCGCCAGGACCAGGCCCGCCCGGCGGAGACGCCGCCCCACGGTGTCCGCGTCGGTCGAGCGCAGGGAGGAGGCCAGCGCCCAGCCAGCCACCACCAGGAACAGGGGCGCGGTGAGGCCCCGGAAGGACCAGTAGAGCCCGACCAGCGGAAGGTCACGCAGCCGATCCTCGAGGGTGAGGTCCAGCGTGTGGCCGAAGACCATGGCCACCACGGAGGCGCCGCGAACGGCGTCCAGCCACGGATCACGACGCCTGGAGGGGGGAAGGGTCGAAGGACTCACGAGCGAGGAAGTGGGCTCCGGATGATGCAGACACCGGAGCCGAAGCGGAAGTTGCTCCGGACGGTTTGTCTGCAACCGAAGGTCTGAAGTTACATGGCGGCGATCACCGCGTCGGTGAACTCCCGGGTCGTCGCCGAGCCACCCAGGTCGTGGGTGCGGACCCGACCCTCGGAGTAGACGCGGTTCAGCGCGCGATCGAGCCGGCGCGAGGCCTCTTCGAGCCCGAGCCAGTCGAGCATGAGCACCGCGGACATGATCAGCGCCGTGGGGTTGGCGAGGTTCTTGCCCGCGATGTCCGGGGCGGTGCCGTGGACGGCCTCGAACACCGCGGTGCGCTCACCGATGTTGGCGCCAGGGACCACACCCAGGCCGCCCACCAGGCCGGCGCAGAGGTCGGAGATGATGTCTCCGTACAGGTTCTCCATCAGCAGGACGTCGTACCGCTCGGGGTTGCGCACCAGCTGCATGCACATGTTGTCGACGATGACCTCCTCGTAGGCCACCTCGGGGTACTCCCGCGACACCCGGCGGCAGCAGTCGAGGAAGAGGCCGTCCGACAGCTTCATGATGTTGGCCTTGTGGACGGCGGTCACCTTCTTCCGCCCGTTCTTGCGTGCGTAGTCGAAGGCGAAGCGGGCGATGCGCGTGCTGGCCTTGTCGCTGATGATCTTCAGGCTCTCCACCACGCCCGGGACGACGATGTGCTCGAGGCCGGTGTAGAGGCTCTCGGTGTTCTCACGAACGACGACCAGGTCGATGTTCTCGTAGCGCGTCTTCACGTTCGGGACCGACCGCACCGGGCGGAGTGCGGCGTAGAGGTCCAGTCCCTTCCGGAGCGCGACGTTGGCCGAGGGCAGGCCGGCGCCGACCTGGGTACCGGTGGGCCCTTTCAGGGCCACGCCGTTCCGCAGCACCGAGTCCAGCGTCTCGCGGGGGAGATTGGTGCCGTACTTGCTGATGACCTCCGAGCCCGCATCGCCGTGCTCGAACTCCAGGGGCGCTTGCAGTGCCTCGAGGACCCGGACCGTGGCGGACATCACCTCGGGACCGATCCCGTCGCCGGGGATGAGCGTGACCTTGCGTCGTTCCGTCATTGGCCCTGTCTACCGCAACTCGCCATGCGCAGGGGTGATAGCCTCGGTGAGTCGTTCGATCGGCCCATGGACGCCCGGCTCCAGCGGCTTCGCCGCAGGGTTCAGCGTGGAGAGCGCCTCTCCGGCGCGGATCTGCGCTGGTTGCGTGCCGCGGCCGACGAGGAGACGCGGGCTCTCGCCGACGCGCTCGCCGGGCGGCTTCCGGATGGCCCGGCCAGGGCCGCGGGCCGGGAGCACGGCGGGTTGCGCGCGACGTGGACCGACGACGGGCCTTCTGGCACCGAGGACGTGCTCGCGCAGGTGGTCCCGAGCCTGGCGGCGACGGCTGAGCCCAGCATCCTCTCGCGAGAGGGCCCGGCCGGGCTGGTGGTGACCTACCTGTGTCACGGGATCGCGCTGGACGCCGATCGCGCGGAGACCTCGCTCGAGACGGTGGACCGGGCGGCGTGGACTCACCTCGAGGCGTGCGTGATCGAACCTCGTCCGGTCATCGTCGATCGCGGGCAGCCCCGGCTGTCGCCGGAGCCGCTCGGGCTCTGGGCGCTCTGCGAGGCGGACGGTGCGGACGGGGCACGCCTCCTCGGCCGCGAGCAGCGGCGGCGCCTCTTCGAGGTCGTGGGCGCCGGACCGTACCGGGTCTCGCTCGCGCGCCGGGAGCTCGCGCTGGTCGCGCCTTTGCTCGACCCGTCCGCGGTGGCGCTGCTGGAGTCGGTCGAGCCCGGGCCCGGCGGGATCCGGGGTCGATTCGCGCTCCAGCCCGACGGGAGGCTTCAGCGGCTCGGCGACGGGTGACCGCCCCCCGGACCATCGCGCGTCCAGCGAGCCGGGAGGTGCTCACTGGGCGAGGCCGTGCGGGTGAGGAAACCGAGCGGCGGTCCCGTCGACGTTTGGCACCGCCGCGATGCTGCCGCGGGTGGCTCAGTCGTCGACCGGCCAGCTCCGGTGCACGTCCACCGGACGGTCGGAGAGCTGCTCCATCGTGGCGATGAACCGGTCCGTGGCCGGAAGGTCCGCGTGTACCTGGAAGGCCGGCTCGTCCCTCCACCGCGAGAAGAGGAGGAACTGGAGGGGATCCTTCCTTGACCGGCAACCCTGGATGTAGAGGCATCCCGGCTCGCGTCGCACGGCGCGGGTCTGCTCA
>Ga0070661_100000709_pt1 | contig 24392 bp, 21 predicted proteins | sample KBSC43metaG_FD_64663 | JGI IMG/M metagenome (GOLD analysis project Ga0070661, IMG submission 64663) | Corn rhizosphere microbial communities from Kellogg Biological Station, Michigan, USA - KBS C4-3 metaG | ecosystem: Host-associated > Plants > Roots > Rhizosphere > Soil ... | reverse complement strand
GCGCGCCGACGCCGACTTCCGCTACCGGATCTTCAACGCCGACGGCGGCGAGGTCGAGCAATGCGGCAACGGTGCGCGCTGCTTCGTCGTGTTCGTCCGCGATCGCGGCCTCACCGACCGGCGCGAGATCCGCGTCGAGACGAAAGGCGGCCTGATCGTGCCGCGGCTCGTCGCCCGTGGCGAGGTCGAGGTCGACATGGGCGCGCCGCGCTTCGCGCCTGCGGACGTGCCGTTCACCGGCGGCAGCGGCGGCGCGGTCGACACACTCGACGTCGATGGGCGGCCGGTCGAGGTCTCGGTGCTGTCGATGGGCAACCCGCATGCCGTGCAGGTGGTCGATGACGTCGACGCCGCGCCGGTGACGCGCGAAGGCCCGCGGATCGAGCATCACCCGCGGTTTCCCGCGCGCGTCAACGCGGGCTACATGGAGGTCGTCGATCGCGCTAACATTCGGCTGCGCGTGTGGGAGCGCGGCGCGGGCGAGACGCTCGCATGCGGCACCGGCGCCTGCGCGGCGGTGGTCGCGGGCATTCGCCGCGGCCTCCTCGATCACGCGGTGAAGGTCGCGGTGCGCGGCGGCACGCTGTCGATCCGCTGGCCGGGGGACGACGCGCCGGTGACGATGCAGGGCCCGGCGGCGCGCGTGTTCGACGGCGAATGGCGCGATACCGGGCGCGCGGGGCCCCGATGAAGAGGACGATGCGGCGTCGATGAACCCCAAGGAAATCGCGGACTACCTGCGGGACAACCCGAGCTTTTTCGACGATCACGCCGACGTGATCGGCGACCTGTCGGTGCCGCATCCGCACGGCGGCCACGCGATCCCGATCGCCGAGCGCCAGGTGCTCGCGCTGCGCGACAAGAACGCCGAGCTCGAGACCAAGCTGCGCGAGCTGATCGGCTACGGCACCGAGAACGACGTCGTCAGCGAGAAGCTGCACCGCTCGACGCTCGCGCTCTTCGCCGCACCCGACCTCGAGACGACGCTCGCCGTGCTGCACCACAGCCTGGCCGAGGATTTCGCGGTGCCGTCGGTCGCGGTGCGGCTGTGGGGCCGCGTGCCGGAGCAGTCGTACCTGCCGGAGCTCGCCGCTGTCTCGGCGGAGACGCGCGGCTACGCCGACGCGCTCGGCTCGCCGTATTGCGGCCCCGAGGCCGCGTTCGAGACGAGCGAATGGTTCGACGACGCCGATCACCTCGCGTCGTTCGCGTACCTGCCGCTGCGCACGACGCAGACGTTCGGGCTGCTGTCGCTCGCGAGCCCCGACGCCAACCGCTTCCATCCGGGCATGGGCACCGTGTACCTGATGCGCCTCGCCGAGCTCGCGAGCGTGGCGATCGCGCGCTACCTGCCCGCCAACTGACGGCGATCGACGCGATGGTCGCGCGCGCGACGGCCGACAACGCGGCGGCGGTCGCGCGCTTCGTCGAGAGCCTCGCGACGCACCCGGCGCACACCCGCAGCGCCTATGCGCGCGACGTCGAGTCGCTCGCGTCGCTCGCGGACGCGACGCCGCTCGCTGCGCTCACCCGCGCCGAGCTCGCGCGCCACCTCGCGACATTGCGCGCGCGAGGCCTGTCGGGGCGCAGCCTCGCGCGGATGCTCTCGGCGTGGCGCGCGTTCTACCGGCATCTGCTCGGCATCGACCGCGGACAGGCCGACGACCCGACCGCGGGACTGCGGGCGCCCAAATCACCGCGGCGATTGCCGTCGGCGCTGTCGCCCGACGAGGCGGTGCAGCTGGTGACGATCGCCGCCAACGACGTGCTGGGCATCCGCGATCGCGCGCTCTTCGAGCTCGCGTATTCGTCGGGGCTGCGCCTGTCCGAGCTCGCCGGCGTCGACCTGGCGCGGCTCGACCTCGCCGCCGGCGAGGTGCGGGTGATCGGCAAGGGCTCGAAGGAGCGCATCGTGCCGGTGGGCGCGGCCGCGCGCGAGGCGCTCACGCGCTGGCTCGAAGCGCGCCGCGCGATCGCGCGAGTCGATCCCGCCGCGGTGTTCGTCGGCCGCAGCGGCAAGCGGTTGACGCCCCGCGCCATCGAGGCGCGGCTCGCGCAATGGGCAATCAAGCAAGGGCTCGACCGCCACGTGCATCCCCACATGCTGCGCCATTCGTTCGCGTCGCACGTGCTGCAGTCGTCGGGGGACCTTCGCGCGGTGCAGGAGATGCTCGGCCATGCGTCGATCGCCAGCACGCAGGTCTACACGCACCTCGATTTCCAGGCGCTCGCCAAGGTCTACGACGCCGCGCATCCGCGCGCGAAGCGACGCAAGCCGCGCGGAAGCTAGTCGGCGGGCTGCGCCTCGAGCGCCTTCTCTTCGAGCGCCTCGATCTCGAGCGACGCGGCAAGCTGCGCGAGCCGCGCCACGACGCCGTACGAGTAAAAGCGGTTCGGCGGGCAGTCGGAGGGGCCGGCGAGGTCGGGAATGCACGGCGTGTCGAACGCGAGCGGCACGAACTGCGCGCCCGGCGCGTTGAGGTTCTCGTCCTTGCCGCGCGCCGGGTGCACGCGGTAGAAGCCGCCCACGACGAAGCGGTCGATCATGTAGACGACGGGCTCGGCGATGCCCTCGTCGAGCGACTCGAGCGTCGGCACGCCTTCCTGGATCAGCACCGACGTCACCTCGAGGCCTTCCTTCACGACCGCCATCTTGTTGCGCTGCTTGCGGTTGAGGCCGACGACATCGGAGGGCTCGCGCACCGTCATGATGCCCATGCCGTAGGTGCCGGCGTCGGCCTTGACGATGACGAACGGCTTGTCGTCGATGCCGTACTCGCGGTACTTGCCGGCGATCCGCTCGAGCACGGACGCGACGTTCGACGCGAGGCATTCCTCGCCCTCGCGCTCGTGGAAGCTCACCGCGCTGCACACGCCGAAGTACGGGTCGACGAGCCACGGGTCGATGTCGAGCAGCTTGGCGAACTCGCGCGCGACGCCGCGGTACATCTCGAAGTGGTGCGACTTGCGGCGGTTGTACCAGCCGGCCGACAACGGCGGCGCGATCGGCTGGTCGATGTCGACGAGGATGTCCGGCACGCCGCCCGACAGGTCGTTGTTGAGCAGCACCATGCACGGGTCGAAGCCGTCGAGCCCGACGCGCCGGCCCTGCCGCGCCACCGGCTCGACGTCGATCGCGCCGCCGCCGTCGAGCGCGATCGACGTGCGCGCGGTGATCTCGGGGTTGATCGAGCCGACGCGCACGCGCATCCCCGCCTGCCGCAGGATGCTCTCCAGCGTCGCGACGTTCTGCAGGTAATGCGGGTTGCGGGTGTGGTTCTCCGGGATCAGCAGCACGCCGCGCGCATCGGCGCAGGCGCGCTCGACCGCCGCCTGCACCGCCTGCACGCATAGCGGCATGAACGCCTTGTTGAGGTTGTTGAAGCCGCCCGGGAAGAGGTTGGTGTCGACCGGCGCGATCTTGAAGCCGGCGTTGCGCAAGTCGACCGACGCGTAGAACGGGATCGCGTGCTCCTGCCACTGGCCGCGCAGCCAGCGCTCGATCTCGGGCATCCGCTCGAGGATGCGGCGCTCGATGTCCATCCAGGGACCGGACAATGCGGTGGTGAGGCGGGGAACCATGGCCGAAGCTGCGTCGTGACGCGCACGATTCTATACGCCGCCGGTGAACGGCCCTATTGCGGCGCGCACATCGCGACGCCGAGCGGTCCCGCGCCTTCCGGCGTGTAGCCTTGCGCGATCATCGCCGCGCGATCGTCGAGGCTCGTGACGAAGCGGTGGTTGGGCGCGCCGCCCATGCCGTTGTTGAAGAGCCGGTAGACGGGATCGGTCCCGTCCGGACAGACGCCGTCGGCGCCCGGCGCGAACAGCGCGAACGCCGCGGACGATTCGAGCGTCCAGTCGGGAAAATCCGCGAGCACGTCCGCGCATGCGTCGGGCAGGCCGTAGAAATGCGTGCTGATGCCGGCGAAGTGGTCGTTGAAGAACCGGCAGACCGGCGCGCTGGCGGCCGGCGGCGATTGCGTCGCATCGTACGCGTTGAACGAGCGGCCGGTCGGCTGCCAGTCGGCGAACGGCGCGACCCCGAGCGCGGCCTGCTCCTGCGGATTCGCGGTCATGAAATAGTGATGCAGTGCCGCGTTGAAGTATTCCTTGACGACGGCCGTTGCCCCGGTCGACGGGCCGGCGATGCCGATGCCGGTGAGCGCGATCAGCAGCGGATGCGGAATCCCGTCGTCGGTGATGCGCACCGACGCGTGTCGTGACCCTGCGATGACGGGCGAAAACGCCGCCACCAGCGTGCACGAGCGGTCACCGAGGAGCTGCCTCGGCATCGGCAGGCACGAGCCGCCGGTGACGGCGAAGTCCTCCATGCCGTCGAGCGTGAGCAACCGGAGCGTCCCGGTGCCGCCGATGTTGGTGATGGTGATCGTCAGCGATCTGGCGGGATCGCCGAGTTGGACCTTGCCGAAAGCCACCGTGTCGTCGGGCGAGACGACGAACGCGCCGGCGCTGCGGGACGGGTCGCGGAACACCGCCCGCATCTCGGTCGCCGCAAGGAGCGTCACGTCGCACACCGGGGTCGCATCGCAGTGCGCGCAGATGTCTGAGCCCGAGTCGCAGGCGTCGCTCTGCCAGTGCACGAACACGTATCCCGAATCGGCCGTGGCCGTCAGCTCGACCGCCGTTCCGGCATTGAACGTCGCGACGCAGTCGCTGCCGCAGTCGATGCCGCCGATGTCGCTCGTCACGCGGCCGCCGCCGGCAGTGACGATGGCGAGGGTGACTTGCGCGGGCGCCGCGACCGCCGGAGCGGCGACGCCGGCCAGCCATGCCAACAGGCACGCGGCCGCCAGCAGACGGCAGGCTGCGGACCACCGGTTCCACGCATTCGCGTTCACCATGGCTTCTCCCCCGGCGCGCGCTCGGGCGGCGCAGTTGCCCATCTTCGCAGATTCCGGCCGGCCGGGTGGGACGCTGCCGCCAGGCGCTCGGAATTCGCAAAAAATGGGGCGCCCGGTGGGGCGCCCCGGAAGAGCCGCAGAGGAGAAGGAAACGGCTATTCGATGCGCTCGCCGTGCAGGCTGAGGTCGAGGCCCTCGCGCTCCTGCTCCTCGGTGACGCGAAGGCCCACGACCATGTCGATCACCTTGAGCAGGACGAAGCTGCCAACGCCGCTGACGACCAGCGTCGTCGCCACGGCGCCGAGCTGCACGAGGAAGTCGCCGTCGGCGCCGCTGATCGCCTTGACGTTGAGCGGACCGGTGAGGAGCGCCCCGACGATGCCGCCGACGCAGTGCACGCCGAAGGCGTCGAGCGAATCGTCGTAGCGCAGCGCGCGCTTGACCGACGTCGCGGCGAAGAAGCAGACGACGCCCGCGGCGATGCCGATGACGAGCGCGCCGCCCGCGCCGACGAAGCCCGACGCCGGCGTGATCGCGACAAGCCCGGCGACGGCGCCCGAGGCGATGCCGAGCACCGACGGCTTGCCCTTGGTCAGCCACTCGGTGAACATCCACGCGAGCGCGGCGGCGGCGGTGGCGAGCTGCGTGACGAACATCGCCATCCCGGCGCGGCCGTCGGCGGCAACCGCCGAGCCGGCGTTGAAGCCGAACCAGCCCACCCACAGCATCGACGCGCCGATCAAGGTCAGCGTCAGGTTGTGCGGCGCCATCGGCTCGCGGCCATAGCCGATCCGCTTGCCCAGCACCAGCGCGCAGACGAGGCCGGCGATGCCGGCGTTGATATGCACGACGGTGCCGCCCGCGAAATCGAGCACGCCCTTGCCGGCCCAGAAGCCCGTCGGCTCCCACATCATGTGCGCGATCGGCGCGTAGATGAGGAGCGACCACAGGCCCATGAACCAAAGCATCGCCGAGAACTTCATCCGGTCCGCGAACGCGCCGCAGATGAGCGCCGGCGTGATGATCGCGAACGTCATCTGGAACATCATGTAGACCGACTCGGGGATCGACGGCGCGAGGTGCGACACGGTGAGCTTGCCGGCCTCCTTCTCGAACAGCATTCCCGACAGCAGCACGCGATCGAACCCGCCGAAGAACGAACCGCCGGGCATGAACGCGACGCTGTAGCCGGCGACGACCCACAGCAGCGTGACGAGGCAGGTGATCGCGAAGCTCTGCATCAGCGTCGCGAGCACGTTCTTCTTGCGCACCATGCCGCCGTAGAAGAGCGCGAGCCCCGGGATCGTCATCATCAGCACCAGCGCGGTCGACGTCATGACCCACGCCGTGTCGCCGCTGCTGATCTTGTCGGCGGCGACGAGCGTGGGCGCCGTCGGCGCGGCCGATGCCGCGACGGGTGCGGTTGCGGCCGCGACGGCGGGCGCCGCTGCCGACGACGTTGCCGCGGGCGCGGCGTCCGGCGTCGCGGCCTTGTCCTGCGCGTGCGCCGGCGCGACAACCAATGCGGCGGCGAGCGCGAGCATTGCGAACAGCTGCTTCATCGAAGCTCTCCCCTCAAAGCGCGTCCGCGCCGGTCTCGCCGGTGCGGATGCGCACGACCTGCAACAGGTCGAAGACGAACACCTTGCCGTCGCCGATCTTGCCCGTGTTCGCGGATTTCTCGACCGCCTCGATGACGCGGTCGACGAGGTCGTCCTTGATCGCGGCCTCGACCTTGACCTTCGGCAGGAAGTCGACGACGTACTCGGCGCCGCGGTAGAGCTCGGTGTGGCCTTTCTGGCGGCCGAAGCCCTTGACCTCGGTGACGGTGATGCCCTGGACGCCGATCGCCGACAAGGCCTCGCGGACCTCGTCGAGCTTGAACGGCTTGATGATGGCAGTGACGAGCTTCATGGTGTCCCCGTTTGGATGCGCGATGCGCGTGTCAGGCTAGAACGTCTTCTTCACGTAGACGACGCCGCGCGCCTTCGACGTGTCGTAGCCGGTTGCGTCGGTGTAGAACGGCGCCTTGGCGTCGTTGTCGGTGTAATACGCGCCGACCTCGACGTTCTTGAAGAGGCCGTCAGGCACGACATACGACACGCCGAGCTTCCAGTCCGAATAGCCGGCCTTGCCGTCGCCGGTGCCGTCGTGGCGCACGTCGAGGTAGCCGTAATGGCCGATCAGCGACAACCCGGTGTCGGTGACCGGGTACGCGGCCGACACGTCGACGTAGCAGGTGCCGTCGGTGTCCTGGCCGGTCGGCTTCGCGCCGAAGTAATTGGTCGTCGACCAGGACAGCTTGGCGCTCACCCACTTCCAGCCGATCGCGCCGTAGACCTCGAACGTGTCGGCGTCGACGGCGCCCGGATTGCGGCTGCCGGGGTAGGCGTAGTAATAGCCGCCGACGTCGTAGAACCAGTCCGAGTCGCCGATCGCGTGCCTGAAGCCGCCGTAGAAGTCCCACTCGACGCTCGAGCGGTGGTAGGCGTTGAAGTCCTCGAGCCAGCTCACGTTCGACGCCCAGGTGCCGACATAGAAGCCGCTCGCGTGCGCAAGGTCGAAGCCGCCCTGGATCGCCGGCTTGCCGGCAGTCTGGGAGATGCCGCGGAAGATGTATTCGCTGAAGAGGCCGACATTGGACGAGAACGTCCAGTCGGGCGCGGGCGCCGGTGGCGGGGCGGCGGCAGCGGGCGGCGGTGTCTGCGCCGATGCGGCTGCAGCGAGCGACAACGCGAGCGCGGCGGCGACGATATGCGGCGAGCGGATGCGGCGTTTCATGCGGGTTTTTCCCCGGTGGTTGGATGACGAATGGACGAGATCGCGTGCCTTTGCATGAGCTGTTTGCACGCCCCGTGCCATCGTCGAATCGCTCGTGGATTCAATGCGTTAGCTCGACGACGCCGACATGTGCCCCGTCCGCCGCACCGGTGCGGTGCGACGCGACGGGGGTGGCGCACAGCGTTGGCGCAGGCAGGGCGCGAGGAGCGATGCGGCGACGGCGCATCGAGGGATTGCATCGGGTCGACGCGGTGCGCCCGCAGGTGGCAGCGGCATCGCGCCTCCACGCGCGAGCGCGGCAATGATGTACATGACTCTCGCGGGCGTGGACGGTGCGTCTTGACGCCTTCACTGGGGCCGCACTACACTGGGCGCGAACTCATACAGATGACTTAGATGAGTTCGAACGGTGAGCGGCGGAATCGCCCGCGCGACGAGCGCGCGCTTCGCAGCGTGCCGATATGACGAGGCCCGGATCCGCCGCAGAATGCGGGCAGGGCGTGCAACCCACGTTCCGGAGGAGATCCACCATGCGTCGTCCAAGCGCGCGCGCTGCCATCATCCCGTTGCTGGGCCTCGTCGCCGCGACGATGCTCATTCCCGTACCCGCTGCGGCGCAGGACAAGTACCCGTCGCGGCCGATCGAGTTCATCGTGCCCTGGGGCCCGGGCGGCGGCGCCGACCAGGTCGCGCGCAAGATCGGCCAGCTGCTCGAGGCCGATCTCAAGGTGTCGCTGCCGGTCGTCAACGTGCCGGGCGCCACCGGGCAGACCGGCCACGCGAAGCTCCTTTCCGCGAACGCCGACGGCTACACGATCGAGGTGATGACCGGCGATACGTTCGCGCTGGCGGCGATGCCGAACTCGCCCATCAAGCTCGCCGAGGTCATCCCGATCGGCATCCTGATCCAGCAGGCGTCGGGCTTCTTCGTCGCCGAGAATTCGCCGATGAAGACCTGGGCCGACGTCGAGGCCGAGGCGAAGAAGCGCCCGCTCAAGGTCGCGATCACCGGCTTCAACAGTCCCGACGACCTCTCCGTCAGCTATTTCGCCGCGCGCGGCATGAAGCTGCAGCCGGTTCCGTACGCCAAGCCCGGCGAGCGCTACACGTCGATCATCGGCGGCCACGCCGATCTCCTCTACGAGCAGGCCGGCGACGTGCGCAACTTCGTCGACAGCAAGCAGATCCGGCCGGTGATCTTCTTCTACGGCAGCAAGGTCGACGCGTTCCCGAGCATCCCGACGTCGACGAGCCTCGGCCACGACATCACGCTGCCGCAGTTCCGCGTCGTGCTCGTCAAGGCCGGCACCGATCCCGCACGCGTCAAGATGCTCTCCGATGCGATCGGCAAGGCGGCGCAGAGCCCCGACTTCAAGGCGTACCTCAAGGAGCAGTACGCCGACGAGGCGAGCTACGTGCCCGCGGACAAGACGCAGGCCTACATGCAGAAATGGCTCGACGAGGCGCGCCACCTGATGGCGGCGATCGCCGCCAAGAAGTAATCTCTGCCGTCGTCGCGAGACGGTCCGGCGCCGCCGCGCCGTCTCGCCGGAGCCCTGCCGTGCCCCAACGCCTGCGCGCGCTCGCGCCGTACGTTGTCGTCCTCGCGATCGCCGCGTATTTCTACTACGTCGCGTCGAAGTTCGCGTTCACACCGCGCGGCGGGCGCCTCGGCCCCGACGTGTGGCCGCGCACGATCCTCGTGCTGACGATGATCGTCTGCGTGCTGCGCATCGCGGCCGGCTTGCGTGCCCCGCGAGGCGACGCGGCGGCGGACGCCGACGGCGGCCTGATCGCCGACGTCGCCAAGGACGCCGGGCATGCGAGCGATGCCGCAACCGAAGCGCCCGCCGAGCGCTACCCGGCGCGGCTCGCGATCGGCATCGCGCTGACGGTCGCGTACGTCGCCACGCTCGGCGTCGTCGGCTTCGCCGTCGGCACGTTCGTCTACATGCTCGCGATGACGGTGGTCGGCCGCTACCGGCGCTACGGCGTGGCGACGATCGTGTCGCTCACCGGCGCGCTGGTGCTCATGTTCGTGTTCATGAAGGTCGTCTACCTGTCGCTGCCGATCGGCGTCGCGCCGTTCGAGTCGGTGTCGCTGGCGCTGATGCGCCTGATGGGCGTGCGCTAGGCGGCGCGGCGATGCTCGACGTCCTACACCAGCTCGGCGGCGGCTTCGCGGGCCTCCTGCAGGTCGGCAATTTCGTCGCGTTGCTGGTGGGCCTCGTCGTCGGCATGCTGGTCGCGGTGCTGCCGGGTCTCACGCTGGTGATGGGGGTCGTGCTCGCGCTGCCGTTCACGTACGGGATGCCGATCACCCCGTCGATCATCCTGCTCACCGCGATGTACATCAGCGGCACCTACGGCGGCGCGATCACGTCGATCCTGTTCCGCATTCCTGGCGAGCCGATGGACGTGCCTCTGCTGTGGGACGGCTGGTCGATGGCGCACAACGGCGAGCCCGCGCGCGCGCTCGGCTGGACGCTGCTCGCCGCGCTGACCGGCGGCCTCATCACCGCGACGGTGATGGTGACGCTGGCGGTGCCGTTCGCCAAGGTCGCGCTGACGTTCGATTCGCCCGAGTATTTCGCGATCGTGATGTTCGGCTTCACGAGCGTGGTCACGCTGGGCGGCGGGTCGGTGGCGAACGCGTTCATCAGCCTCTTCTTCGGCATGCTGATCTCGACGGTCGGCGTCGACGAGATCTATGGCGTCAACCGCTTCACGTTCGGCATCGGCATGCTGCGCGACGGCATCGGCTACCTGCCCGTTATGGTCGGCGCGTACGGGCTGGGCGAGGTGCTGGTGCGCCTCGAGCAGGGCTTCGCGTCGGCGCCGATGACCGGCACCGTGCGCGTCAAGACGCGCATCCCGAGGCTCAAGGAGGCGTGGAGCATTCGCGGCGCGTTCGCGCGCTCGTCGGTGATCGGCGTCGTCTGCGGGATCATCCCGGGCGCGGGCGCGACGATCGCGTCGTTCATCGCCTACGGCGTCGAAGGCCAGTACGGCAAGCGCCGCCGCGAGCTCGGCCGCGGCATTCCCGAGGGCATCGTCGCGCCGCAGGTCGCGTCCACCGCGTCGGTCGGCGGCCACATGGTGCCGCTGCTGACACTCGGCATCCCCGGCAGCGGCGCCACCGCGGTGATCCTCGGCGCGTTCCTGCTGCATGGCGTGCAGCCCGGCCCGCAGATCTTCGACACGCAGGCGGCGCTCGTCTACCAGATCTTCGCGTCGATGTTCGTCGCGGTGTTCGGCATGGGCCTGCTCGGCTACTTCGCGATCCGCCCGCTGGTGCGCGTGCTCTACCTGCCCGAGGCGCTGGTTTCGGTGTTCGTCATCATGTTCTGCCTGATCGGCGCATACTCGGAGCACAACAACATCACCGACCTCTGGATGATCGTCGTGTTCGGCGTCGTCGGCTACCTGTTCGAGCGCTATCGCTTCCCGATCGCGCCGATGGTGCTTGGCGCGATCCTGGGCCCCGTGGCGGAGAACGCGTTCCTGACGTCGATGATCAGCTACCAGAACGACTGGACGATCTTCTTCACGCGGCCGGTGAGCGGCATCGTGCTGGTGCTCGCGCTCGTCGCGCTGCTGTTCCCGCTGTACGGGCACTGGCGCCGCCAGCGCGCGGCGCGCCTCGTGGCGGCGGCGCGATGACGGCTCGCGGCACGCTCGCGACGGGGGCCCGGTGACGCGCGACGACACGACGCCGCGCGACGCGACCGTCGACGCGCTCGTCGCGCGTGCGCGCACCGCGCAGCGCGCGTTTGCGCGCGCCGACCAGGCGGCCGTCGACGCGGCCGTGCTCGCGGCAGGCTGGGCGATCATGGAGCCCGCGCGCAATCGCATGCTGGCCGAGCGCGCCGTCGCGGATACCGGCATCGGCGACGTCGGCGACAAGATCCGCAAGAACCATCGCAAGACGCTCGGCCTGCTGCGTGATCTCGCCGGCGCGAAGTCGGTTGGCGTCATTGCCGAAGACGCCGCGAGCGGCATCACCGAGATCGCGCGGCCGGTCGGTGTCGTCGCGGCGATCACGCCGTCCACCAATCCGGCGGCCACACCCGCGAACAACGTCATCTGCGCGCTCAAGGGCGCCAACGCGATCATCCTCGCACCTTCGCCGAAGGGTGCCGGCATCGGCGCGCTGCTGGTCGATTACATCCATGCCGAGCTCGCGAAAGTCGGCGCTCCGGCCGACCTCGTGCAGATCCTGCCTCCGCCGGTGACGCGCGAGGCGACGCAGGCGCTGATGGCGGCGGCCGATCTCGTCGTCGCCACGGGCTCGGCGGCGAACGTGCGCGCCGCGTACCGCAGCGGCACGCCGGCGCTCGGCGTGGGTGCGGGCAACGTCGCCGTCATCGTCGACCCGAGCGCTGATGCAGGGAAGGCCGCATCGCTGATCGCCGCGTCGAAGACGTTCGACCACGCGACGAGCTGCTCGTCGGAAAACAGCGTGATCGCGATCGGCGCCGCCGATGCGCCGCTGCGCGCCGCGCTCGAGGCCGAGGGCGGCGTGTTCGTCGACGCTGAGGAGAAGGCCGCGCTCGCGCGCGCGATGTGGCAGGACGGCCGGCTCGCAACAGCGATCATCGCCAGGCCCGCCACGGCGATCGCCGCGGTGGCGGGCCTCGTGCGGCCCGCGTTCGAGACCGCGCGCTTCCTCGTCGTCGACGAGGACGGTGTCGGTCCCGCGCATCCGTTCTCTGGCGAGAAGCTGTCGCCGGTGCTCGCGTATTACCGCGTGCCCGACTTCGACGCGGCGAAGGCGCTGGTCGCGCGCATCTACGGCTACCAGGGCGCCGGGCATTCGGTCGGCATCCACACCATGTCGGACGAGCAACCGGTCGCGCTCGGTCGCGAGCTGCCGGTGGCACGCGTCATCGTCAACCAGGCGCACTGCTTCGCGACCGGCGGCAGCTTCGACAACGGGCTGCCATTCTCGCTGTCGATGGGCTGCGGCACGTGGGGCCGCAACAGCTTCTCCGATAACCTCAACTACCGGCACTACCTCAATATCACGCGGGTCGCGCGCGTGATTCCCGAGCGCGTGCCGCGCGAGAACGAGATCTTCGGCGCATGGCACGCGCGCTACGGGCGATGAGGTCGGCGCGGCGCGCCGCGCGACGGGCATGACGGCGCGGGGCGAGGCGACGGGACAGGCGGACGCGACGCTGCGCGACGTGTTGCGCGATCATCTCGCGCACGCGCCCGAAGCGCCGTTCCTGATCGCGCCCGAGACCGGGCGCACGCTGCGCTACGCCGATATCGCCGCCGAGACCGCGGCGCTCGCCGCGATGCTCGACGCGCGTGGCCTCGCCGCCGGCGCAGTCGTCGGGCTCTTCCTGCCCAACGGGCTTCGCACCACGGCGCTGTTCCTCGCGACGATGCTCGCCGGTCGCGTCGTCGCGCCGTTCAACCTGATCGCCCAGAAAAGCCAGCTCGCGCATTGCCTCGACCACGGCGACGCGCGGATCGTCTTTACGACGGCGCAGGAGCGCGCGCGGCTCGACGAGGCGCTCGCGGCGCTGCCCGACGCGCGCCGGCACGCGATCGAGATCGTCGCGGTCGATCCGGACACGCCCGGCGCCACCGCCGGCGCCGCGAGCGATCCAGGACGCGCGCTCGCGGGGCTGCCGCCGATCGATACGGCGTCGCCCGCGCTTCTCATGTACACGTCGGGCACGACCGGGCTGCCGAAGGGTGCGCTGTTGACGCATGGCAACCTGGTCGCCGGCGCGCGCGCGGTGGCGGCGTGGCACGGCCTCGGTCGCGACGACCGCTGCCTGTCGTCGCTGCCGCTCTATCACATCAACGGCCAGTGCATCGCCACGCTGACGCCGTTCGTGTCGGGCGGCAGCGTCGTCGCGCCGCGGCGCTTCAGCGTGTCGCAATGGTGGCCGCTGGTCGACGCGCACCGGCCGACGTGGCTCAACATGGTGCCAACGATCATCGCCTACCTGATCAACGCGACTGACGGCGGTGACGGCACGCGCCGCGCATTCGTGCGCTTCGGGCGATCGGCGTCGGCGCCGCTGCCGCCCGAGCAACACCGCGCGTTCGAGGCGCGCTTCGGCGTCGGCGTCGTCGAGGCGATGGGCATGACCGAATGCGCGTCGGTCGTGCTTTGCAATCCGCAGGATGCGCCGCGCCGCAAGATCGGCTCGCCGGGATTGCCGTGCGGTGTCGAGCTCAAGGTCGTGAAGGTCGGCGACCCCGACGATGCGCCGCTGCCCGACGGCGTGCCCGGCGAGCTTTTGCTGCGCGGGCCCAACGTGATGGCCGGCTATTACAAGGAGCCCGAACTGACGGCCGCCGCGATCACGCGCGACGGCTGGCTGCGCACCGGCGATTTGGGCTACCGCGACGCCGACGGCTTCTACTTCATTACCGGGCGCCTGAAGGAGCTCATCATCAAGGGCGGCGAGAACATAGCGCCGCGCGAGATCGACGAGGCGCTGCTCGCGCACGAGGCGGTGCTGGAGGCGGCCGCGGTCGGCGTGCCCGATCCGCACTACGGCCAGGAGATCCTCGCTTGCGTGGTGCTGAAGCAGGGCCGTCGCGCGACCGAAGACGACATCCGGGAGCATTGCCTGCGCGAGCTCGGCCGCTACAAGACGCCGCGCACGATCCGCATCGTCGCCGAGCTGCCGAAGGGCGCGTCCGGCAAGATCCAGCGGTTGAAGCTGCTCGACCTCGCCTGACGGCGCGCGCTCAGCGCTGGCCGAGCACGCTCAAGTAACGGTGGTGCGCGGTGTTGACGAAGCGCACACGCGTGTCGACCGGCGTGCCGTCGTGCGCGTATGCCGTGCGCGCGATGCGCAGCACCGCCGCGGGCTCGGGCAGTGCGAGGAGCTCGCGCACCCGCGCGTCGGCGACCGCCGCGGTAATCGACTCCTCGATGCGCACGACGGTGATGTCGTAGCGCGACTGGTAGAGCGCGTAGACGGTGGTGTCGCGCTCGGTGAACACTTCCTTCGTCATGCCGGGAAAGAGCTCCGCGGGTAGCCGGATGCGGTCGAAGATCACCGGCGCGCCGTCGAGGTGCAGCAGCGCCTCGATCTGCAGCACCGGCGCGCCGGCGCGCAGCGCCAGCGCCTGCGCGCTGGCGGCGTCGGCGGCCGTGCGGCGGAACGACAGCGTCCGCGATTGCGGAAAGCGCTTCTCGCCGTGGCGGTCGACGATCGCGAAAAAGCGCGTCAGCATCACGTCGCGCGTGTGGCTGGCGACAAACGTGCCGCTGCCCTGGCGGCGCACCAGCACGCCCTCGGCGACGAGCTCGCCGACCGCGCGCCGCAGCGTGCCGACACTCGCGCCGAAGCGACGCGCCAGCGCGGGCTCGGGCGGCAGCGCCTGTCCGTGCCGCCAGGTGCCGTCGTGCAGCGCGTCGCCGAGCCGGCGCTTTACGGCCTTGTAGAGCGGCGCTTGGCCGGGCGTGCCGCGGGTCGATCGCATCGCGCAATCATATACATGACATTGTCAAGCGGCAAGGATTCGGCGATTGACGGCTCGTGCGGCGCAGGCAACACTATCGGGGATAGATATAAATGAATTTGGCCCGCTGCGCGCGGCATGAAGGATGGTCCGATGAGCGACCTCGTGGTCCTCGTCCTCGGTGCGGTGGCGGGCTCGCTGGTGTTCGGCGTGTCCGGATTCGCGTTCGCGCTGACGGCCTCTGCGATCTGGCTGCAGCGCCTGCCGCCGGCGCAGGTCGTGCCGCTTGCTGTCGTGTGCCCATTGATGCTGAACGTCGTCACCCTTCCCGCGCTGCGCCGTGACATTCGTGTCGCGGCGCTGTGGCCGTTCCTCGTCGGCGGCACGTTCGGCGTGCCGCTCGGCGTGCTCGTCGTGCTGCATGGCGACCGCCTCGTGCTCGCGCGCCTCATCGCCGTCATCCTGATCGCATACAGCGCATTCGCGCTGGTGCGCAGGCGCGCCGTCGAGCTGCGGCTCGCGACCGCGCCGGGGCGCGTCGCGGACGGCGGCGTCGGGCTGGTCGGCGGCATCCTCGGCGGCATCGCCGGACTGTCGGCGGTATTGCCGAGCCTGTGGATCGGCATGCGCGGCTGGACCAAGCCCGAGCAGCGCGGCCTCTTGCAGTCGTACGGCTTCTACACGCAGGCGCTGACGATCACCGTGTTCGCCGGCATCGCCGGATTCGATGCCGCGACGCTCGAGGCGCTCGCGATCTGCCTGCCGATCGCCGTCGTGGGCAGCCTCGTCGGCTTCAGGCTGTTCCGGCGCATGAGCGGGGATGCCTTCCGACGCGCGGTCCTCGCGATCGTGCTCGCCGGCGGCATCGGGCTGCTGGTGCGGACGCTCTGACCGGCGATGAGCGAGCCACGCGCAACGCGGATCGAAATGATCGACGCGCACCTCCTCGCGGTGCCGCTGATCGAGCCCTACCGGCTCGCGTTCGGTCCCGTCGAGCGCTACGACACGATCATCGTCGGGCTCGCCGACGCCGACGGCCGGCGCGGATTCGGCGAGGCGACGCTGCTCACCGGCTACACCGACGAGACGATTGGCGAGGCGTGGCCGGCGGCGCGCGAGCTCGCGCAGTCGCTCGCCGGCCTCGCGCATGACGACGTCGCCGCGCGCGCCGATGCGCTCGCCGCACGCGCGCCGTTCCTCGCGACCGCGTTCCGCAGCGCGCTCGACATGCTCGCGGGCCATCCGCTGCTCGATGTCGATCGCGTCATGCGCGTGCCGGTGCTGGGGCTCCTGCAGGGCGCCGATGCGAAGGCGCTGGACGACGCTTTCGCGCGGCTCCTCGACGAGGGTTACCGCACCGTCAAGGTCAAGGTCGGCTTCGACGTCGACGACGATCTCGCGCACGTCGCGCGCGTGCAGGCCGCCGTCGCGGGGCGCGCGGCGATCCGCGTCGACGCCAACCAGGGCTACGACGCGGCGAAGGCCGTCGCCTTCATCAAACGCGTCGATCCCGCCGGCATCGAGCACTTCGAGCAGCCCTGCGCCGCCGGCGACTGGGTCGCGCACCACGCCGCCGCCGACGCCGCGGCCCGTACCGGCCTGCCGCTGATGCTCGACGAGTCGATCTACGGTCTCGCCGACATCGAGCGCGCGGCGCGCGAGCACGCCTGTCGCAACCTCAAGGTCAAGCTGATGAAGTTCGCAGGACTCGACGCGCTCACCGCGGCGATCGCCCGCATCCGCGCGCTCGGCATGCGCCCCGTGCTCGGCAACGGCGTCGCCTGCGACGTGTCGTGCTGGATGGAGGCCTGCGTCGCCGCGCGCCACATCGACAACGCCGGCGAGATGAACGGCTTTCGCAAGGCGACGCGCATGCTGCTCGATCCGCCGCTCGCGTTCGAGGACGGCCACATCGTGCTCACGCCGGGCCTGCGGCCGACACTCGACCGCGCCGCGCTCGATCATTACACGGTCGATCGCGTTGCCGCGCGGCGGGCGAGCGTGGCGATGGCCGGAGCGGTTCCGCGATGAGCGCGCCGCGCGCCGCCACGGCGACCCCCTTCACGCTGGTGACCGGCGTCATCGGCGCCGACACGCACATCGTCGGCAATCGCATCCTTTCGATGGCGCTCGAGGAAGCGGGCTATCGCGTCGTGTCGCTCGGCGCGCTCACGCCGGCCGGCGACTTCATCCGCGCCGCCGTGGAGACCGCCGCCGACGCGATCCTCGTGTCGTCGCTGTACGGCCAGGGCGAGCTCGATTGCCGCGGCTTTCGCGAGCTCTGCATCGAGGCCGGCCTCGACGACATCCTGCTCTACGTCGGCGGCAACCTCGTCGTCGGCAAGCAGCCGTGGGACGACGTCGAGCGTCGCTTCCTCGACATGGGCTTCGACCGCGCGTTCGCGCCGGGCACGCGCGTGCCCGAGGCGCTCGCGATGCTCGGCGCCGATCTTGCGGCACGCACGCCGAAGGCGGCACGACAGTGAGCGCACCGATGGCGTCGCTGCATGCAGCGCGAGCGGGGCCGCAAGCGCGGAGGCTTCGCCCGTGAGCCTCGCGCTCCTCATCGACTTCGGCAGCACGTATACGAAGCTTCGCGCGCTCGATCTTGCGAGCGGCGACATCGCCGCCAGCGCGCAAGGCCCGTCGACGGTGACGAGCGACGTCAACGTCGGCCTCGACGCCGCGATGGCGGCGCTTGCACGCGTGCTCGGCGGCACGCCGCGCTTCGCGCACCGCCTCGCCTGCAGCAGCGCAGCCGGCGGATTGCGGATGGTCACCGTCGGCCTCGTCAAGGAGCTGACCGCGGAGGCCGCGCGGCAGGCGGCGCTCGGCGCGGGCGCGAAGCTCGTCGCGAGCCATGCGTACCGGCTGACTGCCGCGGATGTTGCGCGCATCGTCGAGCGCGCGCCCGATATCGTGCTCTTGTGCGGCGGCACCGACGGCGGCAATCGCGACGTCGTCGTGCACAACGCGCACGCGCTCGCCGCGTCGACGCTCGCCTGCCCGGTGGTCGTCGCGTGCAATCGCGAGGCGGCCGACGACGTCGTCGCAGCGCTCGCCGCCGCGGGCAAGGCCGCGATCGCCACCGCCAATGTGCTGCCCGGCCTCGACACGCTCGACATCGAGCCCGCGCGCGCGGCGATCCGCGACGTGTTCATGCGCCGCATCGTCGCCGCCAAGGGCATCGAGCGCGCCGCCGCGCGCTTCGACGCCGTGCTGATGCCGACGCCGGCCGCGGTGCTCGAAGGCGCGCGCCTCCTGGCCGACGGCACGCCGCGGCGCAAGGGCCACGGTCCGCTCGTCGTCATCGACCCGGGCGGCGCGACGACCGACGTGCACTCGATCGGCCGCGGCGAGCCGTCCACGCCCGGGGTGATCCGCTACGGCCTGCCCGAGCCGTATGCCAAGCGCACCGTCGAGGGCGACCTCGGCATGCGCCACAACGCCGAGGCGATCGCCGCGGCGGCGGGCATCGACGCAATCGCCGCCGATGCGGGTGTGCCGGTCGCGGTCGCGACGGACGCGATCGCGGCGTTGCACGCCGATGTCGAGGCGCTGCCGCGCGATCCCGCGCAATTCGCGCTCGACGCCGCACTCGCGCGCGCGGCGATCCGCATCGCCATGACACGCCACGCCGGTACCTGCGAGACCGTGTACACCGCACAGGGACCGGTCAGCGTGCAGCGCGGCAAGGACCTCTCCGACGTCGGCCTCGTCATCGGCACCGGCGGCGCGCTCGTGCATGCGCGCAACCCTGCGGCGATCCTCGCGGTGGCCGCGGCGGACGCGGCCGATCCGCTGTCGCTGCGCCCGCGCGCGCCGCGCTTCGCGATCGACCGGCATTACCTCCTGTACGCCGCCGGCCTACTCGCCGAGGCGGCGCCCGACGCGGCGTTCGACCTCGCCACGCGACATCTCGATCTGCTGACCGAAGGAGCGACCGCATGAGCACGCCGGGCCGTCCCAAGTGCGAATCAGCCCCGAAGCGCGCAGCGCGGAGGCTCGTCCGATCCACGCCGGGCCGTCCCAAGTGCGAATCAGCCCCGAAGCGCGCAGCGCGGAGGCTCGTCCGATCCACGCCGGGCCGTCCCAAGTGCGAATCAGCCCCGCAGCGCGCAGCGCGCAGGGTGGGCCAATGAACGACATCGCGAGCCCCCGATCCGTCGCCGCGCCGCTGCGCGAAACGGCGATCCCGGACGACGATTTCCAGGCGATGCGCGTCGCCAACCTCGCGCGCTGGCCGACCGGCGCCGCCGTCGATTTCGACGAGGCGGTCGCGTTCCACCACGCGCTGCCGCCGCACAAGCGACTCGCCGATGCGATGCGCCGCGCGCACGACGGGCGGCGCTGCCTCACGCAACCGCGCGGCGGCTTCGGCACGCTGGCAATGCAAAAGGCGCTGATGATCGCGCTCGACCGCGACGGCCTCGCCGACATCGTGCCGACGACGACCGACAGCTACACGCGCAATGAGCAGTTCGCCGCGGCGGGGAAGGGCGTCGAGGAGTCCGAGCGACTCGGGCGCTCGCTGCTCAACGGCTTTCCGATCGTCAACTACGGCGTCGCCGCCGCGCGCGAGCTCATCGGCGCGATCGACAAGCCGGCGATCATGCTCACCGGCACGTCGATGCCGAAGCTCACCAGCGAGATCGGCTTCGCCGCGGGCTACACGGGCTACCTCGGCTCCGGCATCGCCTACACGACGTCGTACATCAAGGAGCTGTCGATCGCCGACGGCATCCGCAACTACCAGTACCTCGACCGCCTCGCCGCGCATTACGCGTCGCATGGCGTCGAGCTGCACCGCCGCCAGCCGGGTTTCCTCACCGGCACCAACATCCCGCCCTGCATCGCCATCGCGATCGCGGTGCTCGATTGCCTGCTCGCCGCCGCGCAGGGCGTTCGCCACTACGGCCTCGAGCTCGCGCAGACGCTGCACCTCGTGCAGGACGCCGCGGCGATCGCCGCCTGCGAGGCGCTCGCGCAGGAGTACCTCGCGAGGAAAGGCTATCGCGACGTGTTCACGCCGGTCACCTCACTGCACTGGATGGGCGCGTGGCCGCACGATGCCGCGCAGGCGGCAACGCTGGTGAGCTACGGCGGCACGCTTGCGGCGATCGGCGGCGCGACGAGCGTCACCACCAAGTCGACGCACGAGGCGCACGGCATCCCGACACCCGAGGCGAACGCCGAGGGCCTGCGGATCACGCGGATGGCGATCTACCTCGCGCGCGGCATTCGCCTCGACGGCCTCGCCGAATACGAGGCCGAGCGCACGCTGATCGAGCGCGAGGTGCGCGCGATCGTCGACAAGGTGCTCGAGATGGGCGATGGCGACGTCGCGGTGGGCACGGTGCGCGCGTTCGAGGCCGGCGTGCTCGACGTGCCATGGTCGCCCAATCGCCACGTGAAAAGCCGCGTGATGCCGGCGCGCGACGCGCGCGGCTACCTGCGCATCTTCGACGCCGGCGCGCTGCCGCTGCCGCGCGACGTGCTGGAGGTCCACGCCGAGGGCTTGCGCGAGCGTGCCGCACGCGAAGGCGTGGCGTGCGACCGCGAGCTCGCGATCCGCAGCGTCTACGAGCTCTCCGAGCCGCTCGCGATGCTCGCGCCCGACCGGCCGATGCCCGCCGCGGCGGCCCGGTGATGAATTCGCGGATCGGCAGTGACGCCGTCGCGGCGACGATGCCCGCGGTCGCCGTCGACGCGTTCGGCGGTCCCGACGCGCTGGTGCTGCGCGACGTGCCGCGGCCCGCGCCGGGGCCGGGCGAGGTGCGCGTCAAGGTCCGCCGCGCGGGCGTCAACTACATCGACGTCTACATGCGCAACGGCACCTACGCACGCTCGCACACGTATCCGACGCCGCTGCCGATGATCCTCGGCATGGAAGGCGCCGGTGCCGTCGACGCGGTCGGCGAGGGCGCCGGCGCGTGGCGCCCCGGCACGCGCGTCGCATGGTGCTTAAGCCGCGGGGCCTACGCGGGCTTCGCGATCGTGCCGGCATGGAAGCTCGTCGCGGTGCCCGACGCGATCGCCGACGACGTCGCCTGCGCGCTGATGCTGCAGGGATCGACGGCGCATTACCTCACGCATTCGGCGTACCCGCTCGCCGCGGGTCACACCTGCCTCGTGCACGCGGGTGCGGGCGGCGTGGGCCAACTGCTGATCCAGCTCGCCAAGGCGCGCGGCGCGGTCGTGATCACGACCGTCGGCAGCGACGACAAGGCGACGATCGCGACGGGGCTGGGCGCCGATCACGTCATCCGCTACCGCGACGTCGACTTCGCGCCGGTCGTGCGCGAGCTGACGCAAGGCCGCGGCGTCGACGTCGTCTACGATTCCGTGGGCCGCGACACCCTCGCACGAAGCCTCGAGGTGCTGCGCCGCCGCGGCCTGTGCGTGCTGTTCGGCGCGAGCTCGGGCGCCGTGGAGTCGATCGCGCCGCTCGCGCTCGCCGAGGCGGGCTCCGTGTTCTTCACGCGGCCGCATCTCGCCGACTACATGGCCGACGCTGCGGAGATCCGCGCGCGCGCCGCGGACCTCTTCGCCGCCATCGCCGCCGGCCGCCTGCGTGTCGCCATCGATCGCACGCTGCCGCTCGCGCGCGCGGCCGTCGCGCACCGGGCGATCGAGGCGCGCGAGACGCGCGGCAAGCTCCTGCTCGCCGTCGACTGAGGCGGGCCAGGCGTCCCCCGCACGGACGAGCAAATCGCCGCACCCGGCTTTGCTAGACTGCCTCGCATCGCTCTCACCCTCGCCGGAGGCGCCGCATGATCAATAGCCACACGCTCGACGACCTCGCGGCGCGCATCGGCAAGCTTTTCGAGGGCTCGCCCGCCAAGGACATCGAGAAGAACATCAAGGCGGTGCTGCAAAGCGGGCTCGCCAGGCTCGACGTCGTCACGCGCCAGGAATTCGACGTGCAGCGCGAGGTGCTCGCACGCACGCGCGAGAAGCTCGACGCGCTCGAAGCGCGCGTCGTGGTCCTCGAGGCGCGCGAATCGACGGCGGGCCGCGCCGGCGGCTAAGCGCGTCGCCGCGCAGCGCGCCACGCCTGTGGCCGCGGGTCATTGTTAGCGCGCACTCACTTGACCGACAGGCCGCGTGGGCCCGAACGTCGCCTTACTTTGTCGGCTACAGGCGGCCACCTGCCCACCCATCGCGTCGAGTCGCGCGCGGCGGTCGACCGTAGGCGGTGCAGGAGGCTCGCGCCATAGATGATTTCGTCGCGACCATCGTGTCGTGACGCGACATTTCGCGCATCGCCGCCGGGAAGCTCGACGAGCGCCGCTGCGCGCTACAAAGGCGCTGCCGCACATCGATGTTGATCGTCCTGGACCCTGTTGGTGAGCAACGTGGCGTGAATAGTCACGTTGACGTGCCGCTTCGCGCGCCGTAGGGTGAGCGGCCTTTCGATCCGGAACGCCAGTTCCCGACCGATCACAACACGAGAAAGCCGGGGGTTTCCATGAACGCGTTTCGCGCGGTCGCCCGTGTGGCGACGCTGCTGCTCGCGCTGGTCATGTTGTCGCCGGGCGCGGCATTCGCAGCCAACAAGACGTTTTCGTTGACGGTAAGCCCGACGTCGGGCAACGGAACGACGTCGTTCGTATTCACGTTCACGGCGACGAGCAATTCGACGTTCAACGCGTTGACGCTGTCGCTTCCCACGAGCGGCGGCTACGCGTTCGTTTCGGGCGCGACGGTGACGGCGAGCCGCGGCACGGCGAGCTTCATCGCCGGCGGCGTCAAGGTCGAGGACATCAACGTGCCGGTCGGCTCGCCGAGCGAGCAGATGACCGTCACGATCACCGGCGTCACGGCGACGGGCACCTGCGGATCGGCAGGCACGCCGGGAACGTGGTCGGCGGTGCCCTGGACGGGCTCGACCGTCGGCAACGGCAACAAGTTCACGCCTTCGTCGTCGCTCCCGCAGACGACGGTCGCGCCGACCTGCTACACGATCAACGCCACCGCCAATGCGGGCGGGTCGATCGCACCGCCGGGCACCACCAACGTCCCGAGCGGGGGCAGCCAGGCCTACACGATCACGCCGACGACCTCGACCGACCCCGCCTCGTACGTCACCGACGTCACGGTGGACAACGTGTCGCAGGGCGCGATCGGCAGCTACACGTTCACCAACGTCGTCGCGAACCACACGATCGCCGCCACTTTTGCGCTCAAGGGGCTCAGCATCGCGTCGCCGCCGACTTCCGTGACGGCGGGTTCACCGTTCAACGTGACCGTCAACGTCACGCCGGGCGCGCCGATCACGTTCACCAACACGTCGACCTGCGGCGCCACCTTCGGGTCGCCGGCATTCTCGGCGGGCAACACGGTCGCGACGATCCCGGTCACGATTCCCAACATCCCGCCGGGCGGCACTTGCGACGTCACGGTCGCCTCGTCAGGCTACGGCTCCGCGAAGATCAGCAACCTCAACGTGACCGGCATCCTCAACTGCGCCCAGTACTGGAGCGGCCCGGGGAATGCCAACGACCCGTCGATGGACCCCGACAACGATTCCGCGTACGTCGGCACGTCGACGATCGGCGGGCTGTGGGGCCTGCGCCGCGGCCAGAACGTCGATCCGACGCAAACGCCGTGCGTGCCGGTGAACTTCACGTTCCTCGTCAACCCCGACAACACCGCGAGCTTCACCTACGACAAGACCGGCACGACGCCGCCGCAGAGCTCGGCCACGTTCAAGTACGTGATCCTGTGGAACGCGGTGCCGATCGACCCGAGCGGCCCGACGCAGGGCTTCGGCGGCCACCGCCCGCAGGTCTCGTGGGGCACGCCGGCGCCGCCAGTGGTGAACACCGACGACTATGTGCCGGCGCTGATGTGCACGGACGACGGCTCGGCCAGCGGCGGGTTCGATTCGCTGACGCCGGCGCAGCTCCAGGCACTGCTGCCGACGATTCCCGACGATCGCGCCGTCACCACAGGGGCGCCGACGGACGGGCCGTTCGCGACGGCATACGCGAATGGGCGCACCCAGTACCAGTGGGGCCTCAAGGCGAAGATCTGCGTCGGGCAGCAGGGCCAGACGTCGGTGGGTCTCGACGGATCGGGCAACGTGCTGATCCAGTACTGGGACAAGTTCATCGACGAGTCCGACAGCTACGTGCGGATGCCGTAACGGCGTTCCCCGCAGCAACGAAGAGCGGCCCCGCGGGGCCGCTCTTTTTTGTGCGCGCAGGTCCGCAACTAGGCCGGCAAGGCGGGGACCGGCGGCACCGCTCGCACCTTGAGCCGCGCGAGCGTGGCGCGCGTCTCGTCGACCATTTCCTGCGC
>Ga0070661_100000702_pt1 | contig 24527 bp, 17 predicted proteins | sample KBSC43metaG_FD_64663 | JGI IMG/M metagenome (GOLD analysis project Ga0070661, IMG submission 64663) | Corn rhizosphere microbial communities from Kellogg Biological Station, Michigan, USA - KBS C4-3 metaG | ecosystem: Host-associated > Plants > Roots > Rhizosphere > Soil ... | reverse complement strand
GTCACGACGGTAGAACAGCTGCAGGATTCGCCGGTCATTACCGGTCAGTACTTCCGTGAATTCTCACTCGCTCCGGAAGTCACGCCGAAGCATTACATCGATGTGGTATCGGACGAGGAGGCCGATTCTGCACTTCGGCCGGAATTACTCTCAGAATTGTCAAATCTGGTGCGTGAGGCGCGAGCGGCCTACGGCTCGCACCACTACAAGGTCTATCACTTTCTGCTGACGTTATCAGACGACGCGGGAAGCGAGGGTCTCGAGCATGGTCAGTCTTCAGATAACGGCGTAGACGAGAAGGGATACTCGGATGCGACGCACCAGCTCCGCGAGGCAGACCTGTTGCCGCACGAGTTCACTCACTCCTGGAACGGGAAATATCGTCGGCCTGCGCGGCTGTACCAGCCCGATTTTGCGACTCCTCAGCAGGGGGACCTGCTCTGGGTTTATGAGGGTATGACACAGTATCTAGGCAATGTCTTGGCGGCGCGATCCGGTCTGAAGTCTCAGGAAGAATATCGAGACCTTCTCGCCCTGAGTGCCGCAAGCCTGGACGCAAGATCAGGCAGGGAGTGGCGCAGTACAGAGGACACCGCTATCTCGTCAAGCATTCTCCGGGCCCCCAGCCCCGCCTGGTCGAACTGGCGCCGCTCACAGGATTATTACCAGGAAGGCGAACTGGTCTGGCTCGACGTCGATACCCTGATTCGCAAGCTAACGAATGACACAAAAACATTGGATGACTTCACGCGAATTTTCCTCGGCGAGGTAGGTGAGACCGGCCCCTTGATTGTTCCGTACGAACTGCCCGAATTGGTCGATGATCTGAATAGAATTGCTCCGTATGACTGGGAGAAGTTCTTTCACGATCGGATTCTCGACATAAATCCTAGAGCCGATCTGGACGGCATCGAGCGAGGCGGCTACAAGCTGGTCTACAACGACAAACCCAGCAAGGGGGAAACGACGCTGGTCGCTGGACGGAGCGGTCGTGGACAGACAATCAATGTCTGGTATTCCCTGGGGCTCCGGCTCAGCTCCGATGGATCGATCAGCGATGTCCGTTGGAACGGTCCAGCCGATAAGGCGAAGCTCGCTCCGGGGCAAAAGATTTATGCGGTGAATGGACTGGTATTTTCAAACAGTGCGCTGAGCGAGGCCATCCGCCATGCGAAAGGGAACTCGGTACCGATCCACCTGATCCTGCAGACAGGTCACTTCGTGTCCTTCGCGGACCTCGATTACCACGAGGGAGAGCGGTACCCCGCGTTGGTTCGCATAGATGAACTCCCCGATTATTTGGACGAGATTACAAAGCCTTTGACAGTTCCTCCCCAAGGCTCTTCGGCTCCTCGTTGAGGAGTAATGAAAGTATTCTCGTAAGATGAATGCATGAAATACCTGATTGCGCTTCTAGCAGTTGCTGGTGTGGTCATCAGTTCGTTGGCGCTCCGTGTTCATCTCATGGATCCATCCGCGGCGCCCCCGTGCGCTGTCTCGGAGCACTGGGACTGCGGAGCCGTGAATCATAGCAAGTACGCCGTTTTTCCACCATTGACAATGGACGAACTGGACGACAGTGGCAAACCGAAACCGGGATCGATCCACATTCCGGTAGCTACCATCGGGATCGGTGCATACGCGGCTATCGCCATCCTCGCGCTACTAGGTCGCTACTGGGTCGTACTTGAGCTTAGCCAGATTGGGTTCTTCTGTGCTGCGTTCCTCAGCTACATCGAGAAGTTCATCCTGCAGAAGTGGTGCATTTATTGCGTTTGGTCCCAGGCCACTATCACGGCGATCCTGCTGGCCAGTATTATCGCGGTCATGATGCAGCGCCGGGCAAGGCGAACCGTAGCTCGAGAATCCCCTGCTGTCCCGTAGACTGAAGCCTATGTGGCCCAAGCTACTGCTCGAATTCCTCCCACACCTGTCGCGCCTGATTCCCGCTGCGGACAATTACCTGAACTCTCGCAAGGAGAGTGACAAAGTGCTGCAGGCGGAACTCACCTCGCTGAAGGAGGAGGTTCGCAGTGGCTTCGCGGGGGCGGCTGAAGACCGATATGCACTCAAGGGGCAGTTGAAGACGCAGATCGCGAGTTCCACAGAATTGGCCGCCGACCTAATACGTTTACGCGGTGTCATGGAGAGCTTCGAAGTCCGACTTGCCGCCTTCGAGAAGAGACTGATTGGGACCACTCGTCTCCTTTGGAGCGTTTTTGCCCTCTTGGTGGTCACAATTGTCCTCCTGGTCTTTCGAACCTCACGCTAAGTCACCAGATAAAATTGGGAAATGGAATTCAGCCTTCAGCAGGCATTTGACTGCTTCCGCAGCGACGATCTCATCGGAATAGGCATGGAGGCCGATGCCATCCGGCGACGTCTCCACCCCGGCGGTGTGGTCAGCTATCGCTGCCTACAGGAAATCCAGATAACAGGGGGCCAGAACGGATTGGGAGATCCCGACCTTTGCCCCGCGACGCTGCGTCTTAACTGTAGGTCCGCCAGTTCGCTGCATGAAGTGGCTGAATTTTGTGCAGAGGCGAGGAGGCGCTACCCCTACGGTTGGATAGAAATCGGCTTGGGATTTGATGCGGTATTCGATGAGCGTGCCGCCAAGTCCATGGCGTCGTGGGCCGCCGCGGGCGCAAATTCCATTTTTGTTGATCCGCGCCATGAGAGCGCGAGCTACGCTGCTATCACGAGCACTATGCTGGCCATTCATCGGGTTGCGCACGCCCTCTGCATCCGCACGACCGTAGCCATTCCGTTTGGGTGTGGAGAATCGCTCCCGGAGCGTCTCGCCTGCCTGGAAGCTGTCCGTCTTCTGCAAGAAGAAACCGGTGGATTCGTCGGATTCGTCCCCCTGGGCGTCGACGCCTTGGGGGGGCGCGAGTTGGACGGCGTTACAGCGGTCGAGCGGCTCAAGATGATCGCTGTGTGCCGGATATTCTTGCACAACATTCAACACCTGCAGTCGGTACAGGTCGGTCCTGGACTGAAAGTGCTACAGGCCGGGTTACGATTCGGTGCGGATGATACCGAGTTGCGGCTTACGCGCTCAGGCCCGACGGAGCAAGAACTGCGGCGTGTCATCCGTGACGCGGGCTTCCGCCCCGTTGAACGCGATGGGCCTTACTTCACCACGTTCCTCGGCTAGAAGGGCGTGCTGTACCGGCCATCGCGTAGAATCGACTGCAACGGCAAGCATGCCCCGGAGTAACCTCCTGCCACACCTTCTCTACAAGCTGCATGCGCCGCTGGCGATGCTGGCGGCCTCCAGAGGCCTGCGGCATTACATCGACACACATTATTTGAACCATACCTTCCGTGGCCTCTATCGTTGGAACGCTTTCGATATGGCTATGCTGGTGCCGTACTTCGTTGTGATGGTGATCCTTGCTTTCTACGGCGTGCACCGTTACCAGCTTGTGTGGCTTTACTATCGCAATCGCAAGAATGCGGCGAAGTGGGATCAGCCTGGCGGTCAATTTGAAGAAGGCAAGCTTCCTTTCGTTACCGTTCAACTTCCCATTTATAACGAGCAGTTTGTGGTAGACCGTCTCATCGATGCTGTTTGCCGTCTTGACTATCCGCGAGATCGCTTTGAAATCCAGGTGCTCGACGATTCCACCGACGATACAGTCCAAGTGGCGGGTGAGATTGTTCAACGCTACGCCACTGGCTTCGCAGGTCTGGATCCGCAGCCCGTCTTTCATCTGCACCGCACCAACCGCCACGGCTATAAGGCGGGGGCGTTGGATGAAGGCCTCAAAGTGGCTCAGGGTGAGTTGATTGCCATCTTTGATGCCGACTTCGTACCTCCAGCCGATTGGCTGCGCAAAGTGGTACCCCATTTCGCTGAGTCCGGCATTGGCATGGTTCAGACGCGCTGGACGCACTTGAACCGGAATTACAACTTCATGACGCAAGTCGAAGCCATTCTGCTGGACGGCCACTTCGTGTTGGAGCATGGAGGCAGGTCGCGCGCAGGTGTTTTCTTCAACTTCAACGGGACTGCGGGAATGTGGCGGCGCCAGGCCATCGATGAAGCCGGAGGTTGGCAGCATGACACCCTGACCGAAGACACCGACCTGAGTTACCGTGCGCAATTGAAAGGATGGAAATTCAAATATCTCCAGGATGTTGAATGCCCAGCGGAGCTGCCGATCGAAATGACAGCCTTCAAAACTCAGCAGGCGCGCTGGGCGAAAGGACTTATCCAGACTGGAAAGAAGATTCTTCCCCAAATACTCAAAAGCGATGCGCCCTGGCATACCAAGCTGGAGGCCTGGTACCACCTGACTGCGAATATCAGCTATCCCCTAATGATTGTGCTCAGCGCTCTTTTGATGCCTGCGATGATTATCCGGAGTTGGCAGGGATATATCCAGATGCTGCTCATCGATCTGCCATTGTTCGTTGCAAGCACTATGTCGGTGTCGACGTTTTATCTTGTCAGCCAAAAGGAACTATTTCCCAAAACGTGGTACAAGACCTTTCTCTACGTGCCTGTGTTGATGGCACTAGGTGGTGTGGGTCTTACGATTACCAATGCTATCGCCGTGATGGAAGCGCTGTTCGGTGTGAAGTCAGCATTTGCCCGTACCCCTAAGTATCGAGTGCAGGCGAAGGGTGAGAAAACCAAAGCCGCCGTTTACCGTAAACGTCTTGGTATTGTTCCGTGGATCGAACTTGGGCTCGGTGCATTCTTCGCATGGACGGTTTGGTACGCAATTATGACGGAAAATTATTTCACTGTTCCTTTCCTGCTTCTCTTTGTATTCGGTTATTGGTGTACCGGGCTGCTCAGCCTGCTACAGGGACGTTTTGAGCGCAAAGGATCTGCGGGCTCCAGCATGCACGAGAAGCCGTATCCAGTCGGGATTTAGCGGCCCAAAAATATAAGGTCCGGCGGATTCGCCGGACCTTTATGTCCATGGCAACGACTTTCTGGGTCGTTAGAATCGAATACCAACCTTGATCGGAATGTAGGTAGTTCGATTGCTATTCGCGGGAAAATAGTTATAGCCGCCATACGACTGCCCAAATGAAGTATTTATGTTGCCGGCAGTTAACCCGGTCCGCTGCTTGTTGAAGATGACCACATATCTCGCTTCAACAAAGAAACGCTGGCTCGAGAAACGAGAAAACTTATATGTCAGCCCTAGTCCACCGTTCACGCCAGGCGCGTTACTGGTGTAGTGGTCGATGATTTGATTCGCTTGGTACTGGTAACAACCGTAGTAGTAATCGCAGTACGTGCCGACACTCGGAACAGTGAAATTAGTCACTTTGTGGTAAAAGCCAGCACCAACGACCGCATAGGCTCCAAGCGATCCTTGGCCAACCAGCGAGAATGTAGGGTCGAGAGTAAGCGACATAACATGATTGTTGCCGTCCAACCCTGATATCGGGCTGCAGACTCCTTGAGTTTGCAGGGCCGCCGTACAGCCATAATTATAGAGATATTGTTGGTTCGCCAGTGTTGAGCCTTGCAGTCCGAAGCGATCATAGTCGAACTGAAGCATCACTCCGACACTCTGGCTAAAGTTGCGTCCCGCGCCTACCTCAAACCCGTAGCTGGGATCGAAATACTTATGTGTATTCCCGATCGGCAAAGTCCCGCCGACTCCTATGAGGAAAGCGTATTTACTCGAGCCGTCGGCGTTCGTGTGGCTGTCAGAGTATCGCGGACGACCGTAGCGGCGCCGTGGCGGCGGCTGCAGGCTGTCCAATGCCGAAGCGTTCAACATTAGACGATCCGCATTTTCCGAGTCTAGAGAGGAAGAAGTGCTCGAGGCTGACCCGAAGTAATCCTTGGCAGAAGCAGACGCATAGGTCATCAGCGGAGTTGTGAACGCTGCTTGCGCAGATGACAGCTGCTGCGCCTGGAGCAACGATCCGGTGCCAGCAAGAGCGAGAACGATCGTCGCCGTGCGGCACGCGATAGAGAGGGGACTACGCCTGGTGTGCATTTCCGATTGACTCCCTTATTGGTGCAAAGTCCTTCTGGAGCTTGCTAACCCGAAGGAGGTGAAGATGTTGCGCCGGCAAATTTTCCGCAAAATTCCTTTTCTTCGATAAGACGCACCATACCTGCATTTGGATCGTCTTTTGCGGCCAATTGTTAGATGGCGTACTTCCGCCTCTCAGGTGTGCTAGATCAGCGACAGGCCGAAAGCAATCTACTGTGACCGCCCTGCAAAATCTTCAATTGGACCGCGCTAGTGGATATCGAACTGCTCCGGATGCAGACTCGGATCGCTCTTCACGAGGATGGTCTTGCCAACCATATCCTCCATCTCTTGCAGCCACCTGGCCCCGGAGGCCTTCAGCTGTTTCACTATCTCAGGATGTACTCGCAGCATCACGTCGCCGCGGTCTAGGTGCTTCTGCATCTTCCGCATCTCGATGTAGATGTCGTTACAAACGGTAATCGGCGATTTCACCATGCCCGTACCAGAACAGACCGAGCACGGCACGGAAAGCGTTCGCTCGAGAGACTGCTTCACCCGCTTACGCGTGATCGCAACCAAACCGAAATCGTTGAACTGGAGAACCTTCGAAGGAGCTCGATCCTTCTTTAGCTCGTCTTCCAGCGCAGCCATCACCCGGTTCCGGTTTTTGCGCTCATCCATGTCGATGAAGTCGATGATGATGATTCCGCCTAGGTCACGCAATCGGATCTGACGCACAATTTCGGGAATTGCGTCCAGATTGGTCTTCACAATCGTGTCTTCCAGCCGTGCAGTCTTGCCCACAAATTTTCCGGTATTGATGTCGATCGCGACCAAGGCCTCAGTCTGATTGATGACAATAGATCCACCGGACTTCAGCCATACCTTGCTCTTTAAAGCCTTGTTGATCTCATCTGTGATGCCGAACTGCTCGAACAGCGGGGTGTCTTTGCTATAGAGCTTCACACGCCGGATCAAGGAGGGTTGGAAGCGCTGCAGGAATCGCAGTACACGCTCGTACTCAGTCTCGCTGTCTACCCAGATTGCCGAGAAGTTGTCCGTTACCTGGTCGCGCAGAACGCGCTCAATCAGATTTAAGTCATGGTAGATTAGCGCGGGCGACTTCGATGACTCTGATCGTGTTTTGATATCGCTCCAGAGATTCAGCAGGAACCGCAGATCGCTCCGCAGCTCGTCCTCGCTCGCGCCCTCCGCGGCGGTTCGCACGATGAACCCACCGCTCGCTTCGCCCTTCTCGCTGAGCAGGATATCTTTGAGTCGCCGACGCTCCGCGTCAGAATCGATCTTGCGCGAAACGCCCGTATGATTCACCGTTGGCATAAAGACAAGGAACCTGCCCGGAAGAGCAATATGCGAGGTGATGCGGGCCCCCTTCTTCGCGATGGGTTCTTTGGCAATTTGGACCAGAATCTCTTGTCCTGGCTTCAGCAGGTCGCTGATCGCAGGCAAATTTGTGGATTGCATAGAGTGGCGGGCACGCCCATTGCCGTGTCCGTGACGCTCTCCCCGTCCTTTACGCCCGTCGCGGCGCTCGCGCCGTCCACGGCGCTCTCCCTCACGGTGTTGAGGCGCGGGTTCGGCTGCAGCGGTATCAGTCGGCTCTTCCTCGTCTGCCACGCCGGAATCTTCGTACTCGTCCGCTTCCACAAAGCTCTGGGAACCATGTTCGATCACGCCATCGTCGTGCGCGGTGTACGTGCGAGATGCGTCATATTCCTCAATCTCTTCTAGAGTCTCCTCCTCAAGCTCATCCGCCTCAGAGCCGCTGCGAGTGATCTGGTCAATGGACATTTCGCGCAGCATGACACCTAAGTCGGCCACTCCCTCAAGCGTCTCCTCCTCGTCCTCGATCTCCTCTATGGAACTGGCGTGGAGAGTTGTCGATGCAGGCTCTTCTTCGTCGCTTCCCTGGGGAATATCGTTCTCACCCGGCAATTCCACTGGCCAGACAGACGCATCGATGTCTGCGTGTTCTGCGGAAAGGATGGCATGTTCGTGATGAAGCGGTGACGTTTCATCGGCTGCGGTATGGGAGGCTGCCGCCTCATCTGCCGATAACTCCGGCTGGGAGGTCATTTCTCCGGTAGAAGAGATCGACGTAAGGTCATGCGCCGCCGCGGAATGGTCTGCGGCAAACGGCTCGTCCGCTGTCTCAGAAGGGGCCTCTTGGCCGAACCCACTTTGAAACTCAGCTGGCTCCGCCACGGGTGCATTGCGGAATTCGCTTGGGGGAACCGGATTAATGCGGAAAGATGCTGACGCGCTCTCCGGCTCGTACTCCGTATTTTCTGCGTCCGCGGTGTCCGCGTTGGGAGCTTCTGCTGGAAGACCCGCGAACTCAGCTTCTGAGGTCTCCGGAATCGAGCCGCTGTCCACTTTATTCGTATCAATGGCTTTCGAGAAACCAGATTTGTCGATTGGCTGTGTGGGCTGCGGCACGGAAGGCGGCGATGCATCAGATTGACGTTGCCGTGCACTCCCGCGCGATAACGTCTCGCCGGGCAATACTGCGCCGCCGTCCCAACCTATCGCAACATCTGTGTACAAGGTGGCAGGCGGCGCGAGGGGCGTTAAGCCTGGACTAAACGCGGACGCGGTGGCAGTCGAGCTGGTAGTCGCTACAGACTGATCACTAGGCGCTCGGTACTTTGAGAGCGATTCGCCTGGCAAAATGAAGGGCTCTGCCGAACCGGCTGCGTCAATATCTGGATACGCATTCTCGATCGGGCCCGTGCCGCCCGACTCCTCTCCCCGGATGCCATACATCTCCGCCCGTGAAGGGGCAAAGCCTCTGGGAAATCGACCTGCGCGCTGGCCTCGTTCCTGCTCGCCGCGGCCCTGTCGTTCACCAAACCTGTTCTGCTGGTCAGCAGATGTCTCGGCTCTGTTTTCGAGAGCTTCGGGCGGTGCTCCACCCTCGACATCCGCCTCGGGCACCCCAGCGTTAGAGTTTGAGCGCACAGGCTCAGATCCAAAGGCGCCGCGGCCCCGACGTCGGCCACGTCGCCCGCGCCAACGCCGACTGCCGTCCGCGCCCGGAGTTCCTTCGCCGTGGTCCTCAGTGGAAGCCGCCTCAGTCGACTCGCTCTGCTGATCATGGACTTCATCCTGCCCAAAGTCATGGTGTTCGCTCTGCTCAGGCGCAATCGAATTCTCGGGGCTGCTGTTATGCGGCTGCCGCTCACGTCCACCGCGGCGACCCCGGCCGCCTCGCTCAGCGGCGCGATCGTTGCCTTGTCGCGGTCCCGACGTGTCAAACTCCTCCGGGTCCGCAGCCTCTTCCAAAAAGTCGGTGATGTATAGGAACGCGTCACGGTCAAGGCCGATATCAACAAAGGCCGATTGCATGCCTGGCAGCACGCGGGTCACGCGCCCGTTGTAAATGGAACCAGCGAGCGTATATTCATTTTCGCGCTCGTAATAGATCTCAGAGAGCGCTTCTTCTTCAACAATCGCCAGACGCGTTTCATGCGGCGTGCTGGATATATAAATTTCCTTCGACATGGACCTGCTCTTTCTGCTCTTACCGCACTATGGGCGGAATCGAGCGACAGGCAGGCAGAGATCAAGGGAGGCTTCGCAGTTCGCTAGGCACTCCTCCCTGTTGGGTCGAACAGGATCTGGGGTCTGGAAGCTGTGTAGACCGATGAACACAGGCGGAAGCCTAAATTTGGCCTTACCTGTCGCTGGTTGACCGTTTTATCTGATGTCATCCAACTGAAACGACAAACAATCGGGAACACGGGAGATGCTTCACGAGGTGCATGGCATACGGAGTCTGTGACCGAAACAACCTCAAATGCTGATTGAGGCGGGGCCGTTTGCCGTCCGTATACGATCATTCCCTTCAAACCTGTCCGGCCATCGGGCTCGAATCTCAGCCTGGCCGGCCTTTTTCTTTTGAACCTTCAAAAACCTGTGGCCGCTCGCGCCGGGCGTCGTTCGCCAGTGGAGAGCGGGATAATCGCCGGCGTCGGTTGCAGCCGGGTTAATTCAGTATGCATCAGGATCGAGGCTGGCGTATTACCGTCCGAATTCAGATCCTGTTGAAACTGGCTTCCCTCAGTTTACGAAACGCCGCATTCGGATGTTCATCACGATCCCGAGCGCCAGAAACGTAAATAGAATCGACGATCCGCCGTAACTCATGAGTGGGAGCGGGATACCCGTAACCGGCATAAGACCCACCACCATTCCAATGTTTACAAGCACTTGGAATAGAAGAACCGCTACGATACCCATGATGATAAACGTCCCGGGTACGTCGGAAGCCTGTTGGGCGTTCTGAATCAAACGCGTCAATATGAGGAAGTATAGCAGTAGGACGCCGAGGCCGCCGATGAAGCCGTGTTCCTCACAAAACGCCGCAAAGATGAAATCGGTATACGGGATCGGGAGAAAATCTCCCTGCGTCTGTGTTCCCTTATTGGTGCCTTTTCCCCAGAGTCCGCCGGAACCGACAGCGATCTTTGACTGCAGAATCTGGTAACCGGCACCCTTGGGGTCACTGCCCGGGTCGATAAAGCTGTCAATGCGCGCCTGCTGATAGGGCTTCAGCCTTTTGCCGCTCAGATAGGCTCCGGCGCCCAGTATGCAGAACGCAAGTATCAGAATCGTGATCTGTTTTACGCGGATCCCACCCAGGAATAATCCGGCAATCAGAACGGGAAAGTATGTCAACGCGGTTCCGAGGTCCGGCTGCTTCAAAACCAGGGCCATCGGGATACCAACCAGCGCGAAGGCCTTTCCGATGTCGCTCCACGTAAGTTCCCGCCCGATCAGACCCCAGAAATATCGCGCAACTACCAGGATCAGAATGAGTTTCACCCATTCTGATGGCTGGAAGTGAACCCCACCGCCAAGATTGATCCAACGCCGCGCTCCCAGGACCTTCTGCCCAGCCGCAAGCACGGCAACTAGGCCGAGAACACCGATGCCGTAGGCCCAAGGTGCAAAGTCCACCAGTCGGTGATAGTCGATCAAGGAGATGATGAACATCAGCACCAGTCCCACCACAAGAAACCAGAGCTGCTTCTCTCCGAAACCGTGAAATTTCGTATGCAGTGTCGCTGACTTGATCTCCAGCACGCTGATAAATGACATCAGCAGCACCAACGTCAGCAGCATCCAGTCGAAATCGCGGAAGGAAGAGAATCGACGCATCAAGCAGGCCAGGGTTCAGGGTTGGTGGATCGGCGGAGCAGAATCGCCCGGTGGGATGTGCGTGCCGGTTGAGGCGGTTCGCACGCCATCGAGGCGCGCGCCCTCAGTGTGGATTCCTGCTTCGGCTCCGGCGACGGACCGCTGTGGGTTGGAGTTCTTCGACGGTCCGCTCTCCGGCTTTGGCGCCTCGGCTACCCGAATGTTCCCAGCGCGCTTTCGCTGCTTGGTGATAAACGCATTGACCACCTGCGCCCCGACTGGAGCAGCCGCTTCGGCTCCCCAGCCCCCGTGCTCGCAGAGTACGGCGACGATGATGTCGGGGTTGCGACGGGGCGCCATCCCTACAAACCAGGCATTGGCGCGCTCTTTTCCTGAGCCGAGGCTTGTAGCGCCTGCACTGTGGCTTACGACCTGCGCGGTACCCGTTTTCCCTGCGAAATCGATGCCTTCCAGATGCATGGCTCCAGCAGTTCCACCCGGCCCGAGGGTCGCGGCCATCGCGTCCGTGATTGTCTCCCAATTTTCAGGCGAGAGCTGAACGTTTTTGTCGCCGCTTCCGGGATAGCTCGAGACCAGGGCAGATTCCATCTCGGAGGGTACCTCGTCCGTGAAGACCACATGAGGACGCCGGAGCGCACCGCCGGAGGCGATTCCCGCGATCGCCCGTGCCAGTTGCACCGGCGTCACCTGTACCGCTCCCTGCCCTATGCCAACGGAGATAACCTCGCCGGCATACCACTTTTCGTGCTGAGTCTTGAGTTTCCAGGTAGTTGAGGGCATAGTGCCGGTTGCCTCATCCGGCAGATCGATCCCAGTCCGCTGAGAGAGGCCGACGGCTTTCGCATACTTCGCGATGGTGTCGATGCCCAGCTTCTCTGCGAGGGTGTAATAAAAGGTGTCGCAAGACCAGGGAATCGCGTGATCGATATCAACAACCCCGTGATGCTTATCGCATCCGAAGAAATGGCCGAAAAACGTGCCTCCACCCGCGCAGTTCACTCGCATCGCCTGCGCAATGCCTTCCTGAAGCCCAGCCAGAGACATGATGATCTTGAAGGTCGACCCTGGAGCAAGCTGTGCCTGGATGGCTTTGTTCATCAGGGGATGCTCAGGATCGTTGACGATCTGTGACCAATAGGATTTTGTGAGGTGCACTGCGAACTGGTTGGGATCAAAGGTAGGCCGCGACACCATCGCAAGAATCTCGCCCGTGTGGGGGTCCATGGCCACGAGAGCGCCATTTTTACCTTCCATCGCGCGCTCCGCCACGGTCTGAAGGTCGAGATCGATGGTGAGCCGCAGGTCGGTTCCGGGCTTCGCCATCTGCTGCCCAAGCTGCCCAACCTCTTTGCCGTGGCTGTTGACGACGACGTCTCGCGAGCCATCGGTCCCACGGAGCAGAGCGTCGTACATCTCTTCCACGCCGGATTTGCCGACTACATCACCGGGATCATAGAACTCGAACTTGGTGCTGTTCAGGTCCTGCTCGGAAACTTCACCGACATACCCGATCAGGTGCGCGGCGAAGCCGTCGCGAGGATAGAGGCGGCGCTGCACATCGCGCGTCTCCAACTCAGGCAATTCGTTCCGGTGGGCCTCGATGAAGGCCTGCTCATCCGGCGTAATATCCTGCTTCAGCGGGATGGCCTCGTACTTGGGCGCGATCTGGTACTTCTTCAGCACCGAGACGATGTCCTGCTCCTGCATGTGAAGACCTTTGGCGATCAGCGGCAGGTCAGCGCTCAGATTCCTTACCTGATCGCGCAGCAGAAAGCACTCGACCGAGGGATAGTTGTCCACCAGGATACGGCCTTCGCGGTCAAAGATCTTGCCCCGCGGCGCGAGTACCGGCGTCTTGCGGATGAAGTTCGCTTCGGCGAGCTGCTTGTAACCTTCCGCGCCAAGAACCTGCAGACGCCACATCCCGGTTGCGAGAAGAACCAGCACGAACGCGACTAAGTACTGCGTTGCGTGGAGTTTACCCGCCGCCACCTTCTCTTCGCGGCCAATCCGCCGTTCCGGAGTGGATTCCATCGGTTCGGAGCCTCTTGTCTGTGTTCAGTCTACTGCTTCGGATACGCGGGTTCTCTCACACGCACGGGCCATTTTTCACTCTTCCAGGCTAGTCCTGCCGCTTCCAGCGGTCCAGAAGCAGGTACACCGGAACTGCCACCAGGAGGTTCACAATTGCTCGAAGCAACTCATGCAGCCACAGTACATGGAATCCATGAATCTCCAGTAGATGCCGCTGAATCAGGTACAACAACACGCTCTGCAGCAAGGAGAAGCAGAACGTGAGGACTGCCCGCGTCGCCGTGTTCTCGACATCGATGCGGCTTCCCAGGCTCGCAGCTGCGTACCCAACCACCGACTTTGCCATGCCATTGACGCCCGCCGGCATACCGCTGAGAAGATCCTGCAGCAATCCGATGACGGCGCCAGTCGCAGTGCCCGCAATCGGGTTTCGTCGACTCACGGCGAAGAACAAGGTCACGATGAGCGGCAGATCGACGATGGCCAGCCGTGGCGATATTCGTGGAAGCAGAACCTGCAGCAGGATGGCGACGGCCGGAACGAGCACGGTTGCAAGCAGATTGAAGCTCTGCTGTTCCGCCTCCCGCCTCGACATGTAGCTGCGTGTCACCATTGTTTCCAACGCGAGAGCCTCCTCTGCTCGAAAATGCGTTTACTGCAATTCTTGCGGCTCCTGCGTACTCTTTGAGTTGCTCGGCTTGGTCGCGTTCCGCACGGTGTTTGGCGGTGGTGTCTGACTTTTCGCTCCTGGTGTCAGGTCCGTGGCTGGCGGCGTTGCTCCCGGTGAATAGCGATCTGGGTGGATGACTGGCTCGGGCCGCGGTACTTTGACCGTCTGGCCACCTGTCGAGCCGGTCGGAGCCGACGTGCTGTTTTGTGCCGCTGTTCCGGTTTCGTCGTCGTGGATGCCTGGCAGTTTTTCGGCGCTCATATCTGCCGCGCGCTTCGCCTGGGCCGCGGCGAGATCCTGCTGCGCCTGATCGCTCAGTTCCGACTGCATCCCGGTAATCACCAGAACCTCTTCAATGCGGTTCAGGTCGGCAGCCGGTTTGATAGAGATAGCCATGTACGGCTGGTGGTCCGGGTCCGGCTCGATCTTCTCGATCACACCTACCGGCAAGCCCCGGGGAAATACCTGATCTCCGCCGGAGGTTAGCACGTGTTCTCCAGGCTTGATCCGCGAATCCGCAGTGAGATTGCCGATCTGCACCCGGCCCGCAACTGTTCCGCGCAGGATACCTCGGATCCTGGTGCTTTCGAGGATTACTCCCGCGCCGGAGGTCTGGTCATTGATCTCTACGACCTGCGCGGTACCGGGCGCGACCTCCCGCACCTTTCCGATAATTCCGTCGGGGCTAATCACCGCCATATCAGGTTTCAACCCATCATTCGATCCCTTATCGATGGTGAGAATATGCGACTGATCACTAGCGCCCGTTCCAATTACCTGGGCCGCAACTGTCGATCCCACATAGCGTTGCCGGAACTGCAGCATCGTTTGCAGCCGTCGGCCTTGGAGAGCGTCCTCAGCAATCGCAGCTTCGTCTATACGCATCTGCGCAATCTGGCGCTTCAGTGCGTCGTTCTCCTGGCGCGCATGCCGCAGATCGATGTAGTGGTACCAGGTGTTCCGTACACCCGAGCCCAGCGCTTGGGCACCTCGCTCAAATGGGGTAACTGCTCCTATGGTCCAAAGCCGAATCAGGCGAATCCGCTCTCCACCGGGTTCTCCGGCGTTCGCTGGGCCGCGGACCTGTACCGCCAAGGCGATCGCCTGCGCAAGCAGGACCGCGATCAGGAACAGCGCATTCTTGAAACGGGTGACGAATTCCATTGGTGAGCCATTCAAGCGGTACCAGTGTCAACTGGCGGACAAATCCGCTCACGTGTCGTTCTTCTCAAGCCACAGCACAACCGGTATCGGGTAGCCCTAGTCGATCGAAATCTTGCGCAGAAGCTTGAAATCAGACAACATCCGACCTGTTCCAAGCACCACGGATGCCAGCGGGTCATCGGCAATCGAGACAGGGAGTCCCGTCTCCTCCCGGATACGCTTGTCGAGGTTTTTGATCAGGGCACCGCCGCCTGTGAGCACGATTCCGCGGTCAGAGATGTCCGCTGAGAGCTCCGGTGGCGTCCTCTCCAACGCGACGCGGATCGCGTTGATGATCGTGGAGATCGACTCTGCCAGCGCCTCGCGGATTTCGGAGTCTTCGATAGTGATGGTCTTCGGCACGCCTTCGATAAGGTTGCGGCCTTTGATCTCCATCGTCAGCGGCTTATCGAGCGGGTATGCCGAGCCAAGCATCATCTTTATCTGCTCTGCCGTCCGTTCACCGATCAGCAGGTTGTACTTTCTTTTCAGGTACGTAACGACGGCTTCATCCATCTGATTTCCAGCCATCCGTACCGACCGCGAGTAAACGATGCCCGCCAGCGAGATCACGGCGATATCGGTCGTCCCGCCGCCGATATCGACCACCATGTTACCGCCAGGCTCCGTGATGGGCAGGCCGGCACCAATGGCTGCCACCATCGCCTGCTCCACCAGGTGCACTTCGCTGGCCTTGGCGCGGTAAGCCGAATCCATGACAGCCCGCTTCTCAACCTGGGTAATCTCGCTCGGAACCCCGATTACAATGCGGGGATGGACCATGCGCTTTCGGTTGTTGTGGGCCTTCATGATGAAGTAATTCAACATCTTCTCGGTGTGGCGGAAGTCCGCAATCACCCCGTCCTTCATCGGTTTAATCGCCACGATGTTACCCGGCGTGCGGCCCAGCATCTCCTTGGCTTCCTTGCCCACGGCTTCGACGTCGTTGGTCTGGGTATTCACCGCAATGATGGAGGGCTCATTGACGATGATCCCCTTGCCGCTCGCGTATACCAGTGTGTTGGCTGTCCCCAGATCGATCGCAAGATCGTTTGAGAAGAGGCTGAACAGCGAACGCATGTTGTGAATGCGCGAGTAACGTGCCTGATATCCGTTGGAAGCCATGTGATCGAGCGCTTTTCCTGGAAGAAGTCGATTCCTATTGTAAGGCTTAGCCGGTTACCAGCGCGCATCTTCTGGTTACGACATTCGGGTGACACTGACAACACTTTCGGGCTTTGGTAGGGTTGGGTTCATGATCATCGGCGTTCCAAAAGAGCTAAAGGACCACGAGAGCCGCGTCGGTATTACGCCCGCCGGAGTCCATGCCCTGGTTGCTGCGGGACACAAGGTCTTGGTGGAGCACGACGCCGGGGAGCTCTCCGCGATGCCCGATGATGATTATCAGGCCGCTGGCGCCGAGATAGTCGGCTCGGCATACGACCTTTGGCGGCTGGCCAATCTAGTTGTCAAGGTCAAAGAGCCCATCGAAAAGGAATACAAGCACTTCCGCGAGGGTCTGGTTCTCTTCACGTATCTTCACTTGGCACCCGTCCCAGCGCTCACAAGCGCGTTGCTGGAGAAGAAGGTCCTGGGGATTGCCTACGAGACCGTCCGTGACCGATCCGCTGCGCTGCCCTTGCTGACTCCGATGAGCGAGGTTGCTGGCCGCATGAGCGTACAGGTCGGGGCAGCGTATCTCGAGAAGGAGCACGGAGGCCGCGGTTTGCTGCTGGGTGGTGTTCCCGGCGTACCGCCGGGGCACGTCGTTATTCTCGGTGGCGGCATCGTTGGCACGAACGCCGCGAAGATCGCCCTTGGCCTGGGCGCCAGAGTTACTTTGGTTGATCTCAATCTGAATCGTCTTCGCGATCTGGACGACATCTTCAACGGCCGGCTGAATACTCTCGCATCCAACAGCTACAACATCGCCCGCGCCGTGTGCGAAGCAGATCTTGTGATCGGCGGCGTTCTCATTCCGGGCGCGTCGGCTCCCAAGCTCGTCACGCGCGAGATGGTTTCCAAGATGCGCAAGGGTGCCGTGATCGTCGATGTGGCTATCGATCAGGGAGGTTGCATCGAAACCGCCCACCCGACCACCCACTCAGACCCGTCATTCGTGGTCGATGGCGTTGTCCATTATTGCGTCACGAATATGCCGGCAGCCGTTCCCAATACATCCACCCTCGCGCTGACCAATGCGACGTTCCCCTACGTGATGAAGCTGGCAACTCATGGCGCGGAGGCCGTAATTCAAGAGGATTCAGGGTTTGCAGCCGGAGTAAACACCTACGGCGGCACTCTGACCTGCGAGCCCGTTGCCCAGTCCCAGGAACGCCCCTGGCGCTCCGTCGCCGAACTCGTCGCGTGATCAGTGTCAAGGCGACTGGCCGATTCGTGCGGATTTCTCTGACCTGCTTAGGAGATTGGGATGCACGCTGAGATCGAGCAGATCGCGCGCACAACTGTGCCTGGCCGAATTGTTGTGATTGGTGCCGGTGCCACGGGTATCTACGCGGCTGCCCAGCTAGCTGCGCGGGGCCGCGAGGTCGTGCTGCTCGAAGCCGGTCAGCCGAGCCTCGGCAACTTCGATCCTCGCTCCTACGCCTCCGTCGGCCGCCCGCACTCCGGCATTCGCATCGGCCGAAGCCGCAGCCTTGGCGGCACAACGAACCTCTGGGGTGGACAACTTGTTGAATTCCAGCCCATCGACTTCAGCGGCCGGGAGTGGCTCACTGGATCCCGCTGGCCGGTTTCCTATGACGAGATTGCCCCGTACTACAAGCCGACCTATGTCAATCTCGGGATCCCGGAACAATTCATTTCCGATGAGGCGGTTTGGAGCGGCATCTCGTCTCCTCCGCCGGATCTCGGCCCCGACTTCGAAGTATTCTTCACTCGTTGGATGAGCACGCCCAACTTCGCCGAATTGTTCGCCTCTCAGCTTCAGTCCAGCGAAAAACTCCAGCTCCTTACCGATGCGACCGCTTGCGGATTCAGGGAAGAACGCGGACGCATCACCGCAGTCCGCGTCAGCAACTCCACGCAACATTCCCATTTTATCAACGCCGCCACGGTCATTCTCGCGGCCGGTACCATCGAGAACGCACGCCTTCTGCTGCATACTGCTAACGACCCGCAGTTCGCAGCACCATGGCGGGACAACCAGAACGTCGGCCGCTATTTCCAGGATCACCTTGCAGGCAGAATAGGGTCTTTCGATCCGGCCGATAGACGCCAGTTCTTCCGCACCTTCACCAACGTCGCGTACTCCAGCCGCAAATTCATGCCCAAAATTCGTATGCGCAACGCGGCGCAGCAGAGGCAGAATATCTACAACACTCAGGTGTTCTTCGCGTTTGAAAGTGAAATTTCAGAGCACATGGTCTATCTCAAGCAGTTTCTCAAAGCTGCGCTCTACAATCGGAAGCTTACCGGCGGGCAACATGTGCTTCGCAATGGGCTACGAATCGCTCGATACCTTTTTCCCCTTATGTGGAAGTATGTGTGGGATCATCGCGTCTTTGTCCCCAGCACCGCTCGCATAGACGTTCAGGTTCAGGCGGAGCACGCGCCCGTGCGCGACAGCCGAATCACCATTGACCCCGCCCAGCGCGACATTTACGGCCTACCTCAAGTGGTTCTTGACTGGCGGATTGGCGATGACGAGCTGAACTCACTCCAGTCATTTGCCCTTCAGATCAGGAATGCCCTCAAGCTCCAAGGGATCGGAGAGCTGACAATCGATGATGACCTGCTCGCTGGAAAGCCGGAATTCCTCCCGAAGTTGGGCGACATCTATCACCACGCAGGTGGCACCAACATGGCTAGTTCACCTGAACATGGCGTCGTGGATCGCAACCTCCGCGTCTTTGGCACCGAGAACCTTTATGTCACCGGTGCCGGAACGTTCCCCACCACGAGCAACGCCAACACTACCTTTACTGCGGTCACCTTCACCACCCGGCTCGTCGATCATCTCACCGCAACGAGCTCGATCTAGCCTGTTGCCAGTCTCCGCAGCCCGTCTTCATCCAGAATTACGATGCCCAGCTCACGCGCTTTATCCAGCTTCGAGCCCGCTTCTTCGCCGGCCACCACGTAGCTCGTCTTCTTGCTCACCGACCCGGACACGCGGCCTCCTGCAGCCTCGACCATCTCCTTGGCCGCCTCTCGCGTCATGGTCGGTAGCGTTCCCGTTAGCACGAACGTAAGGCCGGCGAGGTGAGTCCCAATCACACTCTTTTCGGCCGTCATCACGACGCCGGCATCCTGGAGTTGCCGCACGAGCGCGCGATTCTTCTCCTCCGCAAAGAACTCTACGATCGCTTGGGCGACCTTCGGCCCGACTTCATTAACTCGCTCCAGTTCGTCGGAATTTGCATGCATGATCGCATCCATCGACCCGAAGTGGCCTGCCAGCAATTGCGCGGTACGTTCGCCCACAAACCGAATACCCAATCCCAGCAACACGCGGGCCAAACCTGCCTGCTTGGACCGCTCAATCTCATCGAGCAACGCCTGGGCCGACTTTTCACCAACACGCTCCAGCTTCAACAGATCGGCCTTCGTTAAACGATATAAATCCGCAATCGTCCGTACCAGCGCTTTGCTCTGCGCCAAGGGGGCCGAAACCGTGTTGTCTGTAGCCTGCTCCACAGCGGCCTCTTCTTCGGTCAGCGTGTCCGTTTCCTCATCCAACTTCTGGCCAAGCAACTGTGCCACCATGGCGTCGCCGAGGCCTTCGATGTTCATGACACCTCTTGACCCGAAGTGACGAAGCTCCTCCCGCAGACGCGCCGGGCAGTTGGCGTTGATGCATCTCCAGTCCACTTCGCCCTCGGGTTTCACGAGCGCTGTACCGCACGCGGGACACGAGCTGGGAAACTCAATCTGTTTCCCGCCCCGCGGGTGCTGCTTGTCCTCAATTACCTGTGTGATTTTCGGAATCACATCTCCGCCGCGCTCCACCTGTACGTAGTCGCCAATCCGAACGCCCAGGCGTGAGATCTCATCGGCGTTGTGGAGTGTTGCGCGCGCTACTGTCGTTCCCCCAATCAGCACTGGCGAGAGCGCTGCAACCGGCGTTACCTTGCCCGTGCGTCCTACCTGAAAAAGGACGTCCTCGAGCTTCGTAGTGCCGGCCCTCGCAGCGAACTTGAATGCAATCGCCCATCTCGGGGCTTTCCCCGTGAATCCTAACCTGCGCTGTTGCGCACCCGCGTCAACCTTCACCACAACTCCATCGATCTCATAGCCCAACGAGTCCCGCAGGCCTTCAGCTTTTTCAACGAACCTGAGCACCTCATCGATCGACGTCGCTGTGGTGGTATTCGCATTCACCCGCAACCCCGCGGTTCGCAGGGCCTCTAGCCCCTTCGATTGTGTTGGCAGCAGAAATTCTCCACGCTGCGCGCCGTCCTCAGCCCCATGCATCAGGAAGTACGCATAAAAGTCCAGCCGACGCTGGGCCACGATATTGGGTTCGAGCGTCCGGATAGTGCCGGCCGCTGCATTGCGCGGGTTCGCTGCCGGCGCCATCCCCTGTGCGACCCGATCTTCATTCATCCTGGCGAATGCCGCTTGGGGCAGCACCACTTCGCCGCGAACCTCAAAGCTTGCGGGGATCTTCGCTCGCTTGAGCTTTTCTGGCGAAACCCGTAGGGGCACACTTCGAATCGTCCGCACATTTGTTGTCACGTCTTCGCCAGTAGTGCCATCGCCGCGCGTCAACCCCCGTACCAGCCGTGCGGACCCATCTCCAGCCGGTTCGTAGTGCAGTGCAAGCGAGAGTCCGTCCAGCTTCAGCTCGCACACGTACTGCACTTTTTCACCGCTGGGCAAGGCATCGCGCACGCGCTGCTCCCAGGCGCGCAGCTCTCCCTCGTTGTATGCGTTGTCCAGTGACAGCATAGGCCGTGAGTGCTGCGTCTTCGCAAAGCCCTCGCGCGGCTTACCCCCGACGCGCTGTGTCGGCGAGTCCGGCGTAACCAGCTCAGGATGTTCGGTTTCAAGCGCCTTCAGCCGATTCATCCGTCCGTCGTATTCGGCGTCCGAGATCTCCGGTGCGTCCAGCACGTAATAGAGGTGTTCATGGTGGCGTAGCTCTTCGCGCAACGCCTCGATCTGCTGTTCCACGGCCTTCGGCATAGCGGAATTATAGAGAGCCGCTTCGATCCTCCATATCAAAAGGTCCGAGCAGCAAGCCGGGTCGCAGATGAGCACCACGCTTCATCTGGGCAGTCCACAAGATATCCTGAACATCGATGGAACCTGTTACTCATTTGATGACTGGTGCTTGCCTTGGACGCACAGGCCTCAACCGCTACGCTGCTTACACCACCCTGGGCATGACTCTCGCCGCCGAAGCGCCAGACCTCGACACTCTGTGGTCTATACGAGGTCCGGTCGCCGCGTTTCAGCATCATCGAGGCATTACCCATACGTTCATCGCGCTTCCTGTCGAAGCTCTGGTCGTCCTCGGCTTCGTATGGTTGGTTCATGCCTGGCGGCAGCGTCGCGGCCGCGCGAGTTACAGTGATGCACCAGATCATGCCGGTGCCACCCCTCGGCCGGTCACCACAGCTCCTGTCCGTTGGGGAGTGCTCTACCTCTTCATCCTCCTCGCGCTCCTCAGTCACATTCTTCTCGACTGGACAAACAACTACGGTGTCCGTCCTTTCTTTCCTTTCAACGCGCATTGGTATCAGGGCTCCTTTGTGTTCATCTTCGAGCCTGTCCTGTTCCTCCTTCTCCTGCTCGGCCTGGTTGCGCCCGCACTCTTCGGCCTCGTTGGAACCGAAGTAGGCGTGCGCCGTACTCATTTCCGCGGCCGCGGATGGGCTATCTTCACACTTGTCGCAGTCGTCGCCCTGTGGGGCTTCCGCTGGATCCAGCACGAGAACGCAGTAAGACTTGCCACAAACGCCGCGTACGGGTCGCCCGACAGAACGCCGGCGCCGGTCCTTCGTGTCACGGCGAGTCCCTATCCGGCTAACCCATATCGGTGGCATACCGTCGTCGACACTCCCGAGTCCTACCAGATTGCCCGCGTCGACACGCTCCATTCCACGGTAGACAGCGACCCCGAGAAAGACCTCATTGCCAAACCTGCATTCTCCCCCGCAGTTCAAGTGGCTGAGCGCTCCTGGCTTGGCCGAGTCTATCTGGACTGGTCCTCATGGCCGCTTGTCACCAACATCGGGCCGATCACTCCGGAAGGGCTCCCGCCCGGAGCTCAACCGTGGACCGGAGTCAGTTTCCGCGACCTTCGGTTCCAATACGACACCTTTCTGTCGAGCGACGGTAACCAGCCTCCACTCTCAGCCATGGTCTACGTCGACTCGTCCGGGCGGGTTGCCCAGATGCAGTTCGGCCGCAATGTGCAGAGATAGTTCCGAAGCTTTTCCAGGCGGCGGGTCCTTGCAGATAGTTTTCGGCGCCGTTGAAACATCACGCACAAACCTTCATGTCTCCAAACACTGATCCGGTCCGGTGCACGGCTAGCCCGCCCGCGTACAGCCTCTCACTCGCGCTCGCATCTCACACACAATGTGGCGTGAGTGAAGCCGCCGCCGCAATCCAGAAACGGAGCGGCGCGATTCGAGAGGAGATTGGTATGACGGATTATCGGGTGGCACAGGGCGAAGCGAGAGAAGACCAGGTCACGGCAGCAATTGAGAAGTTCACGGCGCAGGTGCCTTCCAGTGCTTATCTGGCTCTGGCGCTCGCATCTATGGCAACATCACTGGGCTTCAAGGCCGCCGGCAAAGACCACGCGGCGCTCTTTGTCGGACAATGGGCTGCGCCGTTCCTGATCATGGGGTTGTACAACAAGGTTGTGAAGCAGCACGGTTCCGATGCCGCCTCCGGGGCTGCTGGCATAGCTTCTATCTAGCGGGTGGACTGGAGCACATCGCTGGCGGCCAGCCAATCGGTCCACGCCGCCAGCGCTCGCTCGCACTGAATCCGGTGCCGCTCCTTCTTATCCCGTATTTCGCGGCGCAGATCTTCTTCGAGTGGTGGAAGCAGGTCGAACGTAATATTGGCGGGTTGAAATCGCTTGCTCTCCGCATGCGTAATGTAGTGCGTCAACGATCCGTTCGCTGACTGACGCGGCGCAATCCTCGGGCTTTCGCCCACCGCCAGCGCCGCAGCATACCGTCCCGCCAGCATGCCCGAGGCAATCGACTCCGTATAACCTTCCACTCCGCTCAGCTGTCCGGCGATGAGGATCGTAGGGTACGCTCGGAGCTGCAGCGTCTCGTTCAAAATCGCCGGCGCATTTACGTAGGTATTTCTGTGGATCTGCCCATAGCGCAGAAAGACGGCATTCTCCAACCCAGGAATCAGCCGCAGCACACGGGCCTGCTCACCGAACTTCAAGTGATTCTGGAAGCCGACCAGGTTGTAGCTGTCGGCGCGCAGATTCTCCTGCCGCAGCTGAACCACCGCGTATGGCCACTTGCCGGTCTTCGGATGATCTAGCCCCACTGGCTTCATCGGGCCAAAGCGGAGAGTGTCTCGACCGCGTCGCGCCGTTTCTTCAATAGGCAGGCAGCCCTCGAAGTAATGGAGCGGCCCCGCCGGAATTTCTTCCCATTCCTTTGCGGGAACCGCTTCGGCCATCATCAGCGCATCGATAAACCGGTCGTACTCTTCCTTTGTCAGCGGGCAGTTGATGTAGTCCGGTGACCCCTTGCCCCACCGCGCCGCGAAGTACACCTTTGACATGTCAATGGTGCTCGCGTCCACAATCGGGGAGATGGAGTCGTAGAACGCGAGGTGCGACGACCCCGTCAGCCGGGTCAGCTCCGCCGTCAGATCCGGCGAAGTCAGCGGGCCGGTCGCTAGAATCGTCAGAGCGCCGGGGTCATGCTCGTCGATCCGTGTCACCTCTTCGCGATGGACGCGGATCCTTGGCTCAGCGGCAATCCTGTCCGCCACACGGCGTGAAAACTCAACGCGGTCGACAGCGAGCGCATGGCCTGCAGGAACCGCTGACGCATCCGCCTCTTCCAAAAGCGCCGATCCCGCCCTGCGCATCTCCTGCTTCAGCAGCCAGGGCGCGGTATTTTCCGATTCCGACTTCAACGAATTCGAGCACACCAGCTCGGCGAAGTCGCTCGTCTGGTGGGCTTCCGTTGATCGCGCCGGACGCATCTCGTACAGGTCCACCTCGCAGCCCAGCCGCGCCGCCTGCAGCGCAGCTTCCGGCCCGGCAAGTCCGCCGCCAATTACCCGAATTCTCTTCATCGGCACTGCTCAATTCTACGTGGCGATTCTAGGTAGCCTCGCGCTTCAGTAGTCCGCTATTCACCCGGCGTGCCGGATTGCCCACCACGGTCATCCCCGGTGCCACATCCCGCGTCACCACGCTCCCCGCCCCAACAATTGCGCCATCACCAACGGTGACGCCGGGCAGGATGATCGCCCCACCTCCCACCCACACGCCACTGCCGATCCGCACAGGTCGT
>Ga0070661_100000700_pt1 | contig 24597 bp, 25 predicted proteins | sample KBSC43metaG_FD_64663 | JGI IMG/M metagenome (GOLD analysis project Ga0070661, IMG submission 64663) | Corn rhizosphere microbial communities from Kellogg Biological Station, Michigan, USA - KBS C4-3 metaG | ecosystem: Host-associated > Plants > Roots > Rhizosphere > Soil ... | reverse complement strand
TTTTTTTCGGACGCTACTCTGATAACAACAAACCTGTTGAAAAAGTAAATCGCTGGACAGAAGCAGACAACCTGTTTAAAGAAAAAAAATATACCGAAAGTTTTGATGCCTTTTTTGAATATCTCCGTGATGATTCGCTGGACAATGTGGTTCATGAACGTAATCAAAGTAATGGCCGCTTTCAATTCTACCAGGGTTCAAAAATTGTTCGTGGTGATTACGATAGTGAGCATTTGCATGCAGAAGTGACTCTCGCCAAAATGCCAAGTCCGAATATTCCTGTTATGCGTCGTTTGCTCGAGATGAATTTCAACCTTTATTATAGCCGCTATGCGTTGGATGGTGAAAGATTATGTATGAGGTTTGACAGTGATATTGAAACGGCTAATCCAAATAAGTTGTACTATGGATTAAAGGAATTGTCAACAAAAGGAGATAAACAGGACGACCTGCTTGTCCAGGATTTCGCCATCTTACAAACGCTCGATACAGAGCATGTCATTGAGATCCCACCGCAAGAGAAAGAGATAAAATTCAGGTGGCTGCAAAAATGGATCGATGATGTAATTTCATATATAAAAACACTTGACGCTGATAAATTTTCGGGAGGCATAGCGTATTTGTTATTGGCACTCGCCTATCGCATCGATTATTTGATAACTCCGGAAGCCAAAGTTTTACATGACCTTGAAAGGATCGTTGAGATTTATTTTAAGAAAGATGAGAGGCAGACCACCGAAAAGAACAGGGATATGATCGCTGAATTTGAGAAATTAAGGAACCGGTCCAAAGAAGAAATATTTGCGTCATTGTACCGTTCCAAGCACACCTTTGCGATCGTATCGCCGCAGAACTACAAGGCGATTGCTGATTCAATTTATAATGCTAATCAAAATATAAGATGGTACAGCGATAATAATTATCCCTTGATCGCGGCCCAAATCGCTGAGTACGGCATTGCGTATGGTCAATATTCATACAGCTTGCCCAGGCCGGTCACAGAATTTTATCATTTGTTCATGATGATAAATCATGGAGAATATTTCAAAGAGCTTGGGTTTAGCAGTAACTATTATGACACTCACACAAAGAGATTCGATGTGGATGACATCACCGCGAAAATAGAGCGAATCATTAATGAGTGGAAACCAAAGTATCCCAACCTGAAGATGAAACTTGAAAATATTAAATACGATAGCCTGGTAAGTTTTAATGTTTCATTTACAACGGAGGTCGAACATTTAAATCTCGACACGAACCGCTGAGTACACTGAATAAACCAACCGCTGATTACACTGATGTAATGATTAAAATGAATGATAAAAGAAGAATACAAATATTCGAATATTACGGAAAAAATCATCGGATGCGCCCTGAGGGTACATCAAAAGATGAGGAGCGGTTATCCGGAATTAATTTATCACAAATGTTTGATTGTAGAGTTTAAAAAAATTGAGGTGGCTTTCTTAAATGAAATTGAGCTACCAATTTTTTATGATGATATTGAGGTAGGCAAGCGAAGAGTAGATTTCTTGATAGAAAATAAAGTTATAATTGAAATCAAGGCAGTGTCGGAGTTGACGGATACCCATCTTGCCCAGGCCTTAAATTATTTGGAAGCGCTAAACCTGGAAATAGGATTGCTTATAAATTTTGGGGCGAAAAGCCTTGAATTAAAAAGGCTAATCAACAATAAATACAAGCCCTCATTTCAATCCAATTAATCAGCGTAATCAATGGTATCATTCCAATCAAATCAACCAACGTAATCAGTGGTCATGGATGTACAGCAGATCATAGAAAGTTTTCAACCGGCCATTATTCAAATAGCTACGCAAACGGCGACGGGGACCGGGTTTTATGTAAAAGAATTTGATCTCATCGTTACAAACGACCACGTGGTGGGCGATAATGCAGAGGTCACGATCGCAGGGAAATTATTTCAAAAAGCACTTTCAAGAGTCTGGTACACGGACCGCAAACATGATCTCGCTTTTTTGGAAACTCCAAAAGAAATAATTCTTCCTGAGGTAAAACTCGGTAAGTACGAGACGCTGAAAGACGGTGATTCAGTTGTGGCGATCGGTCATCCCTATGGATTAAATTATACTGCCACGCAGGGAGTAATTTCCAAAGTAGATCGCATTCGTGATGGCTTAAAATTTATACAGATAGATGCAGCTATCAACCCGGGAAACAGCGGAGGACCATTAGTAGATGACGACGGAGAAGTAGTGGGTGTCAATTCGTTTATCATTCGCGGTGGCGATAATCTCGGGTTTGCGTTGCCGGTAAGTTATTTGCGCGAAGCACTTCAATTATATCTTCCTAATAAAGGACAGCCTTCCACTCGTTGCCATAGTTGCGGCTATCTTGTAACTCCGGCAAATATTGATTCGCAAAAATATTGTCCTAACTGTGGCACTGAAGTCAAGTTACCAATGATGCCTGAAAAGGAAGTGGAATCCGTTGGTGTTGCAAAAGCAGTGGAAGAAATTCTAAAGGCGTTAGGAAAAGATGTAAAACTGGCACGCGAGGGGCAAAATATCTGGAGTGTAAAAGAAGGTTCGGCAAAAATCAAGATAAGTTATAACCCCGAAAACTATTTTATTGCAGGAGACGCATATCTCTGTCAGCTACCTGCCGATCCAGCGCAAATAAAACCTTTGTATCAATACCTGCTGAAGGAAAATTATGAAATGAAAGGTCTTGTACTGAGTTGCGTTAAGCAAAACATCGTGCTTTCGTCTATTGTATATGATCTCGATATGACAAAAGAAAGTGGAGTGGAAACGTTCCGGCATCTTTTTAGAAAGGCCGATGAATATGACGATCTTCTAAAGAAAGAATACGGTTGCGTGCAAAGACTCGAAGAGTGAACGTGAGATTTGTCACTTGCGGGATATTGGGATATTAAGATATTGAGATATTGACTTGCCAGGGCTTGAAATATCTCAATATCCGAATATCTGAATAACATATATTCGCTTATGTTTAATTTGATCCTGTTTGGTCCGCCGGGAAGCGGAAAAGGAACACAATCGGAAAAACTCGTTGAAAAATACAAGCTGATCCATTTATCAACCGGTAATTTACTGCGCGAAGAAATTGCCAACCGTACACCTCTTGGCCTGGAAGCAAAAAGTTTTATGGAAAAGGGCCAACTGGTCCCTGACGAAGTTGTGATTGGTATGATAGACAGTTCCCTTGAACATCACAAAGAAGCCGCTGGTTTTTTATTTGATGGATTCCCACGGACGGCGGCACAAGCCGACGCCCTTGATAAGCTGCTTAATCTGAAAAAAACTGATATTGCGTTGGTGCTTGCCCTTGATGTAACCGAAGAAGAATTAGTGAAACGGTTATTAAATCGCGGTAAGACTTCTGGCAGAAGTGATGATACAAATGAAACGGTGATACACCAGCGGTTCATGGTATATAAAAATGAAACAGCTCCTATCGCTGAGCATTATAAAAAATTAAGAAAGTTTCAAACCATAAAAGGTGAGGGAACTGTCGACGAAATATTCGACCTGGTATGCCAGGCGATCGATAAGCGTATGAGAAATTTACAGAGTAATCTATGGTAAATGAAAGCAAGAAGGATTTTTTGGAACATCAATTTATTCCCCTGGTGAAAAAAGTTCCTCCCTCTGCACCAGCGCGATGGGGTAAAATGAATGCACAACAAATGGTGGAGCATGTCGCCGGGTTTTTCAGAATTTCGACCAATAAATTACAATTTCCCTTCGTAACTCCTTTGGAGCAACTTCCTAAATTCCGCGCATTTTTATTAAGTGAAAAGGAGTTTCGTGAAAACACAAAAGCGCCCGTATTACCTGATGAACCCTTCCCGGTACGTTTTGCAACTATCGATGAATCGGTTGCGGACCTGGAAAAACAAGTACAATATTTCTTTGAATATTTTTCAAACGATGCAGAAAAGAAAACATTGCACCCTGTTTTTGGAGAATTAAATTTCGAAGAGTGGGTACAGCTGCATCACAAACATGTCAGGCATCATTTAAAGCAATTCGGAGTAGGGATATAAAGGAAACTTTAAATGATGTGTTAGAACGCTCTTCTGGACATTAGGCACCTTCAACCATTTTTTTAAGATTGCTCAATCCTTTTTCAAACTGGTGATTAAGATTTTTGTTGATCAGTGGGCCCATTATTCTTGCCATCGGCCAGGGAAGGTCACCGGAATTTTGCCAGGTAACTTTTGTTTGTCCGTCGCTCCATTCTTCAAATGACCAATTGTCTTTCGCATGACTTTTCCATGGCTTTAGAAATTCAAGATCAAAGTGAATATAGTTTCCACCAATACTGTTGATGGTTAAACTTCCCTCTCCCACTTTTTTGCCATGCCAGCTGTATTTATGTCCCGGTGTTTGGGGAGTTCCGGTTACGTTTTTTGTTGATGAAGGGTCCACTTGTTGCCAGGGATTCCAGCTTGCATAATAATTCAGGTCACCTACCTTACTCATGACTTCACTGACAGGTTTAGCTATAAATGTGATCTTTTCTACATTGTATCTTGAAGGCATGATCGCTCCGATAAGTAATATGCCAACAACGCCCGCGAGAAAAAGGAGAACAAAGATCATAGGCGAGAGATGCGGGATCATGGGTGTATTTTGAAACGAAAAATACAGAATGCAATTTTATATTACAAGCTATTTGTAAAAATGGTCGTGTCTCAGGTTGAAAAGTTATTTGAACGACATAAGAGACATAAGAAACATAGGCCACATAGGTTTTTACGAATAGATTAATTCAAATTCACACCGCCGCAAAAACTGGTATATAATTACTTTATAACCGGAAAATAAAAGAGACTGTCTGTGAGACAGCCTCCATGTATCCTAAAAATTCTTTTCAATTCTTTAAATCATGCCTGCCTGCCGGTAGGCAGGGTTCTGTTCTTTATTCAGCTTCCGCCACCACTTCCTTCACTTCGGGGATCATCCTCTTCATCATGCCTTCAATACCGGCCTTCAATGTAATCATAGATGAAGGGCAACCGCTGCAGCTTCCCTGCAACATCAAATTCACAACACCATCATCATAACTTCTGAATTGAATCGCACCGCCATCCATTTCCACGGCAGGACGAACATAATTATCAAGCAATTCCTTTATACGTTTCACCACATCGCTTTCATTTAGCTCTATTTCCTCGCCACCTTGTGGTTTCATGGCAGCTACCTCTTCCTCATTCACCACGGGTTTGTTTTCTTCCAGGTAACCCTTCAAAAATTCGCGCACAGCAGGTATCACATCGCTCCATTCAGTCTCAGGGGTTTTTGTCAGGGTAACAAAATTGCTGGCAATGAACACAGCCTTTATGAAGGGAAAGCCGAACAGCTCAGAAGCCAACGGCGACGGACCTGCGATTCCAGCATCAGGAAAATCGATGCTTTTACCCGGATACAACAGCTTATTAGCCACAAACTTCATTGTCTCTGGGTTAGGCGTCATCTCGGTGTAAATACTAATAACGGGATTACCAGTTTTGATCATATTATTTCACTTTTTGATTCGCCTTTATCAATCACAGCGAATGTGCAAAAATAACAAAAATATCGCGAGGAAGGTTTACGGAAAAGGGAAAGAGATTCTGTCCTTTAAATTTTGAAATTTTGGAAAGGCGGACTGGGAAATTGGCCTGGCAGTCGCAATGTCGAAACTTCCCAATTGAACTTTTCTCAATGATGCCCTCCCCGTAGCAAGGCCGAGCGGTCGTCAGTTCTTTTTAAGTAAATCCGTTTATTTGTGAAAAAATTCCGTGAAGAAGATCTACCATATGGCCAATTGCACCACCTCACAAGCCATTATTAAGGAAACAGGTATTACTGAAAAGGAATTCGAAATGCAGGATATAAAGTTCGAAAAAATTACGCCTGCACAACTAGATGCCATGAAGAAAATGATTGGCAGCTATGAATCCTTGTTTAGCCGCAGAGCGTTAAAGTATAAAGAGCTTGGATTAAAAGATAAAAAACTGGGAGAAAAAGATTATCGGAAATATATTTTGGAAGAATATACTTTTTTAAAGAGGCCCGTGGTGATCATTGACGATAAGATTTTCGCGGGTAGTGAAAAAAAGACTGTCGAAGCGTTGAAGAAGGCAATAAAGTAGTCATCCTTGTACAAACTGTTATTTTACATGTCGTATGGTTAAATGAATTGATGAGTGAATCAGCGATGCTGTATTCTTTTTTGTCTTCGTAGAAAATTATGAAAAGGAGTTTGCTATTAGTTCTCTTAAGCATTATAGCTGCACATGCGGGTGCGCAAAAAAGTCCGTGTACCATAGACCCAATTTATCGCCAATTTGATTTCTGGATCGGTGAATGGGATGTGTATGCAAAAAATGGCAAGAAAGCCGGTGATAGCAAGATCGAGCTGATCCTTGATAGTTGTATCATCCTGGAAAATTGGAAAAGCGCGAACGCCAGCAAGGGCATTTATTATGCAGGCAAGAGTTTTAATACCTACAACAGTACTTCTAAACAATGGCAACAGACATGGGTTGATAATGCGGGAGGTACTACGGAATTTTTGCAAGGTCATTTTGAAAATAACAAAATGATCTTTCTGACGACGCCTTTTCAGTTTAGAAAGGACACCATGGCGATACGCCGCCTGACATTTTTTAATTTAGATTCAAATAGGGTGAGGCAATTCGGAGAGATCTCAAAGGATAATGGAGCCACATGGAGCACTGAATATGATCTTGAATATCGTCGAAAAAAATTATAGTAAATTTCAATCCTAAAAACCTCAACTATTATGGGATTCAAAAATGCAATTAGTTGGTTTGAAATACCAACGCAGGATATAGATCGTGCAGCAAAATTTTACGAAACTATTTTCAACGTTTCGCTTATACCGCTCGATGTACAGCAACTTAAAATGAGAATATTTCCGATCGAAGATCCGATGGCAGGCATCGGAGGAGCGCTAGTTTACAATAAAGACTTTTATAAACCTTCTGCAAGTGACGGTCCATTGATCTATTTAAATGCAAATCCCGATTTACAAAATGTTCTCAATAAAATAGAAGCTGCCGGCGGAAAGATCGTTGTGCCAAAAACTCAAATATCGCCCGAATATGGCTACATGGCGGTCTTTGTAGATACCGAAGGCAATAGAGTTGCTTTGCACAGCGTTCCTCAATAATTAGTGAGCCTCCAACCAGTTTTCTCCGCCACCGATCTCTGCGATCACGGGCACATCATGAGGCAGGGGCATAGCAGTTTGCATGCATTCGATGATCACAGGTTTGATGGCCTCAGCTTCTTCCTTTAGCGCATCAAAAACCAACTCATCGTGTACCTGTAATATCATTTTTGATCTGAATTTTCTTTTTTCCAATTCTTCATACAATTTAATCATCGCAAGTTTGATCATGTCTGCGGCTGTTCCCTGGATAGGTGAATTGATCGCATTTCTTTCTGCAAAACCACGGACAGTAAAGTTTGCCGAATTAATATCTCTCAGCCACCTTCTTCTTCCCATCAATGTTTGTACATAACCGTGTTCGCGTGCAAAATTGATGGTGTCATCCATGTATTTTGTTATGCCATGGAATTCTTTCTTATAGTTATCAATGATCGCTTTTGCTTCCGTTCTTGAGATGCCGAGATTATCTGCCAATCCGAATGCGCCCTGACCATAGATAATTCCAAAGTTTACACTCTTTGCCTTATAGCGCATCTCCTTTGTCACATCTTTTTCTTCTACATTATACACTTTCGCTGCTGTGGCAGTATGTATGTCTTTGTTCTGCCTGAATGCGTCGCCCATATTAGGATCACCACTAATTGCCGCCACAATACGCAACTCAATTTGAGAATAGTCCGCGCTTAGTAATACATGATCCTTATCTCTTGGTATAAATGCTTTTCGTATCTCCCTGCCCCTGTCGGACCGGATCGGGATATTTTGAAGATTTGGGTTATTGCTCGACAATCTTCCGGTGACAGCCACTGCCTGGCCGTAAGTGGTATGAACACGACCTGTTTTACGATTGATCAATAAAGGGAGCGCATCTACATAAGTCGATTTTAATTTAGTGTACTCGCGGTAAGCAAGAATATCCATGCAGATCTGGTTCTTATGTGCCAGCTTCATCAGCACATCTTCACCTGTTGCATATTGTCCTGTTTTTGTCTTTTTTGCCTTCGGATCCAATTGCAACTTTTCAAAGAGTACTTCACCCAATTGCTTTGGTGATGATAAATTGAACCTGACACCAGCCTGCTTATAAACGGCTTCTTCACTTTTCTTCGCTTCTCTTTCCAGTTCTTTCGAATATTCATTTAAAAAGTCAACGTCAATCTTTGCACCTTCGTACTCCATATCCGTTAAGACCTTAACCAGTGGATTTTCAACTTCACGAAAAACTTTTTCTACACCATTTTTTTTGAGAAGGGGGATAAGCACATTTTTTAATTGCAGCGTGATATCGGTATCTTCAACTGCGTATTCTTTTATTTTTTCTAATTCTACATCACGCATGCTACCCTGAGTTCTGCCTTTTTTACCGATCAGTTCTTCAATGGCTACAGGTTCGTATCCAAGATATTTAGTGCTCATCATGTCCATTGTTGCTTTCCCATCTGGCTCGATCACGTAATAAGCAAGCATGGTATCAAAGATCTTTCCCTTTAAATCAAATCCATACCTCTTTAAGATCAAAATGTCGTACTTCAGGTTCTGACCTACCCAAAGTTTTTTTTCATCATTGAACAGATCAGTAAAATGTGAAAGGATCTCTTTTGTCCGGGTTCGGTCAATCGGACAAGGAACAAAATATCCTTCGCACGCTTTTGCGGAGAAACTAAAACCTACCAGCTCTGCATCATTCGCATCGATACCGGTGGTTTCAGTATCGAAACATATCTCATCATAAGACATCAATTGTTTCGTGAGCAGTCTTATAGCATCATCACCTTCAACGGCTTTATAATCATGGGGGCAGTTGTGAATATTCTTATCAACTTTTCGAGTAGCCTCTGATATTTCTTCAACGACTTCTTCAATAGCTTCAGCTGTCTTTGCAGCTCTGGCCTGTTGCGCCTGCACAGCATTTCCAAAAAGATCTGTTTGCACGCCTGCCGGCGCGGTAACAAAAGAGTTAAACTCATCTCCCAAAAGACGTTTGCCAAGGTTTCTAAATTCCAGTTCAGTAAAAACTTCATTCAATTTTTCCCTGTTCCATTCTTTAAGTTTGAAATCTTCTCCATGAAATTCAACGGGAGCATTGGTAACGATCGTCGCAAGTTTTTTTGATAACAGTGCATTCTCCTTACCTGCCCGTATTTTTTCACCCAATGAACCCTTGATCTTATCTGCATTGTCTAAAATATTTTCAAGAGAGCCATACTCAGTTAATAATTTACTGGCAGTTTTTTGTCCGACTCCTGCGATGCCTGGAATATTGTCGACAGAATCCCCCATCAAACCTAAGATGTCCACCACCTGCGCAGTGGATTTAATCTCCCATTTTTCACAAATTTCTTTCGGACCTAATATTTCCGGATCGCCTCCCTGGTAACCAGGTTTGTAAATTTTTATATTCTCAGATACTAATTGCCCAAAGTCTTTGTCAGGCGTCACCATGTAGACTTCATAGCCTGCTTTCTCACCTTGCTTGCTAAGAGTCCCAATGACATCATCTGCTTCATATCCGTCCACTTCGAGAATTGGGATATTGAATCCCTGTATGATTCTTTTTATATCTGGTATGGCTGAAAGAATATCCTCAGGTGCATCCTGCCGATTTGCTTTGTACTCTTCGAAATCTGTGTGTCGTTCTGTGGGTGCCGCCGTGTCAAAACAAATAGCCATGTGGGAGGGCTTCTGATTGTTGATAAGGTCAGCTAATGTGTTTGTAAAGCCAAATTGCGCATTGGTGTTCCTGCCTTTTGTAGTTAGCCGGGGGTTGCGAATGAGAGCATAATACGCACGAAAGATTAGTGCCATCGCGTCGAGAAGAAAAACTTTTTTCGCCATTCAGCGAAGATAAGCCCATCCCATACCCTTGCCAAAAGGCCGAAAAAACTTTAGTAACTGTTTAAAATGCCAAACCCCGCCGAAAGGCGGGGCAGTTTTTATTAAAAGAATGATCAACTAAAACTCAGTTGATAGAAAGCTTCGTCGCGGTTTCTTGTTCGTTCTTTTCAGCAGGTTGCGCAACTGAAGCAGCGGGCTTTGCATTAAGATATTTCTCAGCATCCTGAACAGGAACAGTTCCCGTGATTGCAGGGGCATTTGTTTGAACAGCCACTGGCAATGTTACACCCTTGTCCTTATGGATAAAATTCAGGTAAAGCGCAAAAAACAAAAGATTGAATGCAAAGAAGTTTACAATTTTACGGATTCGACGTTTCATGCGTATTGGATTTTTAGTTCGAAAAAATGATGAATGACTTTCGGAATCTAAAATAGACACGGACTCATACATATGCAAGCTGTTAGCCTCAAATTCTATCAATATTCAGGGGAAACACTAAGAGGATTCTCGTATAAGTACGAAGGGGTTTAGGCTTTCAATTTTTCGAGGTCTTTTTGAAGGCGGAACATTTCGTCCCTGAGCCTTGCCGCTTCCATAAAATCGAGATCACGGGCAGCTTTTTCCATTTCTTTTTTGATCTTGCTGATAGCCTTTTCTACCTGGGGAATGGTTTTATATTCTGGCTGCTCATCCGCAGCTACAGTCACAATGTCTTCATCTGCTGCGATAGCATACGGATTTTTGGGATCATATCCTTTTATATCAAGCACCGACGTTTGTGCGAATACATGTTCTTTTGTTTTCCTGATTGTTCTCGGAGTTATTCCATGTTCAATATTATATGCAATTTGTTTTTCGCGGCGACGGTCGGTTTCATCGATTGTTTTTTGCATGCTCTCTGTCATTATATCAGCATAAAATATTACAAGACCATCTGCATTTCTTGCAGCACGACCCGCTGTTTGTGTCAAAGATTTTTCGTTTCGCAAAAAACCTTCTTTGTCTGCATCCAGGATAGCAACGAGAGAAACTTCAGGCAAATCCAATCCTTCACGCAACAAATTCACGCCAACCAATACGTCAATTTCTCCCAATCGAAGCTGACGCAGAATTTCAATTCTTTCCAAAGTATCCACTTCACTATGGATATATTTTGATTTTATATTGATGCGATGAAGGTACTTGTCCATTTCTTCAGCCATTCTCTTTGTTAGCGTTGTCACTAAAACCCTGTCACCTTTTGTAACCCGTTTGTCGATCTCGTCAAGCAGGTCATCAATTTGATTCACGCTCGGCCGAATTTCAATAGGGGGCTCCAGCAAACCTGTTGGTCGAACCACTTGCTCTACAACAACGCCTCCTGTTTTTTCCAATTCAAAATCATCGGGAGTCGCGGAAACAAAAATCACCTGGTTCAGCATGTTTTCAAATTCATGAAAATTCAATGGCCTGTTGTCCAATGCCGAAGGCAAGCGAAAACCATAATCAACCAGGATCAATTTTCTGCTTCTGTCTCCGCCATACATGCCACTTACCTGTGGAATCGTTTGGTGACTTTCATCGATCACTAACAAAAAATCTTTCGGAAAATAATCAAGTAAACAGAACGGCCTGGTACCGGGATAACGGCGATCAAAAAATCTTGAATAGTTTTCTATCCCATTGCAATAACCCAGTTCGCGTATCATTTCCATATCGAATTCAACCCTTTCTTTCAAACGCTGCGCTTCGATCAATTTACCAACGGATTTGAAATACTCGGTTTGTGAATGCATTTCATCCTGGATCTCGTAAATGATCTGTTGCAACATGTCTTTCGGCGCTAAATATAAATTGGCGGGAAAGATGGCAGCATTTTCCATTACACCGATCCGTTTGCCTGTTACGACATCAAAGCTTTCGATCTCTTCAATTTCATCACCAAAGAAAATTATGCGGTAGCCATAATCTACATAGGGAAGATTTATTTCAACAGTATCACCCTTTACTCTGAACGTGCCGCGTTTAAATTCAAGCGTTGTCCTGTTATACAGAGAATTGACCAGTGAATGAAGAAATCCCTGTCGTGAGATGGTTTGATTTTTACTGATGCGAACGATCCCATTTTCAAAATCTGCGGGATTGCCGATACCATAGATGCAACTTACAGATGCGACAACGATAATGTCCCGCCTGCCCGATAACAATTGCGCGGTTGCCTGTAGCCGCAGTTTATCAAGTTCCTCATTGATCGAAAGGTCTTTTTCAATGTACACGTCGCTTACAGGCATGTAAGCTTCGGGCTGATAATAATCATAATAAGAAACAAAGTATCCGACTGCATTATCAGGAAAAAATTGTTTGAATTCTCCATACAACTGGGCCACTAATGTTTTATTATGCGTAAGAACAAGGGTAGGGCGCTGGACATTCTGAATGACATTGGCAACGGTAAAAGTCTTTCCACTGCCGGTAACACCTAAAAGGGTTTGGTACTTCTCACCTTGCAATATTCCTTCCGTCAATTGTTGGATGGCATCAGGCTGATCGCCTGCAGGTTGATATGGCGCATGAAGCTTAAAAGGCATCTTACAATTTACGATTTTAGATTTTTTGATTTCGGATTTGGGGGCTGATTGTTACGCTACCTCAATAATTTCACCCATACACAATCGTCCACTATCATGTTATTTTTAAACGCCGCCTTTTTACGGACACATTCCAGGTAGAATCCATTTTTTTCCAATGCTTTCATCGACGCTTTGTTAAAGTCAAATACCTCTGCATATATTCTGACTATGTCAAATTTTTTCTGAAGATAATTCACCATTTGTTTTATCGCTTCCGTGGCAACTCCTTTCCCCCAGTACTCTTCCCCGATAAAATATCCGATCTCTGCTGTTTTTCTGTACACATCATCTCTTAGCGTTACTCCGATACTGCCAGCTAACTCACCATCAACTTCTACACAAAATGTAGTTACTATCTTTTGCTTCTTTACCAGTTCAAGCCATTCCTTTGCATCCTTTTTTGTATATGGAAAGGGCAAGCGGTCGCGCACGTTATCCCAGATTTTTTTATTGTTTGCGATCGCAGCCAGTGCATCTGCATCGGATCGCTTCCATTCTCTCAAGATCACTTTCATCTGGCACTATTTAATTTTTCGTTTGGTGTATATAGAATAGTCAGGAAGAATGGCTTCATACTCCTGGTGCATCAGCGGCGACGTCAATAAAAAATCAGCTGTTGCTCTGTCGCAAGCAATCGGGATGTTATAAGTAACAGCCACTCTTAACAATGCTTTTACATCAGGATCGTGTGGCTGCGCCTCCATGGGATCCCAGAAAAATATCAGCACATCAATTTTGCCTTCTGCAATGTTTGCTCCCACCTGTAGATCACCCCCCAGAGGTCCGCTAAAAAATTTTGTGATGGACAGATCCAAAGCGTTTTCGAGTAAAGAACCAGTTGTCCCCGTAGCATATAACTTGTGTTTTGATAGAACAGCCTTATTGAAAATGGACCATTCTACCAACTCCGATTTCTTATTGTCATGTGCCACTAAAGCGATTCTTTTGCGGGCTTCAAATTTTAGTGTATTCATAAACCGTTTTGATAATTAAAGCTACTCCAATTAAAAAGAGGCTGTCTCAAAAGTCGTTTCTCGTCATTGCGAGCGAGGAACGACCGAAGCAATCTGTTTGATAGCCAACAATGATTTTTTTCGATTGCTTCACTGCGTTCGCAATGACGACTTTTGAGACAGCCTCTTAGTTACTACCCAATTATTTATGCTGCCTGCACTTCTTTTATCTTTTCCCTGATCTTCGTTTCAATTTCATTTGCTAGTTCCGGGTTGTCGATCAGCAATTGTTTTACCGCGTCGCGACCCTGCCCCAGCTTGTCACTGTTATAACTAAACCAGCTTCCACTTTTTTGAACAATGCCTAATTCCACTCCCATGTCAATGATTTCACCGTTCTTTGAAATCCCTTCGCCAAACACGATATCAAATTCTGCGCTGCGGAAAGGCGGAGCAACTTTATTTTTTACCACTTTCACTTTTACACGATTACCAATTGCCTCTTCACCATCCTTTATTTGAGCCATGCGACGGATGTCAAGACGAACAGAGGCGTAAAACTTCAATGCATTACCACCAGTTGTGGTTTCAGGATTGCCAAACATGACACCAATTTTTTCACGCAGTTGGTTAATGAAAATGCAAATAGTATTTGTTTTCGAGATCGTAGCCGTCAGCTTGCGTAATGCCTGGCTCATTAAACGGGCCTGCAATCCCATTTTGCTGTCTCCCATTTCACCTTCTAACTCACCCTTCGGAACAAGGGCTGCAACAGAATCGATAACTACGACATCTAATGCTCCTGAGAGAATCAAACGGTCAGCGATCTCAAGGGCCTGTTCACCATAATCTGGTTGGGAGATCAAAAGATTGTCTACATCAACCCCGAGTTTTTGCGCGTAGCTGCTATCAAATGCATGCTCTGCGTCAATGATTGCACACATGCCGCCTTTCTTTTGCGCCTCGGCGATCACATGCGTTGCAACGGTTGTCTTACCCGAGGACTCAGGACCATATATTTCCACAACTCTGCCTTTTGGAAGGCCTCCAATGCCAAGGGCGACGTCAAGTCCAATTGAACCCGTAGAGATAACTTCCTGTTGGGTCTCTGCCCTTTCATTCATCATCATAACGCTGCCCTTGCCAAAGTCTTTTTCAATTTTGTCGATAGTTAGTTTCAGGGCTTTCAATTTTTCGCTGTTGTTTGCCATGTCAATGGCTTTTTCTGTTTTTGCCATAATTCAAAGTTAAGTTTTACGTAGTGCTCATATAAAAAAGTAATTAACACTCGAAGCTAATCATTTTAGCAATTAGAAACTAATTATATTGGTAAATTTTTTATACCATTTTGTGGGTATACTGTACTTCTGATTTTAGATTTCTGATTTTGGATTTATCGGAGCGTTTTTTGTTTGGTCGCTCACTCTCTTTGCTGAAAGTTTTTCGCAATTGACTCGAAGGTTTTGTTACAAAGAAGCTTTCAAAATTTTAAAAGACTATCATGGATAGTTACCCAACCCATCCAGCTCATAACGGCTACGACCAGCCAACCGGCCAATTGCATCCACAAAGGATGTTTGTAACCTTTCATGATCCTGGATTGTGTCGCAGCAAAAAGAATGATGGCTAATGCAATGGGCAATATCAAACCGTTTATCGCACCGGCGAAGAGTAGCAGCTGCTTTGGCTTTCCAATGAAAACAAATAGTAAGCTGGTTGAAACAATAAAAATTGAAATGCAAAGACGCTCATATTTTATAAATGCCGGATGAAAGGTTTTGAAAAAGGAAACAGAAGTATAAGACGCGCCCACCACCGACGAAATAGCAGCGCTCCAAAGTACGATACCGAAAATGCGCAAGCCGATCTCACCTGCGGCAAAATGGAAAACACTGGCCGGAGGATTGTCGTTATCTAATATTGCACCATGGGCCAACGCTCCTACAACAGCCAGGAATAAGACAAAGCGCATGATAGTAGAGATAATGATCCCACTCATCGCACTTTTATTGACTTTGGAAATGTTCTCTTTTCCTTTTATACCCGCATCTAACAATCGGTGGGCGCCGGAAAAAGTGAGATAACCACCAACCGTTCCACCCACAATGGTAACAATCGCGATCGTGCTTATTTTTTCGGGAATAAAGGTGTGATGAATCGCTTGTACAAGTGGAGGATGTGCACTAAAAGCTATAAATAAGGTAAGAAGAATTTTTACTGATCCCAATATCTTGGTAAAACCATCGAGCATGCTCCCGATCTCTTTTATCCAAAATAGAAGCAGTGCTATGGCTCCGCTGATAATAGCACCGGTTGAAAAAGAGATGCCTGTCAATACGTTTGATCCTAACGCACATCCGGCAATGTTCCCTATGTTAAATGCAAAGCCACCAATGACTACCAATATCGACAGAAAATATCCGAGTCCCGGTCGTATTCGGTTAGCAATATCCTGGGCTCTTAGTTCGCTAATGGTTAGTATACGCCATGTATTTAATTGGGCTCCTATATCCAGCAAAACCGAAACAAGAATTACAAACCCGAAACTTGTCAGCAATTGTTGAGTGAATACAGTAGTTTGAGTAAGAAAGCCCGGCCCAATTGAAGAATTTGCCATCAAAAAAGCGGCACCTAGTCCGGCACCTCCCAAAAATTTAAATTTAGATGGCTTTAATGTCAATATTATTTTGTTTTAGACTTTCATGGATCGCTCTGGCAAATGCAATTGCATTTTTCCCGTCGCCGTGGATGCATATAGTATCTGCTTTAATAGGGAGCTTATTTCCATTTACTGACGTCACCGTTTTCTCTTTTATCATTTGCAGAGCCTGTGTTACCGACTGCATGGAATCTTCGATCAAGGCATTTGCTTGGGATCTTGGAGTAAGACTTCCATCATCCTGGTAAGTACGATCAGCAAAAACCTCACTTGCCGTTTTTAAATTTAATTGCCTTGCCTCACTGATGGAGCAGCTTCCGCTTAATCCAAATAAGATAAGATTTTCATCAAAATCTTTCACGGCATTTGCAATAGCGTTGGCAATGACCGGATCTTTTGCGGACATATTATACAAAGCTCCATGTGGTTTTACGTGATGAAGTTTTGCATGCAGATGATCCGCAATTTTTACTATAAGCCTTAATTGCAAAATAATTATGTCATATATCCTGTCTGCAGCCATGTGGATCTCTGTCCTGCCAAAATTCTCCTGGTCAAAAAAAGAAGGATGCGCACCAATCGCCACATTATTTGTTTGTGCTAATTCAATCGTTTGCCTGATGATTGTTTCGTTGCCGGCGTGATAGCCACATGCAATATTTGCCGAACTGATGAAAGGCATTATCATTTCGTCTTTACCGATACCCTCGCCCATATCACAATTAATATCAATGGCCGGCATGAGCTGTATTGTAAAATTCTTCCAACCTGAATTTACAGGCATTTTGCAGTTGCAGCAAACGTTGCTGTTGAAAAAACAACAATTCTTCAGCATGTTCCTGTTCAATGAAGCGGAAATAAATTTTATCGCCAGGTTGTTTTTGTGCAAGCAGTGGTAAGTGCGCTGATGCTACGTAAGCTATTCTTGGATAACCACCGGCCGTTTGATGATCGGCCATCAGGATGATCAATTCACCATTTGGAAGTAATTGTATCGTCCCAAAACTCACGATGGAAGAAACCAATTCACAATTTTGTTTTGCATTTAATGTCCCCTGCAAACGATAACCCATCCGGTCGGCCAATGATCCGATCACAAAGAAATCTTTGAAAATTTTCTTCCTTGATTCCTTTGTAAGGAGCTCCCATTCGTTTCCGGGCACGATCGCTATGCGGTCAATTGGGGTATCTTTCCAAAGTATATCTGCTTTCCAGGGCAGGATCACAAAATCCTTATCCCCCAGGAAACATTTATACTCATTTCTTTCCTTAAAACTGATGGTATCATTCTTTTGCAAAGCCCCTCCGTTAAAGCCGCCACCTGCTGCTTTTATATTTGTACTATAACTACCCAACCATTTCTCAATGCTCAATTTTTCCCTGATCGCGAGGTAACACCTCGCTCCTTTCTTCCATTTTTCAAATTGTAATATGCTGTTCTTGGCTACGATCACTGGTTGCCACAAAGGGATGTCCTCTCCGTTTATTGTGGCTGAAAAATCTGCTCCGCCAACCGCGATCATCGTTTCCTGTTCGAATAAAAAAATAGAAGAGGGAAAATGCAATTCGATCACGGGTTCAGAGATCTCATTCCCGGTTAACATATTTACAACTTGCGCGGCAAAGCGATCCATGGCACCACCGGGATTTATCCCGAGATACTGAAATCCATAACGTCCAAGATCCTGGATCGTATCAAGCACTCCCGCCTTTATAATTTTCAAACTCATATCTCACCTATAGGCTGTCTCAAAGTCGTCATTGCGATCCCGACCGAAGAGTCGGGAGAAGCAATCTAAAAACTTATTCACTCATTAATTCCTGAGGCTGTCTCAAAAGTCGTTTCGCATCCTTGCGAGGGAGAAACGACCGAAGCAATCTGTTTGATAGCCAATAGATGATTTTTTTAGATTGCTTCACTGCGTTCGCAATGACGACTTTTGAGACAACCTCCTCAGTCGTTCCTCCTTCAGCAATGATGATTCATGACTTTTGAGACTCTTTATGTGTTTTGAATGTGATCGAATTCCTCATGTGTAATTGAATAAAATTCTACCGAGTCACCTGCTTTCAAAAGACACGGTTCAACTTTAGTTTTATCAAACATTTTTAGAGGCGTTCTGCCAATGATTTGCCACCCACCGGGAGAATTTAACGGGTAGATACCTGTTTGTTTACCCGCGATGCCAACGCTGCCCGCCACTATTGGCTGTGGCTCTGGTTTGCGTGGCACAACAATTTTTTCATCCACTTGTCCCATATACGCGAAGCCCGGTAAGAATCCCAACATGTAGACGCGGTATTGCCTCGAACAATGAAGATGGACAACTTCTTCGCCGGTTAAATTTTTTTGTTTGGCGATCCAGGGCAGGTCGATGGCAAATTCATCATCATAGCAAACAGGAAGACGAATGAGATCAGAAGTTGATTCTAAGCCGCTAAACTCATTAAGCATCACCTGGTTCAATTTATTTTGGATCCACTCATGTGTTTTTTTATTCGACGCAATTTTTTTTCGAAGTGCCGGAATATCAAAATAGAGAGAAACAGAACTGTACGCCGGGATGGCCTCTATCATTCCTTCAACGGGATGTTGAGTTAAATAATTAAAGAGAGCGATCGCTTTTGCGTTGATCTCTTTATCGACCACATTTCCAAAATCGATCGCAACCGCAGAGTCGTTGACAAAATAGATTTTGTATGAAGCAGAGTTTTCCATTACTCAACAAAGTTAGTCCTGACTTCTGAGTATCTTTATCTTTCAATGTCTAAGCTGAATTGGAACGATAGTGTCAATTTATTTTCCAAGCTTACTGTTCGTCGTTTTTGGAATGCTTCAAAGGTATTGGCAAGCTACTATATTAGTAAATGGACAAAAAAACCTGTACAATGGGGCTTTCCTGTCTCTATTTCATTCGAGCCCACGACTTCCTGTAATCTCCGTTGCCCCGAGTGTCCCAGTGGATTGAGGGCATTTACCCGGCCAACGGGAATGCTAAGAAAGGATTTTTTTAGCGAAACCATCGATCAACTTTCAAAAGATCTTTTGTATCTCGTATTTTATTTCCAGGGTGAACCGTTCTTAAATCCTGCGTTTTTGGATATGGTCAGATACGCCTCAGTAAAAAAAATTTATACTGCGACCTCAACTAATGCTCATTATTTGAATGATGAGAATGCTAAGCGAACGATTCAGAGCGGTTTAGACAGGCTGATCATTTCTATCGATGGTACCACGCAGGCCGTTTACGAGCAATACCGGGTAGGTGGTCAACTCGATAAAGTACTTGAAGGAACGAGAAACATAGTTAGGTGGAAAAAGGAATTAAAAAGTAAAACTCCATTTATCATTTTTCAATTCCTTGTCGTACAGCCCAATGAACACCAGGTTGAGGATGTAAAAAAGCTGGCAAAAGAAATAGGCGTGGATGATGTTTGGTTTAAGACAGCGCAGGTGTATGATTTCAAAAACGATCCCAATCATCTCATTCCAACGATCGATAAATATAGCCGCTATAAAAAATCGAATGGCTCTTATGAATTTAAGGGCAGTCTTGCCAATCATTGCTGGCGATTATGGCATGATCCTGTAATAACATGGGATGGTTTAGTGGCACCTTGTTGTTTTGACAAAGATGCGCAGCATCAATTGGGTGATCTGAAAACAAAACCATTTAAAGAGATCTGGAAAAACGGGAAGTATAAAGAATTCCGTACGAAGATCCTACAGGGCAGGAAAAACATTGACATTTGTTCAAATTGCAGCGAAGGTGTAAAAATCTGGGAGAATTAGTTTGCGACATACATTATATTTGGCAACCCCCGGGAATTCTGCTCACGATTAGAGGCTAAATTGAGCGGTATGTCGCTACCTTCATCAATCACTACAAGGCTGGAATACCAGCACAAATCTTTACTTGATATTATTGAAGGGCTCTCCGATGAACAGATCCGCTGGCAGATCATACCGGGCAAGTGGTCTGTGTTTGAAAATATCGTTCATCTTACTACTTATCAACACGGTTTTATAAAACGCCTGGATCAAATACTGGGCGAACAGAAGCCACAATTTCTAAGATATCATGCCGAATCGGATCCGCTGTTTCATGATAATTGTTCCAGGCCAACGAGGGAGATCATACAGGATCTCATAACAACAAGAAGAGAAATTATTGCAAAGATCTATGCTATGAAGGATGATGATCTGCGTCGTATTGGTATTCATCTCGCGTATGGCGAAATGACCATAGTAATGTGGTTGAATTTTTTTCTTTTGCATGAGGCGCATCACCTCTTTGCCATCTTTAAACTGGTACCCGAAGTAAAGAAATGGAATTAGAGTTTTTAGTTTTGAAAGCGTAAAGTCACTGAGGCATTGAGACACTGAAGGTTTCCATGTTTCTGTGACTCCCTGCCTACCGGCAGGCGGGCGTGGCAAAGGATTAAAGTTACTTCGTTTTAAAGCGTATTTCACCGGAGTTAAAATGGCTTTCATCAGATCACTTTTTCTGACTGTCTGAAACTTTTTATATTTATTGTAGAAACAGAACTGCATGGGAATCGCCAAAGACATTCACCAGACTAAATTTCGCAATGAGCGTCACAAAGCACTGATCAATATTTTATTTACCTATGGCTGGGCGATTGAACGTTTGAAAGAATATGTTTCTGACGAAGGGATCACCCACCAACAATTCAATATACTTCGAATTTTGAGAGGAAATCACCCGACACCACTTTCCACCTTGACGATAAGAGAAAGGATGATCGATAAAATGAGTGATACAAGTCGTATTGTTGATCGCCTTCTTTCAAAGTCTCTCGTAAAAAAGGTTGTTTGCAAAAAAGACCGCCGTCTGGTCGATGTCACCATCACGGATAAAGGATTAAAGCTGCTTGAGAAATTAGATAACAAGGAGGATAGAATGGACGATATTCTAAGCAACCTTTCCGAAAAGGAAGCTTCCAGCCTGAGTAAACTACTCGATAAAATACGTGGCTAGCTGTTGCTCACAGATTTCACAGATGTACACAGAATATTATCTGTGAAAATCCGTGCCATCTGTGAAATGATAGAAAACGACACCTGCGGGAAATACAAAAATCATTTCGCCGTGTGTGTCTCACCGACTTCGCAGATACACGAATATCATCTGTGAAAATCTGGGGCATCTGTGAGAACTTAATAGCAAAATACTCGATAAAATTCGCGGTTAACCTTAAGAAGAGGTACCTCACCCCGTCATCACTCCGATAATTGAGCATTTCCCCGCCGTCTCCACATGGAGAGGGGATAAGAACATTACAAATATTAGAATGCTAATGGACTGAGGTAGAAATCTCCTTAAGGAAAGCAATACTTTAATTGCACCACTCCATCGTCGTAGGCTTTTGACCCGAGCAACCGGAGGTTATTGATCCTATTAATGGAGGGACACAGAAGTAGTCCTTTGCCTAAAAGGCGGGGAACAATCGTGATGATCAGTTCGTCGAGCAGGTGAAGATTCATGAATGAAGTGATCAGTTCTCCGCCACCAACCAACCAACTGTCTTTTTCTCTTTTCCGAAGGTTCTCGACAACAGGAGTGGGATCACCACTGAAGAAATTTATTACTTCATTTTGAAATGACGGCAGATTGCGGGATGTAAATATCACGCCATCCATTTTTCCAAACCATGAGTTGAATGCCAGCGCCTGTTCATAAGTTTTCGAACCCATGATAGCTGTGCCGCATTGCTCAAAAAAATCGATCATTCCATAATGTTCGGCATGAAAATCATTAAGCCAGTCAACTCCGCCATTTTCATCAGCAATAAAACCATCAACGCTGGTAGCAAGATTGCAGACAATTTTTCCCATTGAGTAAATTTAAGATGAATAGTCTCCCAGAAGAAACTGATGTTTTCGCCGACGGCGAATTTGACTCACAGATTTCACAGATGTACACAGAATACAATCAGTGAAAATCTGATGAATCTGTGAGAACTTGATAGAAGAACTTCTCAAGCCGGATACAAAAAATCATTTTCTCTACCTTTACTACCCAAAATCTAAAATTATTCTATGCCCGGGTTTGAATTATGGAGCGATGAAGAACGCAAAGAAGTCAATGAAGTGCTGGAGACCGGCGTCCTGATGCGATATGGATTTGACGCACCGCGAAAGGGGAAATGGAAATCAAAGGAATTGGAAGAAGCGATCTGCAAAAGGTTTGGAGTTAAGTACGCACAACTTACATCCAGCGGAACATCAGCCTTAACAACAGCACTTGCTGCGCTGGGTATCGGAGCAGGAGATGAAGTGATCATGCCTTCATTCACTTTCGTTGCAAGTTTCGAAGCGGTGTTAAGTGTGGGTGCTGTTCCTGTGTTGGTAGATATTGATGACACGCTGACTTTAAATCCAGATTCCGTTCGAAAAGCGGTCACTTCAAAAACAAAGTGCGTGATGCCTGTGCACATGTGTGGCAGCATGGCTGACCTTGATGCGTTAGTCTCCATTTGTAAACACCATGACCTGGTACTCCTTGAAGACGCGTGTCAAAGTATCGGCGCGTCTTATAAAGGAAAACATGTTGGAACGATTGGCAATGCAGGAACGTTTTCGTTTGATTTTGTGAAAACAATTACATGTGGCGAGGGCGGGGCAGTTATGACAAATGATAAAGACGTCTTTATAAAATGTGATGGATATTCCGATCATGGTCATGACCACAAAGGAGCCGACCGTGGTGCTGACCTGCATCCTTTTCTTGGATATAATTATCGTATTTCAGAATTGCATGCGGCTGTGGGTTTGGCGCAAATAAGGCGACTCGATCAATTCTTAAAAATTCAAAAGCAAAATCATTTACCGCTTAAAAGTATTTTATCACAGGTACCTGAGATATCGTTTAGAAAAATTCCCGATCCGGCGGGTGATAGTTGCACATTTCTGAGTTGGTTCCTGCCAACTGAAGAGATTACCCGGACCGTTGTCAATGAATTCAGAGCGCAAAATATCCTGGCGGGTAATTTCTACTGGTACGATAATAACTGGCATTACATCCGCAAATGGGATCACTTGAAAAATATCTCGTCGCTTTTTCCCTTAAATGATCAACAACAGGCTGGCTTGAAAAAAGTACAATCCCAGGATTTTTCCGAAAGCGACGCCATTATGAGTCGCTGCATCTCTTCATCGATCAGCCTGCTCTGGACGCCGGACCAGGTCAAAGAGAAAGGCGAAAAGATGATGAGCGTGATCAAGAAATTGCTGCATGCTGAGCAGCTCAAATAAACAACAAACTAAATTTCATTCTGTAAGATTTATTTCTGGCCGCGTAGCACCATAAGTTATGTCTTTTAGAACTATCAATTTCACTTCTGTGTCCCTGTTCAAATGGCGGGAGAATGTACTTTTGCGGCATGAAAGAAATTGAAATAAACATGGTAGTAAACGTGCCCGATTCTGAAAACACCGATACGATCATGGATAAGTTCATTAATTGGGTGGCTGATAATGGCTGGATCTGCGGAGGAGGAGTAAAAGATATTACGGAGAAGAGGAAAAAACTCAATTCTGAAATTTTTCGTTAGTTTAAACCGTTCACATTAGGAAGGACAAGGGTTTCAGAGCCGGTCGCTGGGACCCTTTCTTTTTTGTTGGCTCTTCAAAAACTGCACTTGAATTTATTTTGATTTAAATGAGAGCGACAAAGGAAAATCCCTATTTTTGCTGCCCCAAATTCCTGCTTAGCTCAGTTGGTTAGAGCATCTGACTGTTAATCAGAGGGTCGCTGGTTCAAGTCCAGCAGCAGGAGCAGCAAGGAAATTGCATCCCTGTACGCCAAGCGGTTACAGGGATTTTCGTTTGCCACACTGCCCGTTTTCGATCAACTTCTGTAGACACGTCTGTAGACAATTCTCGAATTTCTGTAGACACAATCACCAATCGGCATCGGTCGATTTCGTAATCAAAATCTACCGATATGCAACACATGTTATCTGTCAGCTTCTACATTCAAAGGAAGCGACTGAATTCAAAGAAACAGGCACCAATAATCATCCGCCTGAAATTACACGGGAAGACAAGAGATATAAGTTCCGGTCTGCGCACTCATCCTGACAAATGGGACTCAAAGTTTGGAGCGGTTAATGGAAGTACAAAAGAAGCGAAGCAAATCAATCAGCTCCTTACGGCTTCTAAGAATAAGTTACTTCAGCTATTCGCAAACTCAAACTACACGACCGAGTTTCATATTGATGATCTTGTATCAGAATTCCAGGGCAAGAACCAAAAGACCGACCACTTCCTGCTGCGGTTGGCTGCCGAACACAATCAACAGATCAAAAAGCGAATCGGAATTG
>Ga0070661_100000691_pt1 | contig 24815 bp, 18 predicted proteins | sample KBSC43metaG_FD_64663 | JGI IMG/M metagenome (GOLD analysis project Ga0070661, IMG submission 64663) | Corn rhizosphere microbial communities from Kellogg Biological Station, Michigan, USA - KBS C4-3 metaG | ecosystem: Host-associated > Plants > Roots > Rhizosphere > Soil ... | reverse complement strand
GGGCCACCAGGCGTCGATGTTTCGTCGCATGTCCTCGAGTCCGCCCTCTACGTCGCCGAGGTGCGTCCGGATGGCGCCACAGCATCGGGCGCCGCGCGCCAAGAGGGCCTGGATGCCGGCGGCATCGAGCACGCGCATTGTTGCGCTGTTGATGTTGGGCGCCATGGCGGGTTGCACACAGCCGGCGAGCAGGAGCACCTTGCGGGCATGGGTGCCAGTGGGCCGGCGTCGGGCCGGCGACGGCCTTTGTGAGGGGACCTTTGTTTTCAGTGCACGCGGCAGCATCGGGCGCAGCAGCTGGCCGAGGCGCATTGCGGGCCCGAAGAGGGGGGATGTCAGCCCTTCCTTCAGCAGCCAGCGGAGTGCGCGTTCCGGCACCGGACGCGCCACTTTGGTGTCGACCGCTTCGCGGCCGATCTCGACGAGGCGGCCATATTGCACTCCGGACGGACAGGTGCTTTCGCAGTTCCGGCAGGTGAGGCAGCGGTCGAGGTGCTCTTGGGTCACGGCCGTGACCGGGGCTCCCTCCAGCACCTGTTTCATCAGATAGATGCGGCCCCGCGGCCCGTCGAGTTCGTCTCCAAGGAGTTGGTAGGTGGGGCATGTGGCGGTGCAAAAGCCGCAGTGAACGCAGTTGCGCACGATGGCTTCGGCTTCGATGCCTCGAGGGGTGTCCTGATATTCAGGAGCGAGATGGATCTGCATGAGGCCTCCTCACAGGCCAGGGTACAGCCGACCAGGGTTGAAGATGCCGGCCGGGTCGAATGCTTGCTTGAGCGTTCGGTGGATCGCCATCAGCGGCGGCGCGAGCCGGGTGAACACGCCGGCCGATTTGTCTTGAGCTCGAAAGAGCGTGGCATGCCCGCCGGCAGCCGCGGCGGCCCGTCGTACCTCACCTGCCGGTGCGGGGGTGCACCACCAGCGTTGCGCCCCATGCCATTCGATCAATTGCTCTCCGGGCAGCGCAATGGCGGGTGCCGTCTGCGGCACCGACAAGCGCCATAAGGGCACGCCGCGCGCCGCCGCCGTGGCGGCCTTGCGAAAGAATTCGTCAGTTTGATCGCGCAGCCCTTGCCAGAACGGCCTGGCCATGGCCTCGTCGATGCATTCACCGCCTGCATTCCACAATGCAGCAGTTGCAGCCCGCACGGCGGCGTGCGCCCCTTGGAGGCGCACGAGCAACGTGCCGTCCCACCAAGCGCTGGCATTCAGCGGCAGAGGTTGGGCGCCCCATTGATGCAGTCGCGCAAGCGCGGACGACTCGTCGAGTGGGAACCGCAACGTCGTCGTGGCAGGAGGGAGCGGCAGCACCTTCAGCGAGACGTCGACCAGCACGCCGAGCGTGCCCAGTGAACCGACCAGCACCCGGGACACGTCGTAGCCGGCCACGTTCTTCATCACCTCTCCGCCGAACTGCATGAGTTCGCCGCGTCCGTCGAGCAGCGTGGCGCCGAGCACGTGGTCGCGCACGGCCCCGAGGGAGGCCCGCGACGGTCCTGACAATCCGGCTGCGATCATGCCCCCGACGGTGCCGCCTTGAGCGAAGTGCGGAGGCTCGAAGGCGAGGCGTTGGTTTTTCTCGGCCAGTGTCGCCTCGAGTTGATCCAGCGGCGTGCCGCACGATGCGGTGATGACGAGTTCGGTGGGCTGGTAGCCGATGATGCCCTCGTACCCGCGCGTGTCGAGCACGCGGCCAGCCGGCGCCTCGCCGTAGAAGGCCTTCGTGCCCCCGCCGCGGATTTCGAGCGGGTCACGGGCAGCGTGCGCGGCGCGCACCTGGTCGATCAGGCGGGCGAGGGTCGGTGTCATTGGGCGTCAGAAGCGAGGGATATCCGCGAAGGCCAGCAGCCCGCGCCGCACGTGCATCTTTCCGTATTCAGCGCATCGCGCCAGTGTGGGAATGACCTTGCCGGGATTCAACAGGCCGGCTGGATCGAAGGCGTGCTTGAGTGCCAGCATGCGTTCGCGTTCGGCGGGGGAGAATTGAACGCACATGGACGACAGTTTTTCCACGCCGACGCCGTGTTCTCCGGTCACCGTGCCGCCCATTGCCACGCTGGTCTCCAGGATGTCGGCGCCGAACAATTCGCACCGGCGCAATTGGTCGGGGTCGTTCGCGTCATACAGGATCAGCGGATGGAGGTTGCCGTCGCCCGCATGGAACACATTGGCGCAGCGCAGGCCGTATTTCGTTTCCATCGCGGCAATGGCTTGCAGCATGTCGGCGAGCCGGTGGCGCGGGATCGTCGAATCCATGCACATGTAGTCCGGACTGATGCGTCCGCTGGCCGGAAATGCGTTCTTGCGGCCGCTCCAGAATCGCAAGCGCTGGGTTTCGTCCCGGCTGACTTCTGTGCGTGTGGCGCCGCACCTCGACAAGACCTCGAGCATTCGACCGGTTTCCTCGTCGACTTCCTCAGGCGTGCCATCGCTTTCGCACAGCAGGATGGCCTGCGCATCGAGATCGTATCCGGCATGCACGAAGGCTTCCACGGCAGCGATCATCGGCTTGTCCATCATCTCGAGCCCCGCAGGGATGATGCCTGCGGCGATGACGCCGGCGACTGCATCACCCGCTTTGCGCAGGTCGTCGAAGCTGGCCATGATGCAGCGGGCCGCCACAGGCTTGGGCAGCAGCTTGACGGTGACCTCGGTGATGACGGCAAGCATGCCCTCGCTGCCGATCACCAGGGCGAGCAGATCGAGCCCGGGTGCATCGAGGGCATCTCCGCCGAATGCGACCGGTTCCCCTGTGGCCGTGAAGCCGCGCACGCCCAGCACGTTGTGGAGTGTCAGGCCATACTTCAGGCAGTGCACCCCTCCGGAATTTTCCGCGACGTTGCCACCGATGGTGCAGGCGATCTGGCTGCTCGGGTCCGGCGCGTAGTACAGGCCGTGGGGCGCCGCGGCTTCGCTGATGGCGAGGTTGCGCACCCCGCATTGCACGACGGCCGTGCGGGCGACGGGATCCACGTTCAAGATGCGGTTGAACTTCGCGAGGCTCAGCGTGAGCCCGAGGGCATGGGGCAGCGCGCCCCCGCTCAGGCCCGTGCCGGCGCCACGCACAACCACCGGCACGTCAAGGGCGTGGCAAGCCTTCAAGATGGCCGAGACCTGGTCGGTCGTCTCGGGCAGCGCCACCAGCAGCGGGACTTGGCGGTAGGCGGTCAGGCCATCGCATTCGTAGGGCACGGTGTCCTCGGGTTGCCACAACAAGGCATGCGCGGGCAGCAACGGCCGCAGTGCGGCGACCACTTGCGCCTTGCGTGTGCGCCGGTCCGCCGCATTCATGGTCGTGAACCGTTCGAGAAGACCGTGAGCACGCCGGTGCAGCCGTGCAGGTGCCGGTGCGCAATTTCCCCTGCGGCGAAGAACCCCGCAAGCGGCACGTCGCCGAGCGCATGGCGGATGAGCGCCAATTCGGCTGATGGGGCGCCGAAATGCGGCCCGCCCCGACCCGTACAACTCACGTATATCGCCCCGGCGATGCCACGCGCAGGATGCGGGGCGCGTTCGGCTGGACCAGGGTGCAGTGCCATCGCCTCGGCGAGAGGCAGGGCATCGGGCTCCAGTTCCTCGCGGATTTCGCTGCAAATGCGCACGAGGTCGCGGCGGGCGGCATCGACGTGACGGTGGCAGAACGCGAGTTGCATGCCTGCGGTGACCTCTTCACCGAGGGCGACCCCCCTCTGCTTGGGTTCGATGCCGATCAGAGGGCGCACGCGTGTGTCGATGCCGAATTGACCGGCATGGGTGAGCAGTTTGTCCTGGGCATCGCTCAGCCCGACCAGGGTTTCTCGCAGCCGTGGCAGTGCTTCGCGCGGTTCGCTGGATGGCACGCCAAGGTCGCGCAAGAGTGCGTCCAGCGCCGGTTCGCCGTCGAGCGTCAGCACGAGGTTGCGATGGGCCTGCGTGATGAGCCGCACCGGGCCCACGGGCTGGCAGCCTTGCGTGACGCGGGACATCAGCGCCACGTCATGACCGAACGCCACTCCGGACAGCCCTCCCTCGAATATGCCGTCAGCCACCTGGATCGTGCGTGTGCGCGACGATGCCAGGCCGCCGAACAAATGGCCTGATGCGGTACGCGAGGACATCTCGGAGATCATGTCCGGCAAGTCCGGCATGGCGGGGTCGGCATGCACGAGTGCCGCGGCTGCCGGAAAGGCACCCAGTGGCCGGGCGCCCGAGAACACCTGGAACTGCTCGCGCGGCAGGTCTGCGAACATCAGGACGAGGGCGGGCTCGTCGATGTACTCAGCGCCATTGGCGGCCACGCCGACCCCCACTGCACCGACCCAGGATACGCCCGCCCAGCGCCGTTTCAGCTCACCGAGCAACGCGGTTGCATGCGGTGCGTAATGGTCGCTGAAATAGATCCAGCCGAGTGTCGGGTGGGCCACATGCCGGCCCCGCGGATCGGCGCGCTGTGCGTCGATTTGCGCTGCCGCCAGCGCCAGGGCCATCCGCCAGTCCGGATGGGTGGCATGGGCGTGCGCAAAAAGTTTCATCAGCGCTTCGGGCTCCCGCGCTTGCGCGAGGAGGTCCCCGTCGACGCCTTTGCCGCAACCGGGGTCGGGGGCGTCTTGGCAGGTTCGCCGACCGGGGTGCCGGCGGGCTCCTGCATCGCGGACGCCGCCAGCTGCGTGAATTGTTTGGTCAAGGCCCCCCACCATTGCACTGGGTCGACCATGGTTGCCGACGGTTCGTGGGTCTTGCCTTTGCCCGAGGCTTCCGACCCCGCCTGCGAGGCGTCCGGTGAATCATCGGGCATGGGGGGGCGCGCATTCAGGGACTCCCGCAGGTCCTCCATCTGCACGTTCATCGTCTTGAGCGTGGACAGTGTCATGCGCTGCACTTCAAGGGCCTGGACGCTGGCGGCCAGCATGCGTGCGTTCTGCTCGAGCCAGAACTGCACGGTGCGAAGCTCGTCGATGCGCTTTTCCAGTTCCTCCGGGTTCAATGTGGGGGCGATCCATTGGCCCATGGCAGGCATTGCCGAACCGGCGTTCTTGACGAGGTTCTGCAGAAAGTCGAAGCCGGGGACCAGGTTGGTGAAGGATGTGGTGTCGGCCATGCTGTCTCCTCGATCGTGAAATAATTTCCATTCCATTGTGCATGGCCCACCAGGTCTCGCCAATCAAAGGGTGGACGACACTTGCATTGGCATTGGAACGAAGTCGAGCAGGCAGCTTTCATGCCTGGGCGCAGCAAGGCGGAGCAGTCAATGGGGCAAGGGCTCACGCGTCACCTTATAGCCCCGCCGGGCCATCAATGCTGGCAGGCCTCGCGGGCCCACGAGGTGCAGGCTGCCCACTGCGGCGAAGACGGACTTGCCGCTGGCATGCAGCCGGTCTACGGCATCGGCAAGGCCCGGGTTGCGGTCGTCGAGCAGCAGCTTCAGCTGGGCCCGTGCGCGCGGCGTCCCGACACAGCCGCACCAGGCTGGAAACCTGCGAAGTTCATCGTCAAGCCCGGCCTCCCAGGCCCGGGCCATCCGCCGGGCGATGGGGCGCACGCGGCCGCGCTCCAGGTCGTCGAGCATCTGAGTCATGTTGTCGCGAAGATCGGCTTCGTTGATGCTGATCAGTCCGGCGAGCTGGAGTTCGACGGTTTCGAGCGGGGTGACTGGCTTTTTCATGGTGCGGGCCAGCTGGGCGAGCGAGAGGTCGATGCCGAACAACGCGTGCAAGTCGTCGTATGCGGAGGCTGACATCGTCAGGCTGGCGGCCAGCATTTCTGGCGCCACGTGCTCCGCATAGGCCGGCGGCATGCAGGCCTGGCGAAGCTGCGAGCGAAGGCGATGTTGCAACATTGGCGTCAGCGTCAATTTCTCATTTCGAACCATGCCGGCCTGCAGCTTGCGCTGCGTATCGGGGTCGAGCGGATCGATTTCAAGTGCCAGCGTATCGCTGCGCTCGAATGCCGCCCGCACGGTCGGACCAGGGAATGTCCAGGAGGCCTTGCCGATGTGGATGGTGCCGTACAGCCACGATGTACGACCGTTCTTTTCGGCGCGCCAAAGCATGCCGCGGTCGCGCGCGTCACGCATTCCGGCGGCCCGTTCCTCGGCGCTGGGCGGCCGGGGCACTGGCGGGCAGGCGTCGGGCCGGTCCTTCGAGGTGGCGAATGCAGGTCCGCTCAGGAAGCATGCGGCCAGCCAGGCGAGGATCACGCGATGCAGGGTCATGGCTTGTTTTCCCGAAGATCGAACGTCAGCACTCCGTTGTGCTGTTGCCATCGCAAGCGCCCGAGCACATCCATGCCGAGCAGCGGGTTGTCGCCCAACCCGGGCAGGGCCACCACGCGCAGGTCATCGACCCGCACGCCGCCCTTGAGTGCGAGGTCGACTCGCATCACTTCGCCCGTGACGATGCCCCCCGCCGTACTGGATTGCACTTGGCCGAGCGGAGTCAGTCCGAGCTGGCGCGCCAACCCTGCCGACAAGGCGGACCCGGTGGCGCCGGTGTCGATCAAGAACTCCACCCGGTGGCCGTTGATCGTGCCGGGCCAGTGGTAGTGGCCGTCCGGCCCTCTCTGGATTTCCACGAGGTCCCCGGCCGTCTGGAAGCGCGCCCGGCGCTGTTGGCTTTCGAAGGCCTGGAATGCCAGGAATACGCCTAAACCAACGAGCAGCCAGACGGTGACGATCTTCAGGGTGCGAGGAAGTTCCGACATGGGTGCGGGGTGTGTGATATCGAGGTCCGTCAGGGTGTCGGAGCCGCCACCACCTGATCAATGGCTCCGAATACCGAGTGGCCGTCCGCGCCCTTCATCTCGATGCGGATGGTATCGCCGTACCGCATGAAATTCGTTCTGGGCTCGCCGTGTTCGATTGTCTCCAGCGCACGTTGGTCGGCGATGCATGAGTAACCGCGCGACCGATCCGCATTGCTGACGGGGCCACTGCTGACGATGCTGCCTGCACGGACATGGCGCGTCTTTGCCAAGTGGGCGATCAACTGGCCGAAATGAAAGTTCATCTCCGTGCCCGCTTCGCACAGTCCCACCCGTTTGCCGTTCCAGGTGGTTTGCAGCGGAAGGTGCAGGCGACCGCCTTTCCAGGCGGCACCGAGCTCGTCGCAGGTGACTGCGACGGGACTGAACGCAGTGGCCGGCTTGCTCTGCACAAGGCCGAAGCCCGTTACGGACTCTTTTGGCATCAGGTGGCGGAGCGTCACGTTGTTGGACAGCATGACCAGGCGGATGGCGTCGACCGCCCGATCGGGTGGCGTGCCCATCGGGGCATCGCCCGTGACAACCGCCACTTGAGCCTCGAAGTCGATGCCCATCTTGTCACTCGGCACAACGATGGGGTCGGAGGGTCCAAGAAAGTGATCGCTCGCGCCTTGAGAGATCAACGGATCGGTTTTCCAGCCCTCGGGCAGTTCACTGTTGCATGATTTGCGCTCGAGTTCCACATGCCGCAGGTATGCGCAGCCCTCGGCCCGCTGATAGGCGCGTGGCAGAGGTGCCATGCACATCGCCGGATCGAACGGGAACGCGTGGCGTGCACGGCCGTGGTTCAGGACGACCGACAGCTCCTCGAGTTGGGGCGAGAGGAAATTCCAGTCGTCCAGCACCTGCTGCAGCCGCGTGGCGATGCCATTGGCATAGTGGGCGGTGCTGAGGTCGCGCGAGACGACCACCAGCTGTCCGTCGCGCGATCCGTCCTTGTAACTGGCGAGTTTCATGGTGAGAGTGGCGTGGCAAGGCTTGGTTTGTCGTATTGTCGATGCATGGACACTGCTTTTTCCCGCCCTCCCCGCCGCCTGCGTATGCTGCCCTGGCTGGCCGCTTCCATCGTGCTCGCCCATGTTTCAGTCTCACGGGCAGCCGACCCCATTTCCTCCAAGGGTGCCACGGTGCCGCATCCCCTGGTGTCCCCCGCCGTCGGCGACGTGCCGGTGTACCGCACGCTCATGCCCCCGCCCATCACCGTGCGCTACGTGATCAGCCGGGGCCCCTGGAGCGGCAATGGTGAACTGGTGTGGCGGCACCAGGACGGGCGATATCACGCCCGCCTGGAAGGCCGCGTGGCCGGCTTCAAAGTGATCACCTGGGACAGCACCGGCCAAGTCGACAACGACGGCATCGCCCCCCTGCGTTTCACCGATGAACGCCGCGGCAAGTCCATGCTGGCGGCTGACTTCCAGCGAAGCGCCTCGAAGATCACGTACTCGGGACCCGGAACGGATCAACCCCTGGTTCCCGGCACCCAGGATCGGCTGAGCTGGATGGTGCAGATCGCCGCCATCGCCAACGCAGACCCGCAGCGCGTGGCACCCGGCAAACGGGTCAGCATGTTCGTCAGCGGCGCCCGCGGTGATGCCGATGTGTGGTCTTTTCAGGTGATCGGCATCGAAAACGTCGCCATCGGTGGTGCTTCGGTGCCCGCCATCAAATTGTTGCGGGAACCTCGCAAAGTGCACGACACACGGGTAGAGGTGTGGCTGGACCCGCAATTGCACCATCTCCCAGTGCGGGCGCGGCTGACCAATTCCCCTGAGAACGAAACCTTGGAACTGGTGCGGCGCGGTTCGGATCCATCCTGAAACACCCCGTTCGCCGGGCTTCCCTTGAAAGCATCCGGATCGGCCCGAGGTACGGGGTATCTCACCAGGAGAATCGCATGCAGATGGTCTACAACTCGGACAACTATGTCGTCGTTCAGTTCGATCTGCCGCAGGCACAGGACAGCGGGCTCGGCGACGACGCCTTGTCCCGGGGCGGATTCGAGATCGTCGACAAATTCACGCGGAAGGAAATTTTCATCGAGGGCGCCATGGCAGAGACCTTCAAAGACGAGGTCACCGCACTCATCGAAACCTCGCCCTCCGAGGAGGAGATGGACGCCTACATCGAGCGCTACACCTCGTTGATGCTTCATCCTGTGATCCTGCACTGACTTCAGCTCCCGCGCAGTGCTGCCGTGGCCGGGCGGGTGGCGCCTCCCGCAAGGGTTCCCCCTTAGAACGGTGCATTGCGCTATGGTCGGGGCGCAACCGGGCTTGCCCCTTGGTGCGCGGTGCGCCAAGATGGCCCCCGATGGTTGTTCGCCCGCAGGAGCTGCTCATGGCCACCCCCCGCTGCGACGCGCGTGTCGTGTTGTCGCCCGGTTTGAAAGACGCGCCGGTCCTCGACCGCATGTGCTCGCAGTTTGTGCTGACGCTCACAGTGCGGCACGCAGCGCGCTTCAACCTTCGCCGCGACTGGAACAGCCTGCTGTCGCTCACGGCCAAGCACCTCGTGTGGCCGGCCAGCGTGCTCGAGCGGGTGAGGGCGTTCCTGAAGGCCCGCTGCAAGGGCAATGAACACTGGGTCGGCCACGAGGATCTGAGCGATGCCGCTTTCATGGCGCGCCACGGCGGTTGGGGCGGACCGTACGAGGAGGGCACGCTTTTCTTCTACATCGATGAGTACATCAAGGACGCGCCGAAGGATCTCCTCGCCGTCATTGGCACCACCGCCGAATGGCTCGACCGCAGCCTGAAGAAGGAATCCACGCTCGTCGAGAAGAACATCGATGCCCTGGCAGGCTTGCTGCAGTTGAACCCCGCCGAACGCGCCCTGCTGCTGTACGGCACGCTCGCCCGCTACCAGCGCGATCTTCGAGGCCTCCTCGTCGAATTCAAGGTGGCCAACGCGCAGGAGGCTTACGCCGCCATTGCCGCCGTGGCTGGGGTCAATGAGCAAGAGGTGGCCGAAGCCTTGCGAGCCGGGTCCCGGCTCGAGCGCACCGGCATGGTGGAAAACCTGATCTCCGAACACAACATCACCGACCTGGCGGACCTGATGAAAGTCAGCGAACAGCTCCCGCCGGTGCTGATGCGGCATTACGAAGGTCCGTCAGACTTGATGGCCGTGTTCACGCGGCCCGCCACCCGAAGCGAACTCGCGCCTGCCGACTTCCACTACGTGGGCGACGACCAGAAGGTGCTGACCGCATTGCTGCGCAATGCGGTCGCGCGCCGCGAACCGGGCGTCAACGTGCTGCTGTATGGTCCGCCCGGCACCGGCAAGACTGAGCTGGCCAAGGTGGCCGCGCAGGCCGCCGGGCTGGAGCTTTTTGAAGTGGAGTATGCCGACCGGGACGGCAACAGCCTGAGCGGCCGCGACCGTTACCGCTCGCTGCAGATCAGCCAGGTTTTCCTCAAAGGCAGCCCCACGGTGGCGCTGCTCTTCGACGAGGTGGAAGACGTTTTTCCGCCCATTTCGACAGACGCGGCGCAGCTGATGGCCAGGCTGGACACCGGCGACGGCATGCCGTCTGGGAGTGTCAGCGGCAAGGCCTGGGTGAATCAGATCCTGGAGACCAACCCCGTGCCGGTGATCTGGGTGACGAACCGCATCGAGCAGATCGACCCGGCATTCCGACGCCGGTTCCAGTATCACCTCGACTTGAAATCTCCGCCGCCCGGCGCGCGCCAGGCGCTTGTGACACGGGCGCTCGAAGGCGTGCAAGTGTCAGATGGTTTTGCGGCCCGGTTGGCCGAACGGCGCGGATTGACGCCTGCTCAGGTCCGCACCGCCGTCAAATTCGCGCGTCTCACGGCGGACGGGGCGGATTCCCAGGCGATCGAGGGCCTCATCGAGCGCCAGCTGGGCAACGCAGACAAGGCGCTCGGTTCCACGGGCAATGGGCGAGGCGCACGCAAGGTGGTGTCCCGGTACGATTTGTCCCTTCTCAACACCGAATCGCGGTTCGAGGTGCCGAAGATCGTCGAGGCGCTTGCCCGCAAGGGCTTCGGCACCCTGTGTTTCCATGGGCCGCCGGGCACCGGCAAGACGGCGCTGGCCGAGCACATCGCCCAGCGGCTGCAGCGGCCGCTGCTGATCCGGCAGGCCTCAGACCTCACGAGCAAATTCGTCGGCGAAACCGAGCAGAACATGGCTCGCATGTTCGAGGAAGCCGAGGCCGAACAGGCGGTGCTGCTGCTCGATGAAGCGGACAGCTTCCTGCGCAGCCGCCGCATGGCCGAGCGCAATTACGAAGTCACCGAAGTGAACGAAATGCTGCAGGGAATGGAGCGCTTCACCGGCGTGTTCATCTGCACCACGAACCTGTTCGATGAGCTCGACGAGGCGGCGCTGCGGCGGTTCACCTTCAAAGTGAGCTTTCTTGGGCTGACTGCCGAACAGCGGGAGCGGATGTTCACAGCCGAAGCCCTCGATGGTGAACCTGGCCGCTTCACCACCGAACAGGCCGGCCGCCTGCGCCAGTTGGACGGGTTGACCGTCGGCGACTTCGCATCGGTCAAGCGCCAGGTCGAGGTGCTGGGCGAGGCGTTCACGGCCGACGAATTTCTGTCGCAGCTCGAAGCCGAGCACCGGGTGAAGCCCGAGGTGAGACGTCGGCGGGGCATCGGCTTTTTGCACGGCCCTGCAACAGCGTGACAGGATCGCCCATTCGCACGCTTGCGCGGCTTTCTACAATCGGGGCATGAACCCGCCCATCTACACCCGCGCCGCTGCCCTTCCGGGCATCATGAAAAACCGCATCGTCATTCTTGACGGGGCGATGGGCACGATGATCCAGCGGTACAAACTGGGCGAGGCCGATTACCGCGGCACCCGCTTTGCCGGTCATCCGACGGACCTCAAGGGCAACAACGAACTGCTGCAGTTCACGCGCCCTGACGTCATCAGCGAGATTCATGAGCAGTACCTGGCCGCCGGGGCCGATCTGATCGAGACCAACACCTTTGGTGCCACGACCGTGGCGCAGGACGACTACGGCCTGGGCGCCCTGGCCCGCGAGATGAATGTTGCGGCGGCGCGCCTCGCCCGAGAAGCCTGCGACAAGTTCAGCACCGCCGACAAACCGCGATTCGTGGCGGGGGCCTTGGGCCCCACGCCGCGCACGGCCAGCATCAGCCCTGACGTGAACGACCCGGCTGCACGCAACGTCCATTTCGACGAACTGAAAGCCGCTTATTACGAGCAGGGAGAGGCCTTGATGGAGGGGGGCGCCGATGTGTTCCTCGTGGAAACCATCTTTGACACCCTGAACGCAAAAGCCGCGATCTTCGCCCTCGACGAACTGATGGAGAACACCGGCGAACGTCTGCCGGTGATCATCTCCGGCACCGTGACCGATGCGTCCGGACGCATCCTGTCAGGGCAGACGGTCACTGCGTTCTGGCACAGCGTGCGCCACGCGCGTCCGCTGGCCGTGGGGCTGAATTGCGCCCTGGGGGCGGCGCTGATGCGTCCCTACATCGAGGAACTGGCCAAGGCGGCCGGCGATACGTTCATCAGTTGCTATCCGAACGCCGGACTGCCGAACCCGATGAGCGAGACGGGCTTCGATGAAACGCCTGAAATCACGGGTGGATTGCTCGAGGAATTTGCAAAAGCCGGTTTCCTGAACATCGCTGGCGGCTGCTGCGGCACCACACCGGATCACATCGCTGAAATTGCGCGCAAAGTGGGTCAATACCAACCGCGGTGCGTCCACGGTGGCTTGTTCAGCGACCTCCTGGTGGCGTGACACCGGCCGCGCGTTCGCCCACCAGAATCTCCACGCGGCGGTTGCTGGCACGGCCGCTGTCGGTATCGTTGCCGGCCACCGGGTCCTGCGCGCCCCGGCCGGCGACGGCGATGCGCACGGGCGACAGACCTCTCGCCACGAGCCAGTCGCGGGCGCTGGCCGCACGGTCGAGCGATAACGCGTTGTTGGCGGCAGCCGACCCCTTGCTGTCGGTATGGCCCACGATGCGCACATCGACGGGACCCAGTTTGCGCACGGCGAGCGACACCTGGTCCAGCGCGGCTCGGGCGCCGGGCTTGAGCGCCGACCGGTTGGCCTCGAAGCTCATGTCGCCCGGCAAGGTGATCCACAGGCGGTCGTCGGTGCTGCGGTTCACCGTCACTCCGGTGCCGCGCAACGACGATTCGAGCTGCCCTCTTGCGGCTTGCATGGACGCCGACCAGTTGAATGCGCCGGGAGCCGTCTTGCCGTAGGCCGGGCCCGGTGCTGATCCCTCGACGGCGCTCGTGGCCTTCGGGACGGGTTTGGGTGCGGACCCGCAGGCAACGAGCCCCAGCACGATCGAGCCGGTGGCGATCAAGGGCAGGCAGGCGCGGCAAATTGAAATCACGGGTGATGTCCAGGTTCGCATGGCGGATGAGGGCATTGGAACGCGTCTTCAGCCTCGTTTGTAACCGCTGACCCTTCCGGGTTCCACCCATGGCGGTGCCAGAGGGCAGTCCGGCATAAAATCCGCAGGTCCAAGGAGCGTTGCGACGGGGCCGCCTGCACGGTCCCGCCAGGCTTGGAGCTCGTAACCACGCTCACCCGCCATGAGTCGTCCATGCATTCCGTCGTCTGCATGCGCCGCGGGTCGAGCGCCGCGGCCATGCCCACCTGCGCCCACACCGTGACCACATCCACCGCCGTAGTCGTTCCCCCACCGATGAAGCTGTCGGGCCTGGAGCCTGTGCTCATCGGCGAAGGTTCGCTGTTCGTCAACATCGGCGAACGCACGAACGTCACCGGGTCGAAGGCCTTCGCCCGCATGATTCTGAACGGCGAATTCGAACAGGCGCTCAGCGTGGCGCGCCAGCAAGTCGAGAACGGCGCGCAGGTGATCGACATCAACATGGATGAGGCCATGCTCGACGCGAAGGCGTCGATGGTGCGCTTCCTGAACCTGATTGCCAGCGAGCCCGAGATCTCGCGCGTGCCGATCATGATCGACAGCTCCAAATGGGAGGTGATCGAAGCCGGCCTGAAGTGCATCCAGGGCAAGGGCATCGTCAATTCCATTTCGATGAAGGAAGGCGAGGCCCCCTTCCGGGAGCAGGCCAAGCTGATCCGCCGGTACGGCGCGGCCACCGTGGTCATGGCCTTCGATGAAAAGGGCCAGGCAGATACATACGCCCGCAAGATCGAGATCTGTGAACGGGCCTATCGCATCCTTGTGGACGAGATCGGTTTCCCGCCCGAGGACATCATCTTCGATCCGAACATCTTCGCGATCGCGACGGGCATCGAAGAACACGACAACTATGCGGTGGACTTCATCGAGGCCACGCGGTGGATCAAGCAGAACCTGCCGGGCGCGAAGGTGAGCGGCGGGGTGTCGAACGTGAGCTTCAGCTTCCGGGGCAACGACCCGATGCGCGAGGCGATCCACACCGTGTTCCTGTACCACGCCATCCAGGCGGGCATGGACATGGGCATCGTCAACGCCGGCATGATCGGCGTCTACGACAACCTCGATGCCACGCTTCGCGAACGCGTCGAGGATGTGGTGTTGAACCGCCGCCCCGTCTACAAGGACGGTGAGCCGGAACTCACTCCCAGTGAGCGCCTGATCGAGATCGCCGAGACCGCCAAGGGCGCGGCCAAAGACGACTCTGCGAAGTTCGCGTGGCGAGCCAAACCGGTGGCCGAGCGCCTGAGCCATGCCCTCGTGCACGGCATCAACGATTTCATCGTCGAAGACACCGAGGAGGTGTACCAGCAAATCCGCGCACAGGGCGGCCGCCCTCTGCACGTGATCGAAGGCCCGCTGATGGACGGCATGAACGTCGTCGGCGACTTGTTCGGCCAGGGCAAGATGTTCCTGCCGCAGGTGGTCAAGAGCGCCCGGGTGATGAAACAGGCGGTGGCCCACCTGCTGCCCTACATCGAGGAAGAAAAGAAGGCCCTGATCGATGCGGGCGGCGAAGCCAAGGCCAAAGGCAAGATCGTGATCGCCACGGTCAAGGGCGACGTGCACGACATCGGCAAGAACATCGTCACCGTGGTCCTGCAGTGCAACAACTTCGAAGTGGTCAACATGGGGGTGATGGTCCCGTGCCAGGACATTCTTGCGAAAGCCAAGGAAGAAGGCGCCGACATCATCGGCCTGTCCGGCCTGATCACCCCGAGCCTCGAGGAAATGCAGCATGTGGCCGGTGAAATGCAGCGTGATCCGTATTTCCGGGATCGCCTCACGCCGCTGCTGATCGGCGGTGCGACCACGAGCCGGGTGCACACGGCCGTCAAGATCTCGCCGCACTACGACGGTCCGGTGGTCTACGTGCCCGATGCGAGCCGCAGCGTGGGCGTTTGCAGCGATCTGCTGAGCGATGACAAGTCTGCGGCGTTCATTGCCGAATTGAAGGCCGACTACGACCGCGTGCGCGACCAGCACGCCAACAAGAAGGCCACGCCGCTTGTCACTCTCGCGCAGGCGAGGGCCAACAAGACGCCCGTTGATTGGGCGGCGTTCGAGCCCGCCAAACCGAAAGTCATCGGCCGCCGGGTGTTCCACAACTATGACTTGGCCGAGCTGGCGCAGAGCATCGACTGGGGGCCTTTCTTCCAGACCTGGGACCTGGCCGGCCCCTATCCGGCCATCCTCACCGATGCGGTGGTCGGCGAGGCCGCCACCAAGGTCTTCGACGATGCCCGTGCCATGCTCAAGCGGTTGATCGAAGGGCGCTGGCTCGCGGCCAATGGCGTGATCGGCCTGTACCCCGCCAACACGGTCAACGACGACGACATCGAGATCTACACCGATGAATCCCGCTCCGAGGTGTTGATGACATGGCATGGGCTGCGGATGCAGACCGTGCGGCCTGTGGTCGATGGCGTGCAGCGACCGAATCGCTGCCTCGCCGACTTTGTCGCCCCGAAGTCTTCGGGCAAGGCCGATTACATCGGCCTCTTCGCGGTGACCGCCGGCATCGGCGCGGAGAAGAAGGAAAAACAGTTCCTCGACGCCAACGACGACTACAGCTCGATCATGTTCAAGGCCTTGGCGGACCGCCTCGCCGAGGCGTTCGCCGAACGGTTGCACCAGCGTGTGCGCACCGATTTCTGGGGTTACGCTGCCGATGAGCAGCTCGACACCGACGCGTTGATCGCCGAGCAGTACCGTGGCATCCGGCCAGCCCCGGGTTACCCCGCTTGCCCTGACCACACGGTCAAAGGCGACATGTTCCGCGTGCTGGCGTGTGACGGCATCGGCATGGCCCTCACCGAAAGCTGGGCCATGACGCCCGCGGCCAGCGTGAGCGGCTTCTACCTGGCCCATCCCGACGCGGCCTACTTCAACGTGGGCAAGATCGGAGATGACCAGGTGCGGGACTTCGCCGCGCGCACCGGCCAGGAACCGGACCGCGTGGAACGCGCCCTCGCCTCCCTGCGCTGAATCCGCCCCACTTACATCCGAAACACTTCGTCTCGATTGAGACGTGATCCGTCACCTTTGGGCGCGCGAACTGCACCGCGATTCAGTTCCAATTGCCAAAGATTGACGGAGTTCCGGGTCTGATGCGCTGTTGCCATACCTTGGTATGTGACGTGCGTGGTGCCAGACCCAGATCACAGTGTTGTTGCAAGTCGGGGAGCAATGAGTTGAAGACACTTCCGGAGAAGAAGTTGGGCAGGCATGTCCGCATGGGCATCGCCGCCGTGATGTTGGCGCTGCTGGCCGCCTGTGGCGGCAACAAGGAAACCGAGCAAGGCGAGACGGTGGCCGAACTGCCGGCAGACGAGCAGCCGTCGTCCGCGGACGCCGCACGCTTTCTGACACAGGCGACGTTCGGTCCGACGACCGCCTCGATCGATTGGGTGCATCGCCACGGGTATCCCGCGTGGATCAAGGCGCAGATGGACATGGGCCGCAATCCCCATCGCGCCTACCTCGACGCCGTCCAAGCCAGCTTGGCGGCCACGAACGGCACGGTGAGCCAGACGCACTTCCGGGAGTCCTTCTGGGCGCAGGCCCTGGCCGGCCCCGACCAGCTTCGCCAGCGCGCCACGTTCGCGCTTTCCGAGATCTTTGTCATTTCCTTCGTGGACGGCAACCTCGCCGGCCAGGTGCGCGGCGTCACGTCCTACTACGACATGCTGGCCGAACATGCCTTCGGCAACTACCGCGATCTGCTCGAGGCGGTGTCCAAGCACCCGATGATGGGGGTGTACCTGTCGAGCCTGCGCAACCAGAAGGAAGATGGCAAGGGGCGCGTGGCCGACGAGAACTTTGCCCGCGAGATCATGCAGTTGTTCTCGATCGGGCTGTATGAGTTGAATCCGGATGGCACGCTCAAAGGCGGCACGCCCACGGAGACGTACACCCACGAGGACATCAAGGGCCTGGCGAAGGTGTTCACCGGATGGAGCTGGTACGCCGGCCCGAATCTGGCGGATCGGACCGATTCCCGGTTCTTCGGCGGCAATGCGAACCCCGACCGCGACTGGAGGCCCATGCAGGCCTACAACAAGTTCCATTCGGTCAGTGAGAAGACCTTCCTGGGCAAGACGATTCCGGCCGCGTCCTCGGCCGATGCCGAGGGCGACATGGAGGTCGCACTCGACCATTTGTTCAACCATCCCAATGTGGGCCCCTTCTTCGGCAGGCTGCTGATCCAGCGCCTGGTGACGAGCAACCCCAGCCCGGCCTACGTGGGGCGCGTGGCAGCGGCATTCAACAACAACGGCCAGGGTGTACGGGGCGACCTCAAGGCTGTGTTCAAGGCCATCTTGCTCGATCCCGAGGCGCGAACGTACGATCCCGCGAACACGACGTACGGCAAACTGCGCGAGCCGGTGCTGCGCCTGTCGAGCATGTTGCGCGCATTCGATGCCCGCTCGACGAGCGGGCGCTATTCGGGCCTCGACGACACCGACAGCATCACCTCGAGCCTCGGCCAGACGGTGCTGCGATCGCCCACGGTGTTCAACTTCTTCCGCCCGGGGTACACGCCGCCAAACAGTGCCGCGGCCAATGCCGGTCTCGTGGCGCCGGAGATGCAGCTGACCAACGAGGTGTCGGTCGCCGGCTTCCTCAACTTCATGCGGGACAAGCTTCGGCCCAACGCTTCCCGAGACATCCAGCCTGACTTCTCCCCGTTGGCCGCACTGGCGGGAGATCCGGCTGCGCTGGTGGAACGGGTCAACCTGCTGCTGATGTCCGGTCAAATGAGCCCGGCGCTGCGCGCGCTGGTGGTCGCGGGTGTCAGCGGCCGCGCGATGCCGGCGGCCACGTCCTCGAACGCCGATGCGGTGCAAGCCGTGAAGAACGAACGCGCCCTGATCGCGGTGATGCTCACGATGGCGTCGCCCGACTACATGATCCAGAAGTGACGAGGACCTCCGACATGACCACCACCAATGCGTCCCGCCGCGAGTTCCTGCGTCGCGCCACTGCCCTGTCCACCACTGTGGGGCCTGCTGCACTGCCGTTCGCGATGAACCTCGCGACGATGAATGCCGCCGTGGCACAGACTTCGGACTACAAGGCCATCGTGTGCTTGTTTCTCTATGGCGGGAACGATTCGGCGAACATGGTCTTGCCCACCGACACGGCGTCCTGGAATGCCTACACCACCGTGCGGTCCACGGGCACCGAACCCATCGCGCTGAAGTCGGCAGGTACGGTCGCGGACGCTGGCGCAGCCGCCGCGTCTCCAGCCGCGCTCGGGGGCGTGCTGCCCATCGTTCCCAATTTCACCGCCTTTGCCGAGAACAACAGCCGCACGTTCGCGCTGCACCCGGTGATGACGGATGTGCAATCGCTCTTTGGTCAAGGGCGGTTGGGCATCATCGCCAATGCCGGCCCGCTGATCCAGCCGATGACGAAAGCGGAGTATCAGAGCAACACTGTCAAGAAGCGCCCGCCCAAGCTGTTCTCGCACAACGACCAACAATCGAGCTGGCAGGCACTGGCGCCCGAAGGCGCGAAAGTGGGCTGGGGCGGCCGCTTCGGCGACTTGCTGGCCAGCGGCAATTCCAACACGGTGTTCACGAGCATTTCCGCAGGCGGCAACGCCGTGTTCATGAGTGGCCAGAACGTGTTCCAGTACCAGGTGGGCAGCGGCGGTGCCGTGGCGATCGGCAACCTGACGGGCACTTTGTTTGGTTCTGCCACGGCCGCTGCGAGCTACAAGGCGATCATCACGCAGACCGATGCGGCGCACCTGCTGGCGCGCGAGCAGGCGGTGGTGACCAAGCGGTCCATCGATGCGCAGGCGGCGTTCCAGGCGGCGTTCGCCGCATCCGCCATTGCAGCGCCCACGCAGTACGTCAGGCCGTCCACACGCACGTCCGCGAACAACGACCTCGCCATCCAGTTGCAGACCGTGGCTCGCATCATCGGTGCGCGCTCGGCGCTCGGGGCATCCCGGCAGGTGTTCTTTGTGTCGATGGGTGGCTTTGACACCCACGACAACCAGAACCGCAGCCAGGCCGATCTGCTCACCCGCTTGTCGCATGCCATCGGCTACTTCGATGGCGTGCTGGGCACCCTGGGCATGCGGGACAAAGTGACGCTGTTCACCGCCTCCGACTTTGGCCGCACCTTCACCAGCAACGGTGACGGCACGGACCACGGCTGGGGCGCCCATCACTTCGTGTATGGCGGTGCGGTCAAGGGCAAGGAAATCTACGGGCGCTTCCCGCAGGTGGGTTTGAACCACAGTGACGAGGTGGGGTCGGGCAGCTTCCTGCCGGGCGTGTCGGTGGACCAGATCGGGGCCACCTTGGGCAAGTGGTTCGGCATCAGCGACAGCAACCTCAACCTGGTGTTCCCGAACCTCAGGAACTTCAGCCCGAACCTGGGTTTCTTGGTTTGAGGTGATGTTCATGCCGGGTTGAGCACCCGGCGGTACTGGATGGCTTCGGCCAGATGGGGCACCTGCACGTCCGCGGCGTTCGCCAGATCGGCGATCGTGCGGGCGATGCGCAGCACCCGATGGTGGCTGCGTGCCGACCACCCGAGCCGGGTAGATGCGGCTTGCAGGAACGATGAGGCCGGTGCGTCGAGCGCGGCATGTTCGTCGAGCGGGGCGTTTTGCAGCCTTGCGTTCGGCACGCCCTGCCGGGCAAGCGCGACCGCGTGGGCTGCCGCCACCCGTTGTGCCACCACGTTGGTTTCTTCACCGTCGGGTGCTGCTGCGAGCGTTGCCGGCGCCACGGCGGGCACCTCGACCTGCAAATCGATGCGGTCGAGCAATGGGCCACTCAGGCGGGCCTGGTATTTCGACACCATGTCGGGCGCGCAGCGGCAGTGGCGAAGCGGGTTGCCGTGGTGGCCGCACGCACACGGGTTCATCGCTGCGATCAATTGGAACCGCGCTGGAAATTCCGCCTGCCGGGCGGCCCGCGAAATGACGATGCGGCCTGTTTCGAGCGGTTCGCGCAGCGCCTCCAAAGCTGCCCGCTTGAATTCGGGCAGTTCATCAAGGAACAGCACGCCGTGGTGGGCGAGTGAAATTTCACCAGGCCGGGGTGGCGAACCACCGCCTGCGAGCGCGGCCGGCGACGCACTGTGGTGGGGAGCCCGAAAGACGCGCTGCCCCCACCGGGTTGCCGAAAAGCTCCCGCTGAGGCTCAGGAGCGCGGCAGATTCGAGTGCGGCATCGAGTGACAGCGGCGGCAGCAGACCGGTGATGCGTTGCGCAAGCATGGATTTGCCGGTGCCCGGAGGCCCCATCATCAGCAAGCTGTGTTCGCCCGCTGCGGCGATTTCCAGTGCGCGCTTCGCGGCGGCCTGACCCTTGACGTCGCGCAGATCGGCAGATGGGGCGGATTCAGGGCGGAGTTGGGGTGACATGCGAGGCAGCGTGCCGACGTCCGAGGCGTTGGGTTCTCGGTGCCGGAAGGCTTGCACCACGTCGAGCAGGTGGCGCGCGCCATGGATGGCCAGGCCCTCCACCAGCGCAGCCTCTTGTGCACAGTCGAACGGCAGCACCAGCGCACGGCCGGCACCAGCCCCGCGCCGCAGGGCGAGGGCGAGCGCCAATGCCCCACGCACCGGACGCAGGTCACCGGCCAGCGACAGTTCACCGGCGAACTCGAAGCCCACCGTGCGCTGGAGGTCGATCTGTTCGCTGGCCGCGAGGATGCCCAGCGCGATGGGCAGATCGAAGCGACCCGATTCCTTCGGCAGATCGGCCGGTGCGAGGTTCACCGTGATGCGCTTGTTGTGCGGAAATGAAAGCCCGCAGTTGATCAGTGCCGCCCGCACCCGTTCCCGCGCCTCGCGCACTTCGGTGTCTGCCAAACCCACCAGCGTGAACACGGGCAAGCCATTGGCAAGGTGCACTTCGACGGTGACGGCGGGTGCATCAAGGCCGTCGAGGGCGCGGCTGTGAAGGACGGCAAGGGACATGTGCCCAGTGTGGATGCGGCGGCCAGTTCACCCCCTTTGGCAATGGCGCGTTAACGATGGCAGCTGGCGAGGCATGCATCGGCGCGCCGCGCCATCAGCCGCTTCTGCGAAACTGCGTGCCGAAATTCTCGTGGCATGGCATGGACATCAGCAGACCGAACAAGCCCCAGCGTCGGCTCCTCATCGGGGGCGCATGCCTGTTGGTGATGCTCTTGCTGATCGGCGCGGCGGGCCGTTGGGCCGAGCAGCGCGAGGTCGGTTCCCAGGTGGACATGATCCATCGAGCGATCGAGGTTCACGCGTTGGGCTTGCGGGGCGCGGTGGACAAGTTCAGCTATCTGCCTTTCACGGCAGCGCAGCAGCCGGATGTTCTTGCCGCGTTGCTCCATCCCGATGATGCCGGGCGGCGTCAGCAAGCCAACCGCTACATCGAACGCGTGAACCGCAGCGCGGGCTCGGACGTGCTTTATCTGATCGACCGGTCGGGCACCACCCTGGCGGCCAGCAACTGGAGCGAGCCCATGAGTTTCGTGGGTGAGTCGTACGCGAACCGCCCTTATTTCATGGACGCGCAGGCCGGCCGACATGGCCTGTTCTATGGCGTGGGCCAAACCACCGGGGAGCCGGGCCTGTTCCTCTCGGCTCCGGTGTTGCAAGGCGAGATGGTGCTGGGAGTGATGGTGGCCAAAGTGAGCCTGCGCCAGATCCAGGATACCTGGGCGTCCGTTCGAGACCCGATCCTCCTGGCCGATGCCCATGGGCTGGTGTTCCTGAGTTCGGTGCGGCCGTGGATGTACCAGGCCACGCGTGCACTGAATCAGGAGGCACTGGATTGGCTGCAACGCCATCACCCTTATGGAATGCATCAGGACCACGGCCTGCTCGACTGGACCATCGATCGATCGACCGAACAATTCGGCAGCTACCTGGTCCGGACGACGATCGATGGGAGGCCTCGCCAGTACTTGGCCGTGGACCAGGCCCTTCCTGACTTGGGCTGGACGCTCACGGTGATGGCGGACCATGCGGCGGTCACTCGGGCGCGCGAGCGGGCCTGGATGCTGGGATCGCTGTGCGCCACCGTTCTGTTGCTCGGCGGTTTGTACTGGCGGTTGCGCGAGCGGCGGTTCGCCGAGCAACGTGACATCCGCCGCGATCTGGAAGTGCGTGTTCGGGAGCGCACACACGCGCTCAATGAAGCGCACTCGTTCCGCAAGGCCATGGAAGACTCCTTGCTGGTGGGCATGCGCACGCTGGATCTCGAAGGGCGCATCATTTATGTCAATCCCGCCCTGTGCCAGATGACGGGCTATGGGGCCGACGAGTTGCTGGGTCGGCTGCCGCCATACCCCTACTGGCATCCGGACGACGTCGACCAGCATTGGCGGGCCTTCGAAACCACGATGAGCGGTCAATCTGCCCGGTCCGGGTTCGAATCGAGGGTGCGGCACCGCGATGGGCACGACGTGCTGACGATGGTCTACACCGCCCAACTGATCGACGCCGATGGCCGGCACAGCGGATGGATGAGTTCAGTGGTGGACATCACTGCCCAAAAGCGTGCCGAGCTGCGCCAGCGGCAGAACGACGAGCAGCTGTGGCACGCGCAGCGCCTTGCCAGTCTCGGTGAGATGGCATTGACCCTGGCCCATGAACTGAACCAGCCGCTCATGGCGCTGACCAATTTTGCCGGCGCAGCCAAGGCGTTTGCGGCGCAAGGCAACCAGCCGATGCTGCTCAGCAGCCTCGATGAAACGATGACTCAGGCCCGTCGCAGTGCCGAGATCGTTGGACGTGTCCGCGGTTTCGTGCGGCAGCGCACGGTGGGCATTGAAGATTGCCCTGTCGCTCCGCTGGTGAGCACGGTGTTGACCTTGCTGCAAGGGGAGATACGGGCCCGGCGGGCACGCACGGTGGTGAGCATCCCGGAATCCCTGGGCGCTGTTCGTGGTGACCGTGTGCTGCTGGAGCAAGTGATCCTGAACCTCGTCCTGAATGGCTTGCAGGCCATGGACGAGACGCCGGTCGAGCGTCGTGTGCTCGAAATCGATGCGGCGGTACACGGCGGGCGCGTGCACATTCGCGTGGCGGATCGCGGGCCCGGCATGGACGGCGCGATGGCCGATCAGGTCTTCACGCCATTCTTCACCACCAAGCCGGGCGGCCTCGGCCTGGGCTTGAACATCTGCCGGACGATCGTCGAGAGTCATCGCGGCGGCCTGACCTTTGCCAACCGGCCCGACGGTGGCGCCATCTTCACCCTGGACCTGGAGTGCTTCGATGAACCCTGAGCAAACGACCGTGAAGAACCTGTACGTCATCGACGATGATGAGGCGGTTCGCCGTTCTTTGGGCTTGTTGCTGCTGTCACGTGGGTTTGCGGTGCAGGTTTTCCCGTCCGGAGAAGCGTTCCTCGCCGGGGCCGATCTTCAAAGCCCCGGCTGCGCCATTCTGGACCTGCGACTGAGCGGCATCAGCGGCCTGCAGGTCTTCGATGCATTGCGCGCGCAAGACAGCCCTCTGGTCGTTCTGTTCCTGTCAGGCCATGGCGACATTCCCGTGGTGGTGGACGCTGTTCAAAAGGGAGCTTTCGGCTGGCTGGAAAAGCCATGTAACGACGAACAATTGCTGAACACCTTGGCGAAGGCCCTGGACAAGGCCGCCCACATCGCCGTGCGGCTGCGATCTCGCCACGCCGCGCAAGCCTTGTGGAGCAAACTCACCCCGCGTGAGATGCAAGTGGCCCGATTGGTGGCACAAGGCCTGCCCAACAAGCGCATTGCCCTGGATCTGGCACCTCTGGAGTTGCGCACGGTGGAAACGCACCGCGCACACGTCTTCTCCAAACTCAACCTGTCAAACAGCCATGAGCTCGATCGCTTTCTTCGGGAGCATGAACTCTAGGTATTAACCCCTGCGTACACCTACGCAGCCACCCGCCGGCCCCTTACGGACGACAACGCGCTGACGGCAAAACACACTCAGGGCCCTGGTTTGAAGAAACACAAAAGGTCCCCTGATGAGCACCCAGTCCATCGCCACCGCTCCTTCTTTCGACGAAAGGCGCCGCCGCATCTTCTCCATCATGGCGGCCTCGTCGGGCAATTTGGTCGAATGGTTCGACTTCTACGTGTATGCGTTCTCGGCGCTGTATTTCGCGCCTGCCTTCTTCCCGAAATCCGATCCGACAGCGCAGCTGATGAACACCGCCGGCGTGTTCGCGGCCGGCTTTCTCATGCGGCCGATCGGTGGCTGGCTCTTCGGCCGCATCGCCGATCGGCTGGGTCGCAAGAAATCCATGCTGATCTCCGTCACGATGATGTGCGGCGGATCGCTGGTCATCGCCTGCTTGCCCACCTATGCGCAGATCGGGGCCTGGGCGCCGTTTCTATTGCTGGTTTGCCGCCTGTTCCAAGGGCTGTCGGTGGGCGGTGAATACGGCACGACGGCGACCTACATGAGCGAGGTGGCGCTCAAGGGCCAGCGCGGTTTCTTCTCGTCCTTTCAGTACGTCACGCTGATTGGCGGCCAACTGCTCGCGGTGCTGGTGATCGTGACCCTCGAGCATGCCCTGAACGATGCCGAACTCAAGGCATGGGGCTGGCGTATTCCGTTCGCCATCGGCGCCATCGGTGCCGTGGTGGCGCTGCTGCTGCGCGGCACGCTGCACGAAACGCAAAGCGCCGGGGCACTGGCCGACGGGAA
>Ga0070661_100000671_pt1 | contig 25137 bp, 17 predicted proteins | sample KBSC43metaG_FD_64663 | JGI IMG/M metagenome (GOLD analysis project Ga0070661, IMG submission 64663) | Corn rhizosphere microbial communities from Kellogg Biological Station, Michigan, USA - KBS C4-3 metaG | ecosystem: Host-associated > Plants > Roots > Rhizosphere > Soil ... | reverse complement strand
CGAGCGCACGCTCGGCGTCGTCGATGCGTCCGATGAGGAGCAGCCTGCGGATCTCGAGATAGCGCGCGTGTGCCGCGTTGACGTAATCGCTGTGCGCCTCGAGTGTCGCACGCGCTGAATCGAGCGACTTGGTGCTCCATCCCAGATCACGCGACACGAGCGCGATCTCCGCTTCCGCGACGAGGCAGCGCGCTCGTGCGACGGCCTCGCGCGGACTAAACGCGCGTCGCGCGCGCTTGAGCAACACCTTCGATCGCGCGAAGTCGCCGAGCTGCGCCATCGCGATGCCGCGCAGGGCGAGCGCGGGCGCGTCGTCGCGCAACGCGACCCGTTTGAGCGCGCCTATGGGATCGCCCGCAGCGAGCGCGTGCGCCGCGGCAATGATCAGTGAATCCAATGGAATCGCGTCAAAGTTGTAACTCTCACGGGGTGCATCGTGGCGCTTAAGTCTATCTCGTCGGCGGTGGGCGATGGGCGACAACAACTAACGAGGAGACAGCACGATGACGAAGCATATCACAGGGACACGAGACGAGTGGCTGGCGGCGCGAGTTGAACTGCTGAAGGAGGAGAAAGAGCTGACACGTCAGAGCGACGAGCTGGCCAAGAGGCGACAGGAGTTGCCGTGGGTTCGCGTCGAGAAAAACTATCGGTTCGATACGGACGAAGGCGTCACGGATCTCGCGGGGTTGTTCAAGGGACGCTCGCAGCTTCTCGTCTACCATTTCATGTTCGGTCCGGACTACACGGCGGGCTGCCCGTCCTGCTCGAGCATCGCCGACGGATTCAACGGGATCGCCGTTCATCTCGCCAATCACGATGTGATGTTGACGGCGGTGTCCCGCGCGCCGCTCGACAAGCTCCAGGCATTCAAACGACGCATGGGATGGACGTTCCCGTGGGCGTCGGCGCATGACTCGGAGTTCAATCCGGACTTCAACGTGCGCTTCACCGAGAAGCAGCAGCTCGACGGCACGATCGAGTACAACTACCGGCGCGAAGGCAAGTGGCAGCTGCGCGGCAGCGACAACCCGGTTTCTCAAATCGCGGCGATGACGGGGACAGACGCCGCGACGTACACGCGCGAGCGACCGGGCGTCAGCGCGTTCGCGCTCGAGGACGGCGTCGTGTACCACACGTATTCCGCCTACGCTCGAGGCATCGATGCGCTCTGGGGCGTGTACCAGTGGCTCGATCGCGCGCCCTTGGGACGCAACGAGCAGGGCGTGTGGTGGCGGCATCACGACGCGTACCCGGCCCAGGTCTGACGTCCATGGGCGAGATGCACATGCACGCGGCCGGAGCGATGTCGATGTGGACGCGAATGCCGGGCCAGAGTTGGCCCGGGTTCGCGGCATCGTTCATCGGCATGTGGATGACGATGATGGTTCCGATGATGCTGCCGCCATTCGCTGTGATGTTGTGGCGGTATCGTTCGGCGGCCAGGAAGAACGGCGCGACGCGACTCGGCATGTCGAGCGTGATGGTGGCGTTGGGCTACTTCGCCGTCTGGTCGGGAATTGGCGTCACTCTGTGCCCCTTGGCCGCCATCCTTCTTCGGCAAACGCAGGCCGGCGCCTCCTGGCGCGCCGGGGTACGTCTCGCGATCCATTGCGCGCGGAGCTGCGCGCCCTTGATGGCGATCGCGTTAGTCGTCGGCGGGACAGACTATCGCGTAATGGCGGCGGTGACGGCGGCGACCACGATCCAGCGTCTTGCGCCAAGCCTCTCGTTGCAACTCGTCGTAGCGCGATTGCGTCACAAGATACGTATCGATGAACTGCGCGCCTCGACTTTGTGCAAGTCCGCCGATGACGATCGTCTCCATTGGTGGAGTTGCATAAGTATCCTCTGACGTCGAGGCACCCGCGTGTCAAATCGCTTGCCTGCCCTGTTCGCCCTGGCCTTCCTACCGCTCAGCGTTCTCTCCGCGCAGTCCGTTCCGGTGACGAAAGTCATGCTGTTCTCCTCCGGCGTCGGTTACTTCGAGCACGCCGGCACCGTCCAGGGAAACAGTTCGACGGAACTGCGCTTCAAGACGAGCCAGATCAACGACATCCTGAAGTCGCTCATGCTGCAGGACCAGGACGGCGGCCGGATCGGCACCGTTACCTATCCGTCGCAGGATCCGCTCTCCAAGACGCTCAAGAGCTTTCAGGTCGACATCGCGCAGAATCCGACCTTGGCCGATCTGCTGAACCAACTGCGCGGCGCGCGAGTATCGGTGCAGACGGCCGGCGAACGACTCGCCGGGACCGTGATGGGCGTCGAAGTGCGACAAAAGGCGTCGACGCTTGGCCAACCGATCGCGTCACCCGTACTCAACCTCCTGAGCGGCGCCACGATCCGATCCGTCGAGCTGCAATCGATCTCGAACCTCTCGCTCGACGACCCCCAGCTCGAGGACGAGCTGGGCAAGGCGCTTGCCGCTCTCGCCCAAGCGCGCGATCAGGACAAGAAACCGGTGACGATCGCCTTCACCGGCGCCGGCGATCGTCGCGTGCGCATCGGCTACGTCGTCGAGACGCCGGTCTGGAAGACGAGCTACCGTTTGCTGCTCGAACCCAAGTCGAACGTCGCGCGCATCCAGGGATGGGCGATCGTCGAGAACCAGACGGAGAGCGACTGGAACAACGTTTCGCTGTCGCTCGTCAGCGGAAGGCCGATCTCGTTCACGATGGATCTCTACCAGCCACTCTACGCGAAGCGGCCAAACGTCGTGCCGGAGCTCTTCGCCAGTCTGCGCCCGCAAGTCTACGCGGGCGGCATCTCGGCGACGGCGGACAGCGTTCAACTACGCGGCGCGGCCGGGGGAGCCGCCCAGCGGAGAATCGGATATGACGCCAACGGTCGACCCGTCGCGACCCAACTTGAGTCCGTCGTCGTCACCGCGACCGGCCTGGCCGATGCGGCCAAAGCCTACTTCAGCGATAACTCCGTCCAATCGGTCGCCAACGCGCTCAAGCTCGGCCAGCTCTTTCAGTACACCGTCGGCAACGTGACGCTCGCGCGCCAGAAGTCGGCGATGATCCCGATCATTACCGACACGGTGTGCATCGAACGTGTCTCGATCTTCAACGCGCGCGTCCTGGGGAGCAATCCGCTCAACGGCGTATGGTTCAAGAACACAACGGGCAAGCACCTCCTGCAGGGGCCGATGACCGTCCTCGAGAAAGACGCCTACGCCGGTGACGCACAGATCGACAACGTACCGCCGGACCAGAGCCGTCTCGTCAGCTACGGCATCGACCTCGACGTCATGGTGAGTCAGCGGTTCGAGCAAGCGGAATCCGTCGTCGGCGCGAAAGTTGTGAAGGGAACGCTCGAGCTCAATCGCAAATTGGTGCAGACCACCACCTACGCCGCGGACAACAAATCGGCACAGGACAAGGAGCTCGTAATCGAGCATGCCGTCCAGCCGGAATGGAAGCTGGTCGATACCCCGAAGCCGTTCGAGACGACGCAATCGGTCTACCGCTTCAAGGGCGCGGCGCCGGCGAACAAGATGACGACGCTCGCCGTGAAGCAGGAGTGGGTGCGCAACGAAACGATATCGCTGGTCGACAACGATCTTTCCGAGCTCCTCACCTATAGCCGAAGCGGGCAAATGCCGAAGAGCGTCCGCGACGCGCTGGCGCAGGCGGTTCAGCTCAAGCAGGCGGTCGCCGATCTGGATCAGCAGATCACCGCACGAACGCAGCAGATCGGCGAGATCACCGCGGAGCAGACGCGGATTCGCGAGAACATGAGAACCGTCGCTCCGAACAGTCAGTACTATGATCGGTTGCTCTCGAAGCTCAACGAGCAGGAGTCAACGATCGAAAAGGTTCAGGGGGAACGGAAAGATCTCATGGCAAAGCGCGATGCGGCCCGGGCGGAGCTCCAGCGGTACTTGGAGACACTAAACGTGAACTAGGTCCGACGGTGCTCCGCTGCGGCCCGGCGCTGGCGGCGCTATCGTTATCAGTGTGGATTCATCGTCGCTTCGGATCTTTGTCTACGATTCGCTAATAGCGGACGGCGAGATGCCGCCGTCCGCTGCCATCGCGAACCACTTCGCGGTCAGCGAGACGGACGCGCTGCACGCGCTGCGCGAGATGAGAATCGGCAAGACCGTCCTTCCCCATCCGACAACCGGTCAGATCTGGATGGCGGGCCCGTTCTCGGCGGCTGAGACGCAGTACGTCGTCCGCGCCGCGAACCGTCGATGGTTCGCGAACTGCGCCTGGGACATGCTCGGCGTCGCGACCATCGTTGCAGAGCCCGTCGACATCGAGGCGCGATGCACCGATTGCGGCGACCCGATCGCATTGCATCTCGCGCCACAAGACGAGACGGTCGGCGCCGACCTGCTCGTGCATTTTCTCCTGCCGGCTCGCCGCTGGTACGACGACATCGGCTTCACCTGAGCCACGATGTCGCTCTTCCGGTCGGAAGATCATGTCGAACGTTGGCTCAGCGAGAACGGGTTCGATCGAGGTGAATCGATGCCGATCGACGCGGTGTTGCGGCTCGCGCGCGGCTGGTACACGGATCCGCGGTCCGCGACGTGGCGTCCGCGTACACGCGACGAGTCACAGCGTGTGCTCACGGAATCCGGTTTCGTTGGCGACTTTTGGCAGCTTCCCTAAAAGATTGAGATCGACCTACGAACCGCTTCAAAACGCTGATCGGCGGATCCCCTCGCCAGTCGCCCGCCGTCCGTCTCCCATCGCCCATCGCCCATCGCCCATCGCCCATCGCCCATCGCCCGAGTTTACTTGCTCTTCTGCCGGAGCAGTCTTTGCCAGTTCGTGATGATCATCGGCCGCGGCTCCGACCGCTCGTCACGCTTGAGCATTAAAAAGTCGCCGTTGGGAAACACGTCGTACTGCACGGCCTTGCCTTCGCGGCGATACGTGTCGGCAAACAACGAGTCGCGTTTCACGACGGATAGCTCCGGCGTCGCGGCGATCGTCGCCACCATGAGCCGACTGGGAGATCGATAATAGAGAGTGCGGCTGTCGCGCGCCCACACCGGCTCCGCGCCGCCACCGGCCGAGACCTGGATTCGTCCACCACTCCCGGCTAACGGCCGGATATAGGTCTCGAACTGGCCCGTCTCGTCGCTGCCATACGCGACGAGCTTTCCGTCGGGGGAGATGCGAGGTGTCTCTTCGTCGGCGCCGGTCGCGACGAACGGCTTAAAGACGTTTGGCGAATCGAGCGACGCGATCTCGAGGTCGCCCGGCCCATTGTAGCCGCGAAGTCGCACGACGAGCGACGTGTGCGGCGGACCGAGCGAGCCGTCCTCCGGGTTCGCTGAAACCGCGGCCGTCAGGTTTTCGGAAGGCGAGCTCAAATCCCACGGAACGCGAGCGACGCGCAACGCTCCCAAGCTACTTCCACCGCCGCCCGCGCCCGTGGCGGACAAGTACTCGACCATGCGGCCGTCTGTGCTCCAGCCAAGAGGTCGGATTCCACTGAAATTGTTCGTAAGCCGCGAAAATGCTCTGGATGCGACGTCGTAGAGCCACACGTCGAACGAACCGTCGCCGGTTCCAATCTCTACCGCAATGCGCTTTCCGTCCGGCGAAACGCGCGGCCAGCTGAAGAATCGCGCGTCGCCGATCGCGCGCTCGACACCTTGGCGATCGACCACGACCATTTGCAGCTTGCTGCCGAGCGCACCTCCGATGAATGCGATCGTCCCATCATCGGCGGCATAAAGTTCGAGTGCGCCGAAGTAATTGCTCACACCGTCGAGGATCTGAACCGCCGGTCCGGTCAGTCGATGTCGCGACGCTGAAAATGGCGCCGCGAACACCGCACTCCCTCGAGCGAAAATGACGTAGCCTGGAGCAACGTATCGTGGTGACACACCGGCTACGCCCAGGTCGGTCACCTTGCCGCTCTTCAGGTCGAACACCCCCAGATAGTCGTCGTTGCGGGCGGTGCCCCTGGAAATCGTGACCAGCGATGCGCCGCCCCCGGGAAGAAACGAGGAGTTCCTGAAGCGCCCTTGCCCCTTGCTCGAATCAGGCGTCGCGACGAGCTGTGGCGCGCCGCCGCTCGCCGACAACTTCCACAACTTGCCTGACCGAGTGTACAAGATTTCATCAGCGCCACTCCACTCGGCCGTCCCCCCCGCCGAATCGGTGAGCACGACCGGCGTCCCTCCGGCAAGCGGAACTCGCTTGAGCTTTCCATCATGGACGAGAAGCCAGCGTCCGTCCGGTGAGAATCCAAAGAGAGCGGCGTTTTCCGTCCCGGCGACCCGTCGCGCGCTCGTGTCCCCGATCGATCGGACGAAAACCGATGTCCCTCCGGTGCCGCCGCCGACATACGCCAGTTGGGAACCGTCGTGCGACAGCGCGAGCCGGGCCCCTGCCCTCTCAAAATCAACGTGCACTCCGGTCGGCAGGTTCAGCGCGAACATCCCGGTGTTCTCCGGACGCTCGGTCCCAGCCCGGCTGACGACGGCCGCAGCGACCGCCGCGGCCGCAATCGCCCATGGAGTCACCAGAAGAATCAGCCGCCCGCGCGAACTGACCTTGGGCTGTGCGACGGACGCTGCCGTTTGAACGGGCAGGTGCGCCGGGACCGTGTGCCCCGTGAGAGCATTAGCAAACTCGAATGCCGTGGGGAAGCGATCGGCAGGAAGTTTGGCGAGCGCGATCTCGACGGCCAGCTCGATGTGCTCGGGCACCGTGTCGCGCGTCACGCGCACGGGTCGCGGCTTCTCCGTCATCAGCCGGGCAATGATCGCCTGCGCCGTACTTCCGACGTGCGGCGGCTCGCCGGTGAGCATCTCATATAGCACGGCGCCGAGCGAGTAGATATCCGTCCGGCCGTCGATCGCGCGGTCGCCGGTGGCCTGCTCGGGCGACATGTACTGTGGCGTTCCGAGCGACAAACCGGTCTGTGTCACCCGCTGCCCGCCGGCGTTGGACACGGCCAGCGCAATGCCGAAATCAGCGATGACCGGTTGCCCGGCCTGAAGAAGGATGTTCTCGGGCTTGAGGTCGCGGTGGATGACACCATGCTGGTGCGCGTAGCCGAGCGCATTCGCGACGGCGACGGCGATCCGCACCGCCTCGTCGACGCGCAACTGCTTCTCGCGGTCGAGCCGCGCCCGAAGCGACTCGCCCTCGACGTACGGCATGACGTAGTAGAGCAACCCGTCCGCTTCGCCCGAATCGAAGAGCGGCAGGAGGTTCGGGTGCTGCAGGTTTGCCGTGACGCGGATCTCGCTCAGGAACCGCTCGGCGCCCAACACCGCACCGAGCTCCGGATCCAGAACCTTGAGGGCGACCTCGCGTTGGTGCTTGAGGTCGCGGGCGAGAAAGACGGTCGCCATTCCCCCGCGGCCGAGTTCGCGCTCGAGGGTGTAGCGGCCAGCTAACGACGTCGCTAACTGTTCGCGGACCATGCAGGCGTTGGGTGGATGCCAACCGTCCCGGACTTGAGCGCCGCTAAAGTAGGTCCGGGAAGCGGAGATGTCCAACGCGCCACTCTACGGAGTCCGGCAAACGACTCCGGGCCCAGTAATGGCGAAGCGGTCAGGTGGCGCGGCGACCACGAAGGCATCGCGAAAAGACGACAGTGTGTCCGTCTATTGATATCGGTCGGGCGATGATCGGCACGCAGAGCGCTTGGTTGTCGTCGAAGCCGTGAAGAGATAACGTCTCGAACCCACCAACACGAGGTCAATCGCGTGCGGTTGTCTCTGTCGGCTGTCTCTCCGCTTCACCGGATGGCAGGCATCCTGGCAGTTTCCGGTTTTCTCTTCACAGGCTTGGGATGTGCGGGACAGGCGTACCTCCGCAACACGGGCGCGCGAAACGTCGCTGAGGCAGACTATCGTGCTCCGATCATGCGGGTGGAGGCCGCGCATGGAAAGGGCTACTACCTCGCGAATGCCAATCGGGATTCGGGCGCGCTCTACGGGCGCCCGCGCCAATATCTCCTGGTAGACGTCGGGTACGCGAACGCCATTGCGGCGCTGTCGAACAAGCCGTTGACTCGCGATCAGCTCACGCCGTACGGGGCGTGCAACGATTCGGCGCCGGCCATCCCTGGGCCGATCGATTGGCGTTGTCAGCGAACGCTGCAACTCACCATACCGGTCGCGTTCTATCTGTTCTGGGATCCGTTCACGACGAACGCTCCGATCATCAACACCGACTACACCTTCGGCTTTGATCTCAGCGGACGTATCGGTTTGTGGCGCGGTACGGAGCAGCGGGCGGGTATTTACTGGGGTCACATCAGCACGCACATCGGCGACGAATACACCATCTCGGCCCGGTCGATTCCCGGCGCAAGATTTCCGCGCGTGAATGTCTCGTACTTTCCCTGGAGAACGAACCTCGGGAATCGGTGGTACTTCGGTGACGGCGTGCGTGGTTCCTCCGCTCGCTCGTACGTCCAGCTCGCGGGCATGATCGAAGGGTCCTGCCTTCGGCAGTGCAGCGATACCGGCTACTACAGCACTGATCCCTCGGAAACGGCCGGCGTGACGGTTCCGATCATCGGCAACGGCGCCGAGTGGACGGTGACAGCCGATTGGCGAAAGTTGGTCGTCTGGCAGAAGAACGTTCCGATCAACGAGACGAGCTTCGAGCCGGCAAGCTGGAATATTGGTTTCCTGATCGGGTCGCGCCGGGTGTTCCCGTATTTGAATCCCGAGGCGGATCGTCGGTACGCACTCGCGACCAACTTCACCGTCGGCTACCAGTTTCCTTTTGCGCGCGGAATCGGGGTTGGTCACGCCGAGCTCTATGCGCGCGCGTACCAAGGCCCGAATCCGTATGGGCAACTTCGCAATCAGCGCGACTTTTACCTCTACGGAGCCGGAGTGAAGTTCCTGCCGTAGCCGCGGCGTTGAGGGATCACTAATAACGAGGTGACTCAATGGCTGTACTCTTTCACGCCGCGCTCGAGGTGCTCAGCCTGGCGTCCGACTACGATGGCGATGCCGCGGGGGCCATTTCGCTCATTCGGAACTTCAACACGATCTTCGGCCCGCCGACGGCCGCGGAACTTCAGATCGCGAACGACAACACCGCGTTCTTCGTCTACGCGATGGCGATTATCGAGCATTCCATTCGAACGCAATCCAATCCGACGTCGGCGGCGGCCCTAAATCAGAGCCGACAGGAGATACTCGACTGGGCGCAGCAGCGGCCGGAGAACATTGCGCTCGTAGCACTCAGTCTGTCGTCGGTTCCGGGCAACCCGGGCCCCTGAGATCAACCTTCATCGTGAAGCCGTAGCAACCACCGCGGCCCGACCACCGCCTTTTCCTCGATGAAATCACGAGGGAGCGCACCATGAGTACGCCGTTCTTTGTGCCGCAGCCGACGAGACGTTCGGAAGACGACCGAACGACGTCAAAGCGCCGATTCGAACCGTACGAGGCGCCAGGCCCCGTGACGCTCGGCAAGCCTGCAAAGCCTGTCCGCGCTCTCGCTTTTTCGGGCGGTTTGTTCGACACGGCGATGCAACTCGGCGTAGCACACGCACTGCTCGTTAGTCGCGCAGAGCCACCGGAAATCATCGTTGGTGTCTCCACGGGAGCGGTCAACGCCGTGGCGCTGGCGGAAATTCTCCAAGCCGGAGTCGACAAGCCGACTGACCAGCCTCGGTTGGAGGCGCAGGTGGCGCGCTTCCGAGAGATCCTCGAGGCCTATCGTGAAGCCCGAGACGAAATACGCAATGCGGTGCTACCGGACATCTATCAGGTCGACGCTCGCCGGCCCCTCAAGCCCACGGATCTCCCAATACACAGCGAGGAGGAGCGACAGAAGCGGGCGCGGGCCGCGGGGTCGCGCGCTGGTCTCATTCAGCTGACCAATGATCTCCTGCGGATCGACGTCAGCATGGGGGCGATTACGCGAGGTGTCCGCGCCCTGCTGGGACTTCGAGCGGCCTGCGAGCAGCGAAAGCTGGTGAACCGGATCGGCGCGTATGTCGTGGAAGCGTATCGATTGTGGCTGGTGATTTTCTGGAACATTGGGAAGCTAGCGCTGATTGGAGCGCCGTTGTTCAGCGCGGTCTTCGCTCCGATGTTCGACTGGCTGGCCAGACTCCCCAAAGCGGTTGTCTCTCTGCTTGATCGCGGCTGGGTGAAGCGGACCGGCCTCGCCGAGATTGTAGACCGAGTAAGAAGGTCTCTTTCGGAGCGTGGAACGGGCCGCGACGAAGGCAGCACTGCAGGAGGGCTTGTTTTTCGGTCGAAGTGGGTGGGCCGTTACGTCAGAGCAACGGTCCGATGGCTGTTTGGCTTTACGATTCTTTCGCCTATTTCTGTGGCACCGCCGGCCGTCGCCGTTGGTTTGCTTGCGGCGCTTGCGGACAGCCTCGCAGATTCGTTTCCCGCGAGCAATCCGAGAACTACACCTCTCGCAGCCCATGCGCTCAGCTGGTTCCATTGGCACTCGCTCCTGGTTCAGTCGAGTGCAGTCGCTGGCTTCTCACTGGTGTATCTAGGGCTGTTCTATCTGCTCCTGCGTTGGGTTGGGCTCGATCGCATTCTGGCCGTGTATCGCATCGACGACGGGCTTTTCGATCCTCACGCCATTCGCAACTGGTTCGTCAGGATCTTCGATCCCGACTACTACGGCCGCGTTCCAATGGCCGACGTGGTCGAGGCGGCAATATCCCAAGGCAAAGCCAAGGATGGCACGCGATCCCCCAAACGTCTCGAGGAGTATTCTCAGAGCTCGCCACAGATATACGTGCGGCCCATGGCGGCCAATCTTCAGACCACTGAGCTCGAGGTTCTTGATGGCGAGGCCCAGGTAGTCGACGCGCTGCTCGCCTCGACGGCGTATCCCCCGTTCTTCGAAGCGCAGAAATGCGGGCATTCATGGTACATCGATGGCTCCGTCGTCGCACACGAGCCGATCCGGGCACTCGTCAGTCATCTGACAACGCGAATCAATCACGACTCGACATGCCTCGACGTGTATCCCGTATCGTCCATTCCACTGGCGAACACGGAATTGGGTGGCGGGCGAGAGACGTATTCCGGGATCATCGACATTGCGAAGCGCGCGCGTGAGCTCGAGAACTTTCGCGACGCGACGCTGGATCGACGGATGACAACACTGGTCTCACAGACACTGCCAGGCACCAAAGCGGTTTGGTGGTCCGGACGGGACACGGGGCAACCGGCGACGGGCAAGCGTTATTTGCGGGCGAATGTATTCCCGATCGATGTAAACGGATCTAAGTCCGTCGACTCGCGATTGGCGGAGGCCCCTACAATCGAGGACCGGCGCCAGGTGATCGCCGAAGCAGTTGCCGACGGTTGTCGGTCGTCTCTCGAAGTGATGCTTCACCAAGACATCGCGTCGCTGCCCGGGAAAAGCGTATCGTGTCGCGCTCTCATATCCGAGCGTGTCGACAAACGCTTTCTGCCCGGCGCCGGCGGGGCAACGGAAGGGCCTGGCCTTCCCGAAGTCTGCCGCGCCTGCGCGCTACGCGCGACGAATGCGGTCGCGGACGAACAGCGCCAATCGTTGCGTGTTCCCGAGAAGAGACGCCCCGAGCTACCGGTGTGGCCGGCGGTAGGTGATGAATCCGTGCCGGCTCGGGCGCTTCGAGAATTGCGCGATCGGGCCGAGGACGAGGAACGAGGACGCATTCGCGAAGCTCATCAGCAATGGCCGCGGTCGCGCCTGCCCGGAGCATCGGCCAAGCAAATAGATAAGACCCGGCCGACAATTAGCTTGCTCTTTAGTGGAGGAGTGTTTCGCGGTGTCTATCTCGCAGGTGTCATCAACGCGCTCGACGAAGCTTTGGTCCGACCGGATCTTATCGCCGGTTCCTCGATCGGATCGATAACTGCCGCCATGGCCGCGCGCGTCTTCTCGGAAGAGGACCGGCTGCGGCGAAAGCGCCAGATCGTGGATGTCGCGGCGACCTACATTGCCGTCGATCGACTGGTGCTGACCGATCGGTTCTCGGATTTCATTCGGAATTTTACACTTCGCGCTGCGTCCACGGGTTTTTCACTCAGGGATCTCGATACAGCATTTCGAGCATTCGATCGGAGTGGAACGAACGCGTACGGCGACCAGATGCGAAACGTTCTTGCAGGCGTGGAGCGATTGTTCTACATCAGCCCGTTCGAAGCGCGCGATGCCGTGAAGGCCTTCCGCCTTCGTCGATACGCCGAAGCACACTCGCTGTTGGAGGCGTACGTACAGGAGTGGCTCGAGCGCGGCGGCGTCGGTCTCGAGATCCTCGGCGCGGAACCGCTCGCGATCCTCATTCGCGAGCACGTGCTCAATGAAATCGCCGCACGGGGCCCGGACCCCGCGGCCGGTTTCGCGGAACTGCTGCGAACCCGTGGAATCCAGTTCATCGCCACAGCGACGAACATCACGTGTGGTCGTCTGGACATCAATCATTTGCCGGCCGTAGATCCGGCGCTGGACGGCACGCGCGCAATCGACGCGCTCCTGGCGAGTAGCGCGTTTCCCGGAGTCTTTCGCCCGCGTTGGAGCTGGGAGGTCAATCCCAAAACAAGCGCCGTCGAGCAGTTCATCGACGGTGGAGTGATGGACAATCTGCCGCTCGATGCGGTTGCCGATTTCTTGAATGAGGCACGACATCAACACCGCATCGAGGCCCGGCCTCTAGCCGATGGCGTCGCGGTTCCGCATTTGCTCTTCACCGGATCACTCGAAGTCGAAGGCGCGGAGCTGTCCCCTCAACGGACCGAAGAGCTTGCCAGGCACTGGCGGCGGATTCGAGTGCGGGCCGCCGAGTTGAAGTACAACAAGAAGATTGACAACTACGCCCAGACGCAAAGAGACCTGCGTCGGGTGTGCGAGTCGCTCCATGGCGCAACGCAACCGTATGTACCTCTCGATCTCGAAGTCGTTTGCGTAAAGCCGAAGTGGCTCTGTGGGACTTTTGCGTTCCATCCAATGCTTGGCTTTAAGCGCGTCGACCAAGCGCGGAGCATCGCCCACGGCTGTATGACAACGCTAAAGAGGCTGGACCAATTGGGTCGCGAACAGCCGAAGTGGGTAAACGCGTGGGGGATAGAAAAGCCGACCAACTGGTCAGATACCCCCGTACCGAAGCGGGACGAACAGGGGCAATGCTGGTACCGGGAGGGTTGCGTGTGCCCGTTTAGCAAACAAGGGCTCGACAGTATTGAGGGAACCCAGACCTTCAAGGATGCAACACGCAAGGCGTTGACCGTCATCTACACCGAGTGCGGGAAGCGGGGCACGCACACGCCGGACAAGGGTCAAGAATAGAATGCTGGGCGAGTATCCGCTCGCTCGTTCAGCCGCCGCCGATTGACGTCCCGACGCCGGGACGTCAGCTTCTCCGCATGACGTCCCGGCCGCTAGACGGCATCCTCGTTCTCTCTCTCGAGCATGCTGTTGCGGCGCCCTTCTGCAGCCGCCAGCTCGCCGACTATGGCGCGCGCGTGATCAAGATCGAGCGCCCGGGCGCCGGCGACTTCGCCCGCCACTACGACGCGGCCGTGAACGGTCTCTCGTCGTACTTCGTCTGGCTCAATCGCTCAAAGGAAAGCCTGACCCTGGACGTAAAGCATCCGGCCGCGCGCGGCGTCCTCGACGCCCTACTCCCACGCGTCGACGTCCTCATACAAAACCTCGCCCCCGGCGCCGCGACCCGCCTCGGCCTCGACTACACGACCCTGTCGCCGCGCTTCCCTCGACTCATCGTCGTCGATATCTCCGGCTACGGCGATACCGGTCCGTTTCGCGACAAGAAGGCGTATGATCTGCTTGTGCAGGCCGAAGCCGGACTGGTATCTGTGACCGGTTCGCCCGATACACCGTCGCGCTGCGGAGTTTCGATCGCCGACATTGCCGCCGGCATGTACGCCTATTCAGGAACGCTCACTGCCCTCTTCCAGCGCGAACGCACCGGCCGCGGCACACGCGTCGAGGTCTCGATGCTGGAAGCGCTGTCCGAGTGGATGAGCCAACCGCGCTACTTCGCCGACGGCACCGGCAGCGCGCCGCCCCGGAGCGGCGCGTCGCACCCGAGTATCGCCCCGTACGGTCCTCATCGTGCCGGCGACGGCCACGACGTGCTGTTCGGCATTCAGAATGAACGCGAATGGGCTCAGTTCTGCGCGGACGTTCTGCACGATGCGACGATCGCAACCGACGCGCGCTTCGCCACGAATCCAAACCGCGTCGCGAACCGCCCGGCACTCACCCAGACCATCGAATCGGCGTTTTCGTCGAACACCGCGGCGCAGGTGACCGACGCCCTCGATCGTGCCGGCATCGCCAACGGCCGAGTGAACGACGTTGGCGAAATCCGAAACCACGAGCAGCTCGGCGCACGCGATCGGTGGCGGTCGGTGGACTCCTCCGCCGGACCGATCGACGCCGCCTTGCCGCCCGCCAACCTCGATGGTGTCGAGTCGTTCATGGGCGCCATTCCCGAAGCAGGCGCGCACACCGACGCGCTACTCCGCGAGCTCGGATTCAGCAGCGAGCGGGTCGCCGCACTGCGCGAAGCAGGAGCGATCTGATGTCGAACAAACCAGACATCCAAGCAACGCGGCAGCTCGCCGAGTTCGTCGCAGGCCTGTGCTACGAGCGCATTCCCGAGCATGTCATAGAGAAGACCAAAGACCTCATGGTCGACTGGCTCGGTTCAGCACTCGCCGGCAAAGGCGCTCGCCCGGTCGTCGCGCTCGAGCGCTTCGCGGCGACGATGGGACCCGCCACCGGACCCGCCGAGATCATTCCCAGCGGCGCGACGACCAGCGCCCTCTTCGCCGCAATGATCAACGGCGCCTCGTCGCACGTCGCCGAGCAGGACGATGTGCACAACGGCTCGGTCTTCCATCCGGCCGCCGTTGTCTTTCCCGCCGTCCTCGCCGCCGCGCAAACCGAGGGTGCCTCGGGCCGCGACGTCCTCGTCGCGGTAATCGCGGGCTACGAGGTCGGAATCCGCGTGGGCGAATTCCTCGGGCGCTCGCACTATAAGATTTTTCATACGACCGGCACCGCGGGCACCGTCGCGGCAGCCGCCGCTGTCGCGCGCGTCCTCAACCTCGACGCGGACCGCACGCAGCACGCTCTCGGCTCCGCCGGAACTCAGGCCGCCGGCCTTTGGGAGTTCCTCCGCGACGCCGCCGACTCCAAGCAAACTCACACGGCGAAGGCCGCGTCGGACGGACTCCTCTCGGCTTATCTGGCGCGCGACGGCGTGACCGGCGCCAAGCGAATTCTCGAGGGGAAGCAAGGGATGGCGGCCGGAATGTCGAGCGATGCCGATGTCTCGAAGCTCGTCGACCGGCTCGGCTCACGATGGGCAACGGTCGAGACGTCGTTCAAGTGGCATGCGTCCTGTCGGCATACCCATCCGGCGGCCGATGCCCTGCAAGCCCTGATGTCGCGCGAAGGGCTGCGCGCCGACGACATCGCTCACGTTACGGCTCGCGTGCATCAAGGCGCGATCGATGTGCTCGGCGCAGTGACGAATCCGACGAGCGTTCACCAGGCCAAGTTCTCGATGGGCACCGTGCTGGGCCTCGTTGCGGTGCATCGTGCGGCTGGTCTCGACGAATTCGAGCATCACGCGATGCGAGACGAGCAGGTGCTCGCATTTCGCGATCGCGTATCGATGGCGCTCGACGACGAAGTGGACGCGGAGTATCCGCGCCGCTGGATCGGCAAGGTGGACGTCGAGACGAACGACGGCCGACTGCTGTCGGCCCGCGTGGACGTGCCGAAGGGCGATCCGGGAAACACGCTGACACGCGAGGAGCTCACAGCGAAGGCGCTCAAGCTCGCCGGGTTCGGCGGCGCCGCGACGTCGGACGAGGCCCGCGCGGCAATCGAACGCGTATGGCGCTTAGAGGACGAGACCAGAATTGGAGCGCTGGTACGTCGCGGAAACTGAGCGGCTACGACGAAAGTTTGGCGTAGCAGGCACTGGCACCCGCGGACAACTCCCGCGCCTTCTGCAAGTTCTGCGTCTGGATCGCTTCCGCCGACATACGGTCACACTCCGACTTCTTGTCGCCACCTTTACTGATGAACGGAACTGAGCACGCGCCGAGCGTGAGCAAAACCGCGGCGCCGGCGAGTAGGCGTTTCATGCGACCCTCGTCGAACTGTGTGTGACGCGCGGCGGGGCCGCGCACGGATTCAGTTTGTGACCTGGATCGCAAAAACAGTTCCGTTTGCGTCCTGAGCCGTAGAATCCCGATGACGGGTGGAGCGCTTCGATCGCTCCCTACACGCCGCAGAGTCTTCTGGCGCGCTCGATTCGGGCGATCGGCGGCCCGAGTTTATCGAGGCGTTCCATCGACCGGATGGTTCCCATTACAGCATTGGGTGCCTTGCCGCCACCTCGATTCATGACGATCGCCTGATCGATCGCGTAGTCGAAGCTCAAGCTCGTCGTACGAATCGCGTCATCCGCCGCGCGAACTGCGCTATCGCGCTGCGCGTCGGTGAGGTTGTTCATCGGCGGAAGAATTGGAACACCGCGCAGCTCGCTGTAACGCGCCAGATGTCCGGCGGAGTCGAAGGTCAACGTGATGGATGTTCGCCGGTCCTTTCGGCTCGGAAAAGACGCGGACACCATCGTGACGCCCGATCCAGGAATCTTGCCGGTGAAGCAGTCGCCGCCCGAGTCGAACGGCGCCACCTCCGGAACGAACGCCTTGAGCGCCGAATCGCCTCGCTGCGGCGAGAAGCTGCCGCCGGTCGTGACGCGCGTTCGGACGAGCAGATCTGTCGGCTGACGCGCGACGCGCGAGGTGTCGCCGGAGGGAGCCGATGAGGGACTGGGCTTGGGCGTCTTCGAGCAGGCGGCGACAACCGCCATCACGCCGGCGAGCAGCCCCACTGCCCTCATGGCTTTGGCGGTGTGCGCACTTGCATCGACACGTCGCGGCAGGCGGGGCCTTTGGGCGACGCGGCGACTGTCAGTGTGAGATCGATCGGCGCTCCTGTCGAATCGCGCCGCGTGAACGTTCGACCGACACTCGATAAAGCCGGCGCGGACGGCGCCCATCCCGAATCCTGCAACTGCCGCGCATAGTGCTCGAGCACCTGCTCCGGCGACAACGTCGAGCGGAGATAGTTGCTCGTCGACGCCATGCCGTTGTAATTCGGGAGACACGCATTCGGTCCAGCCTGATCGCCGCTGATCGGGGGATCGTACAGCGTCGGATACAGTGGCCGCCCCGCCGGCATCTCCGGCCGCGCCGGTGGATTGCACGTGGTGTACGACATCGGGCCACCAGAGGCCGCGAGCCGAAGCGTGACGTTCGTGGCACCACCGCGTGCCGCGGCGGCTGAGGCGATCAGGTATGCATCATCGCGGCAGAGCGTCGCGCGAGTGGAGGGGCCTGTTGGATTGAATTGCGAAAGCATCGTGGCCGGTCGAAATCCGCCGCCGGGATACTGGAATGGCGGCGGTGGGTTCTTCCAGCCATGCGCGAGCAGCGACGTCTTGAGCTCCGCGATCGCCACGTCGGGCGCGGATCGCACGTTGTAGATGCCGACGACCGTGCTGCCGAGACTCGCCGCGCCGAGCACCCTCCCTTCCGCCGGAACGACGACGCGACTCGTGAACCATTCGGGCAACGCACCCACGAGGATGATCGGCTCGCCGCCGAAGCCACCGGAAGCGACGAGCGCCGTGGCCAGTTCAACGGGGATCGAGTCGAGCGTAGCGAGCCGGCGCGGCTCCTGGGCTACGGCGTTGGTGAGCGGCGCCGCGCAACACACCGCGCACAGCGCTCGTGAAAAGCGAAGGAGGAGTTTCATCAGGGCTTGGACGCAGATTTCGGATCTGAGCGCGGCGTCGCGACCGATTGAGACCCTGTAAATACTAATCCTCAGACCTGACGCCCGTACGTGGCGCGGGCCACAAATTTTTCCCGGCTCAATGTTGGCGGAACGGAACCAGCTGAGCGATCGCCGCGCCGTCCTTGCGCGGATCCGACGCGCCGAGATTGACCCGCGTCGTGAAGTTGCGGGCAACGGCCTGACCGGACCCCATACGCGTGGACGAAAAGTCTCCGCGCATGACGATCTGGTGGCCCATCGCTTTGAGCGAGCGCAGCGTCGAATCGGCAATGCGCGACTCGAAGTTCACGTCACAGCCGGGAAACGTCTCTTTCGAAAAGCGCGGCGCGTCGAGCGCGGCTTGAATGTTCATTCCGAAATCGACGACGTTCGAGACGAATTGCGCGTGCGCCTGCGCCTGGTTCCACCCACCCATGATGCCGAAGGCGATGCGCGTGTCGCCACGTTCCATGAACGCCGGGATGATTGTATGAACGGGCCGCTTGCGACCGGCGAGCACATTCGGGTGCGAGGCGTCGAGGGTGAACAACCCGCCTCGGTTTTGAAGCACGAACCCGGCGCCGCCCACGGCGAGTCCCGAACCGAAACCGACCGTCGCAAAGTTGCTCTGAATGAGCGACACCATGTTGCCGTCGCGATCGACGACCGAGAGATACGTCGTGCCGTGGTCGACGCCGGGAGGCACGCCCGCTTCGACGCTGCAATTCGCTTTCGCCGCGTCGATCAGCTTCGCACGCTCGGCGCTGAACGACTTCGACCGCAGACCCTCGACGGGAATCTTCGCGAAGCGCGGATCGGCGTCGTAGCGAATCATGTCGGCGTAGGCGAGCTTCTTTGCTTCGACCATCGTGTGCAACGCACGCACCGAATTCTGTCCCCACTGCCCCAGCGGGAACTGCTCCATGATGTTGAGCATCTCGAGCGCGGCGATTCCCTGCCCATTCGGCGGAAGCTCGTAGACGGTCCATCCATGATAGGTCGTCGACAGCGGCGTGACCCATTCCGCCTGATACTCGGCGAGATCGGGGGCGCGCATCGAGCCACCGTGCGCGGCAAACGTCGCGAGAATCCTCTTCGACACGGCACCTTTGTAGAACGCATCGCGACCGGCGAGCGCGATTTGCCGATACGTCCAGGCGAGCTCGGGATTCTTGAACACCTGGCCCGAGGCCGGAACCTTGCCGCCAGGCATGTACAGCGCGGCGGTCGCCGAGTCCTCTTTTAGAATACTCTCACTATCGCGCCAATAGACGCTCACGACTTCGCCCACCGGAAAGCCCAATTCAGCGTAGCGAATCGCCGGAGCGAGAACGTCGGCGAAAGTCTTGGTGCCGAATCGCTGAAGCAGCTTCGCCCAGCCGTCCACTGTGCCCGGAACGGTGACGGAGTGGATGCCGCGCTGCGGCATCGACGTCATGCCTTTGGCGCGGAGATATTCCGCGGTGAGGGCGGTGGGAGCCCAGCCGGAGGCATTGAGGCCGTAAAGCTTTCCGCTTTTCGCGTCGTACACGATCGCAAACAGGTCGCCGCCGATCCCATCGTTCATCGGAGCGATGAGGCCCATCATGGCGTTCGTCGCTACGGCGGCGTCGACCGCATTGCCGCCGCTCTCGAGTACTCGAGCGCCGACTTCGGAGGCGAGTACGCTCTCGCTGGCGACTATCCCACCGGTAGAAGCAACCGTGGACCGCGACTGTGATCGGTCCTGAGCCGTCAGGCCACTACCATTGAAGACCAGCGCCGCGGCGACGGCAGCGATTCGACGTGAGTGGGCGATCATCGTTGGCCCCCCTCCGGGTGCGTGCCGTCGCGGAATCTATCGGGCGGCCGGTCCTGCAGCGATTTGACGCCGGAGACTAACTGTCGCCTTGCTTGACCGGCCGGCGATTAGTCCAGTGCTGGCGGAACTCGCGTGGACGTTCGCGATCAGCAAGCAGCTTCGCATAGTAGGCGAGAATTCGCGGGCGAAGGTTCGGCGACGTATCGCCTTTCTCGACGCGGAACGCCGCGTAGCGCTGTGTTTCACCCGTCACACTGACCCACCACCAGACCGTTCCCGGCGTCGCAGGAGAAGACTCGGCGTGACAGGTGAAGGTCCGGTCGCCGTCGCGAAATTCGACAAAATCCATGCGATGAGCCTCTGGTTGGGCGGAAACTGCGTCGTGTCGATCGCCCCGACGCGCGGGAGGACGAAGCCGTCCGAAATGAAAAAGTCCGGGCAGAGCCGGACCCTAGGAATTTTCGCCAACTGGTGAGGCGTGGGACGGCGAGCCTCGTTCACTCAATATAACCCCTTTCGACAACTTTAGGTCCCTCGAGCATCCCCCCGCCCAGCCCCGCGCGCCCTCCCCGGCCTCCCCCCAGCCTGGTCCTGTCGCACCGTCACTTTCTTTCCTCGCAGCGTCGTGCCCCGCAACGCCGCTATGATCGATCCGGCCTCCTCTTCACGCACCTCGACGAGCGCAAACGTGTCGGCTATGTCGATGGCGCCGATGCCTTTGGGATTGATCCCCGCCTCGTTCGCGATCGCCCCGACGATGTCTCCCGGGCGGATTCCGCTCGAACGTCCAAGACCTATATAGATCCGGGTGACGTCCCCGCCCCCGCCCCCGCCGCGGTCGTTTTGAGCGGCTTTGGATCTCTTGTCGCGTTTTCCCTTCGATTTGGAACGCCCCCCCACCCTAGCCGGGACATCCTCTACGTCCACATGACGTGATACGACTGCCTCGGGAATATCGGCTTCACCGTTTGCCCCGAGGATTCCGCCTGGCACGCCTGCTCCGGCGCGGGCCTCGTGCGCCAGTTTGATCGCGGCGGTTGCCACGTCCATTACGTCGTATTCGTCGCCGAGCGTCTCCGCGACAACGCGATAGCCGTCCAGTTCTTCGCCCGCCGCGACGAGCAGCTCCTGGATAGCCGCGCGCGTCACCTCGAGCTGGCGCGCCCGCAGGTCGACGATTGTCGGAACGCTCTCCGTTCTGATCGTTTGCTTCGTGAGCTGTTCGATGTTCCGCAAATACCGTCGCTCGCGCGGTTCGGCGAACGTGATCGCCACGCCGGCGCGGCCGGCCCGCCCCGTACGCCCGATGCGATGGACGTACGCGTCGGGCGACATCGGCACGTCGTAGTTCACGACGTGCGATACATCGTCGATGTGGAGACCGCGCGCCGCCACGTCCGTCGCGATCAGCAGCTCGACGGTGCCTTCCCGAAAGCGTCGCATGACGCGATCGCGCTGCTCCTGTGTCAGTCCGCCATGTAACGCCGCAGCACGATAGCCGTGGGCCGCCAGCGATTCCGACAGTTGGTCGACTTCACCGCGCGTCCGGCAGAACACGATCGCCGACGCGGGATCTTCCATGTCGAGGACGCGCCCCAACGCGGCGAGCTTGTGCTGGCGCGACACGACGTACGCTGTCTGACGCACGCGCGGCACCTCGCCGGCGGCGGCCTTTTCCCGATGGATCTTCACGCGCACCGGGTCGTTGAGATGCCGCTCGGCGATCGACGCCACACGCGGCGCAATCGTCGCCGAGAGGAGGGCCGTCTGACGCTCGGCCGGAAGCGCGTCGAGGATCGCCTCGAGGTCCTCGGCGAATCCCATGTCGAGCATCTCGTCCGCCTCGTCGAGCACGACAAACCGCACGTCCGACAGGTCGATCGAGCGTCGACGAATGTGATCCAGCGCCCGCCCCGGAGTGGCGACGATGACGTCCACGCCGCGCCTCAGGGCACGGAGCTGCTGCTGAATCGCCTGCCCACCGTACACCGGCACGACGGCGGTGCCGAAGGCGGTGCTTCCGTATCTGTGTACCGCCTCGGCGACCTGCATCGCCAACTCGCGAGTCGGAACGAGGATCAGCGCACGAGCTCGGCGCGTCTCGTCATCCGCACGGCCCCCTAGCCCATGAATGCGCTCGAGTAACGGCAACGTGAAGGCCGCCGTTTTGCCCGTCCCGGTAGCCGCCTCGCCGAGCAAATCACGGCCGGCGAGAAGGGCCGGTATGGCCTCCCGCTGAATCGGCGTGGGCTCCTCGTAGCCGAGCGCCGTTAGCGCCTCGAGCAGCGCCGGCGAAAGACCCAGCCCCCCGAACGCGTCGCCGGTTTGCTGCCGCACCTTGGGACTCATGCAAGGGAAACTAGCTGGGCCGGTTCCCCGCGATGTACCTTCCACCATGCCGAAAAAGCCGAATTACAACTTTGAGAAACGGCAGAAGGAAGTCGCGCGCCAACAAAAGCGCGACGCCAAGCGCCAGGAACGGCGCGAACGCAAGGAAGCCGAGCGCTCAAACGAGAACGATGGGGCGCCGCCTGAACCCGGGCCGCCGCCCGACGAGAAGGCCGAGTAGCCTCGTCCGTCTGCACGGATGCATCAGGGAGACAACGCATGTCCCGCAAGCCTGATACGCGACGCCATCCCGATCGGCGCGATTTCCTGAAGACTGCTGGTGCGGCCGCGGCCGGCGCCCTGATATTGCCGCAGCTCGAGGCAGCGGCCAGCACAACGGGCCTCGCCGAATCGGTGAGTCCCGCGCTCGCGGGCTGGACGGTTCGCCCGTTCGCGCTGACGCAGGTGAAGCTCGCGGAGAGCCTGTTCACGCAGAAGCGCGACCGCATGCTGGGCTATGCGCGCGGATACGGCGGCACCGAGGACGTATTCGCGGGCCCCGATCGCGTGCTCTCGATCTTCCGCGCCAACGCGGGGCTCGACACGAAAGGCGCGCAGCCCGTCGGGAGTTGGGAGAACGGTACCGGCTACCTGCGCGGCCATTACGCCGGCCACTTCATGAGCATGCTGTCGCAGGCGTACGCCGGCACGGGCGACGCGATCTTCAAGCAGAAGCTCGACTACATCGTCAAAGGGCTCGCCGAGTGCCAGGACGCGCTCGCGGCGGCGGCGCGGAAGCCCACATCTCGCGCCACTGGAAAGTTCGGCAACGCGCTTCGACTGAGCGGTTCGCCGATTGGTCTCGCTGAGCACGTTGCGGTTCCAGCGAACGTAGTGAGCGGTTTGAAAGACTTCACGATCGCACTGTGGATCAACCCGGCGCAGTACGATCGCGCTCTCCTCTCCGATTCCCGCGCCAACGCCGATCAGGCGACGCTGACCAACGGCACGGCGATCTTCGACTTCGGTCGACCCAATCCGCAGTACGCCGAGCCGGCGCTGACGCGGATGTATCTCACCGTGCGCGCCGGCAACGACGCGCCGGTACCGCGTTTCGCGATCACCACGAACGGCGTGGCCGGCGAGCAACGTCTCGACGCAACGCAGGCGCTGCCGGTCGACAAGTGGACGCACGTCGCCATCGCTCGCTCTGGCTCGACAGCGACGCTCTACATCGACGGCCAACCTGTCGCGACCAATCCCAACATGACGCTCTCGCCCGCGGACCTCGGCGAGACGACGGGCAATTGGCTTGGCCGCTGTCAGTTCCCGCAGCGCAATGTGTCGTACCTCAACGCGCAGCTCGACGAATTCCAGATCTTCGATCGCGGATTGAGCGCGGACGACGTGCGGTCACTGATGTCGTCGGCGGGCGGCAGCGTTGGCGGCGGAAACGTTCTCTGGTACAAGTTCGACGAGCACGACGGCATGCGCGTGCAGGACTCATCGGGCAAGGGACGTCACGGCACCGTCATCGCGCCGACCGACGGCCGACGTCATCCCGGATTCCTCTCTGCGTACCCGGAAACGCAGTTCATGCGTCTCGAGGAATTCGCGACCTACGGCGGCAACCAGGGCATCTGGGCGCCGTATTACACGCTTCATAAGATCCTCTCCGGTCTCCTCGCCGCGAACACGCTGGCCGGAAACGACCAGGCGCTCGACGTCGCGTCGAAGATCGGCGACTGGGCGTACGGCCGCCTGTCGAAGCTCCGCCCCGACCAGTTCGACCGCATGTGGAACATGTACATCGCGGGCGAATACGGCGGCGCCAACGACGCGTTCGCGAGTCTGCACGCGATCAAGCGAAAGCCGGAGTACCTCACCGTCGCGCGCTACTTCGACAACCGTAACGTCAAGGATCCGACGATCGCGGGCACTGACATCCTCGACGGACGCCACGCGAACCAGCACATCCCGCAGTTCATCGGCTACCTCAGGGTCTACGAGGAGAGCAACGAGCAGGCTTATCACACGGCGGCCAAGAACTTCTGGGACATGGTCGTGCCGCATCGCGTGTACAGCCACGGCGGCGTGGGCGTCGGCGAGATTCTTCGAAAGAGAGATGTGATCGCGGGTTCGCTCTACTCGGAGCCGAACAACCACAATCACGCCGAGACGTGCCCGCTGTACAACATGCTGAAGCTCAGTAGGAATCTCTTCTTTCACGAGCCAGACTCGAAGTACATGAACTACTACGAGCACGGGCTCTACAACCAGATACTCGGCTCACGTCGGGACGCCGAGAGCGTGACGAGCCCCGAGGTCACGTACTTCGTACCCGTGCGTCCGGGTGAGCGGCGGAGCTACGGCAACGTCGGCACATGCTGCGGCGGCACCGGCATGGAGAACCACACGAAGTATCAGGACTCGATCTACTTCCGATCGGCCGACGACAGGACGCTGTATGTGAATCTCTACATCCCGTCGACGCTCGAGTGGCGGGAGAAGGGATTTACGATCGAGCAGGCGACGCGCTACCCGTTCGAGGGAGCGAGCACGCTCACGGTACGAGGCAACGGCCGGCTGGCGATGATGCTGCGCGTGCCCAGCTGGGTGCGTCGCGGCTATACCGTGACGGCCAACGGAACGCCGCAGCAGATCGCGGCAACGCCGGGCAAATACGTCACGATCGATCGTCAGTGGCGAGATGGCGACAAGATCGAGATCGCTATGCCGATGTCGTTCCGTGCCGAGCGGACGATCGATGATCCTTCGGTGCAGTCGATCTTCTATGGGCCGACGTTGTTGGCGGTACAGGCGGCGCCGGTTGGCGACACGCTCGAGACGGGCCTGATCAACGTTTCACTGTACAAGAACTTCAAACTGTCGGGTGATTTCGCGTCGGCGATGACCCCGGTGGCGGACAAGCCGCTGCACTTCACGTTCAACGGGCAGACGCTGGCGCCGTTCTTCGTGTCGGATCCGCAGGCTGGGCAGTCGCAGCCCTACCATATGTACTTGCGGCGGCAGGAGCCGATCATCGTCTTCGGCACCGTTGATACGGGGGTAGCCAACAGCAAACGTGACGACGGCGTCAGCTTCCTCGACGCGGTGTGGACGGGCGCGCCGTTCGCGGATCATGGGCGGTTCGTCGCGGCGGTCGAACGCGTCGCGACTGAGTGGGCCGCCGCGGGCAAGCTC
>Ga0070661_100000669_pt1 | contig 25151 bp, 24 predicted proteins | sample KBSC43metaG_FD_64663 | JGI IMG/M metagenome (GOLD analysis project Ga0070661, IMG submission 64663) | Corn rhizosphere microbial communities from Kellogg Biological Station, Michigan, USA - KBS C4-3 metaG | ecosystem: Host-associated > Plants > Roots > Rhizosphere > Soil ... | reverse complement strand
GCCAGATCGTGTCGTCATGCGCATGCGGATTCCCTCGGCTTCATGAGATCTCGAGACCGCGACGTGTGTCGGAGGACGCCCGCAGCCGCTGCAACGTTAAGACCGGGCGAGTTCTTCCCTACCCCACGCTCAATCGGCACATCCCCTAGACGATTGTCAAACCCGGACGTCGCGCCACATTGTAAGGCCATGAATTCCTACCGACTGTCAACGATCCTCCCCCTCCTGCTGCTCCCGGCAGTAGCTGCCGCGCAAAGCCGGTGGAAGGAAATCGGCAAGACGTCCAGCGGTAACCCTGTTTACGTTGACCCGCGGAGCGTAAAAAAAGTCAACGGCATTGTCACGGCGCGCGTGCGCGTGAAATTCGAGCAGCCGGTGAAGACGCCGCAGGGAGTGTGGGCGACGTCACAGACGCTCGCCATGTTCGACTGCGCCAAGTCCGCGATCGCGGCGAAAGAGACGATCTACTACGCCGACGAAAAAACCGGCAAGATCGTCGAGCGGAAAGTGAACGCCCAGCCGGGATTCGGTCCCGCGCTCGGCGGCTCCATGGGGAAGTTGGCGCTGGATTACCTGTGCGCTCCGCCCAAGTGAGCGGGATCTAAGCGCCTCGGCGAATCTCGAAGCGGCAACGCGCGCCGCCGTTGCTTCGGTCGCAGCACTCGCGCACGTTGGCGCCGGTCACTCCGGCGACGAGTTCCTCCATCGCGCGGCATACGCCGGGCTGGACGCGAACCGCATTCGCCACCGGACATGCATGTCCGCGGATGACGAACCCGCCATCCGCCTCCTCGACGTCGATTTCGGCACCAAGCTCGCCGAGCAGAGAGGCGGCAAGGCGCGCGCGCGCGGCGAGTGAGGCTGATTTCGGCGCTGCCTCCTGATCCTCGGCGAGCTTGCGACCGACTTCACGGAATAGCGCGTCGAGCTCCTTCGTGTCGAGACGATTCTCGAGCGCGGCGAGCAGTGCCTCGAGGATCGGCGCGTACGCTGCGGACAGGTGCGGTTCGGCGTCGCGCGCGACTCGATAGACGGTCGCCGGTTTGCCCGGGGTTCCGGTGCGTCGCACGGTGAATTGCTCTATCACGCCGGCGTCTTCGAGCACGGTCAGATGCGATCGCACACCGTTGTCGGTGACGCCGAGCTCCCCCGCCAGTTCATCGACGGTCTTGTCGCCGCGTCGCAGCAAGCGGATGATGCGCCCGCGCATCGCCCCGCCGATGTTCGTTTCCCACCAGCGCATGCGTCCCCCTCGGTCACTTGCAATTTATCCGTCGTGGATAATTAGTCAACGAATTACTTGACAAATTATCGTGTCGCCCATACGATTGCCCATACCGGACGGTTTTCAGCCGTTCGAACCTTTCTCGCAGAGGAGTGACGCACATGAAGTCCGTTCAGCTCTCGCGCCTTTCGGTCGCCGCCGCGGCCGCGGTCATCGCCTTCGCGCCCTTGTATGCGCAGAAGAACGCCAAACTCGACGATCCGACGATTGTCGCGATCTTCGACGCCGCCAACACGTGGGACATCCAGACGGGGGAGCTCGCCGCAAAGAACGGGTCGACCAAGGAGATTCGCGACTTTGGCGCGATGCTCGCGCGCGACCACAAGAACGTCCGCCAGCAGGGTCGCGACTTGGCCAAAAAACTCGGCGTGACCCCGACGCCGCCGAAGGACTTCGCCATGGCGAAGGATCACGACGCGGCGATGAAGAAGCTCGAGTCACTCAAGGGCAGGGAGTTCGACAAGGCGTTTCTTCAACACGAGGTCGCTTTCCATAAGGCCGTGATCGACGCCGTGACCACCACGCTCCTTCCCGCGCTCCAGAATGCCGAGGTAAAGGACCTGGTCACGAAGGTCGCGCCGGCGTTCAAGGCGCACGAGGACGCCGCGCAGAACGTCCTGAACAAGATCTCGTAACCGTCTCCCGGACTTCCCCGCTGCACCAGGCCGGAGTATCGTATTTTCGGGCTTTCTTCGGGTGCAGAAATGAAGCGGATTTGGTTCGCGACCGACGGTCGACCGCACGATGCAGTGCTGGGCGTGTTCACCACCAAGGAGGGCGCCGAGCGGTACTGCGAGACCTTGATCGAACGTTACGCGCTCGGAAAAAACCTCAGCGTCATGGGCAAGCCCCTCGCTCATGACGCTGATGCTTGGCGGCTCGGCCTCGGCCCCTCAGTCTCGCCCGCGAACCTCGATGAGGACGTCGAGTTTCTGCGCGGCGCGTGGGTCGTGAAGGTCGACGAGACCTGTCGCATGGTTGCCTGCGAGTTCAGCACGATGCTGAAGCCCAACCAACCGCCGTCGATCTACCGCGTCGGCATCCACCGGATTTGCCAGGCGCACGGCCGCACTCCACACGCCGCACTCGACGCCGCGCGCAAAGCGATGGTCGCGCATCTGGGGCGGGCGAGGACGTGAGCGGCGATGGGCGATGGGCGATGGGCGGTGGGCGGATGACGCTCGAATGACGCTCTTCTGTCATCGTCGCACATGGCGAAATCAAACCCAACCCCCATCAGATCCTACCGCGATCTGGATGCATGGCAGCTCAGCATGGAGATCGTGGTAGAGATTTACCGCATCACGAAGGCGTTTCCGGCCGAAGAAAAGTTCGGCCTTACGGCGCAGCTGCGTCGGGCGGCGGTCTCGATTCCGTCAAACATCGCCGAGCGGCATGACCGGCTTGGCGCCGGCGAGTACCGCCGATTTGTCTCGGTTGCCCGCGGCTCGGTTGCCGAAGCTGAGACACAACTCGCGGTATCTGTTGCCCTCGGATTCATCGCTGAGAACGACATCATCCGAGTCTCGTCGCAGCTCACACGGGCAAGCAAGATGTTGTTCAGCCTTTACCGTAGTCTGGCGCCGTAGTCACTGACGCAGGCAGACTCATCGCCCATCGCCCATCGCCCATCGCCCATCGCCCCTCGCCCCTCGCCCCCGTTACTGCTTCGGCCGAATCGGCCGCTCCCACGCTTCCGACGTCGTCGGGATCTTATTGCCCAACGCACCCGACGGGACTCGGTAGGCGTCCGCGGCGAGCGGGTTCACCACATAGCCAAGATCACCCAGACTGCCAACGGTGATCGCGCTGAGCGGCATTCCGTTCAAGTTCACGTAGCCCGTCATCAACTCGTTGCCGAACGTCGACTCGCGCCAGTGCGCATCCGCCGTCCCGGGTACGCCGTTGTTCTCCACCGGAACGGCGTTCGCGCAGATTGACGTTCCGCCGTCGTCCGTGCAGCCCTGTCGGCCCTGCGTGCCGTAGTACGCGACCGACGGCGTACCCGTCGCCGCGACGAGCTGCTTGTCGGTCCAAAGGGTTCCGATGCCGACGACGTGCAGCATCTCGTGCGTGATCACATCCTGAAGAATTCCGCGTTGCGACATCGACGCGAGATCGGCCGAATCGAATATCATCAGCCCCAGCGACGTGAGACCGCTGCTCGACGCCGGTCGCATGACGCACGGCCCGGACTCCGCCAGGATCCTGCCGGTGCCGTCGATGCTCTGCACCGAAGCGTAAATCACGAGATCCTGAACGGTCTCGTTCAACGTCGGCAGGTCGGGGAATCCGCACGCATCCGACATGCTGAGGTTGGTCAGCTTCATGTCCGGCAGATGCCCGGTGATGATCGCGCTGATGCGCGCCGCGGCATTGGTGAACAATGCCTTCTGATCGTCGGTCATGTCCGGACCGAAGAAGCGCACGTCGACGTGATAGTCCGTCTTCACCGTCGCGCCGAGATCGAGCCCCAGCGCTCCTGACGTGACGCGCACCGTCTGCGGGAGCGCCAACTTCCCGACAGTCCACGTCGGAAGCGTCACCGTGCCGTCCGCGCCGCTCTGCGCGGCCGTCGAGGCGAGAGAGCCGTTGCCTCCCGTGACCGAAAACGACATTGGCTGATCGGGAACGCCGTTGCCGTACCGGTCCGCCACGCGCACCCGAACCGTGTTCAGCACCGTCCCGGCGAGTGCCGCCTGGCCGTTGCCTTCGACCGCGACAATCTCCACTGGATCCGACGGTGCGAGATTGGCCCGCAACGACAAGGTCGCGTTGCCCGCGTTCAGCGTGAGCACATTCAAGCCGGCGCGCGTCGAGAACGCCCAGTCGGTGATATCGGCTTCGCCGTTGGCGTTTGTCGTAATCGTCGACGACACGGAGCCGCCACCGGTGAGTGACAAGCGAATTTGCGTCGCCGCGATCGGATTCCCGAATGCGTCGGCCACGCGAATATGCGGCGTGGTCGTGGGCGATTCGGCAACCCGTGCGGAAAAATCAGTCGGCGATGACGTGGTAATCGTCGCGGCCGGACCGGCGGTCGCCGTTGCCGTTACGATGATCGGCGCGAGTCCCTCGACGGCGATCGTGAGCGTGTCGACGCCGACTCGGGGCCCAAGCGTCCACGTACCGACATTCGTCGGGCCGCGACTCGTTTTGCCGGGCACGTCGGTGATCGATCCGCTTGCCGCGGACACCGTTACGGTGAAACGCGCGTTGGACACGGCGGCGCCGTTCGCGTCTTCGACGACGAACCGTGGCGGTGTCGGAAGCTTCTGACCGGCCGCGCCGGACTGCGCATCGCCGGAGACGACGCGAACTGAAACCGGCGGACCCGACGGTGACGTCGAGTCGCTACACGAAATAAGGAAAAGCGCGAGCGCGACGACGGCCGCAAGCGCCCCCCCCCGAATGCTGGGTGCGAACACGTGAGGTATGGAGAGAGAGACGGTACCTACCCTCGAGACACGTGAAGGATGCAGCTCCCCGCTTCAAACGTTCCACGACGTCGGCGGTCACAACAATGTGCCGCGTAACACCAACCACGCCACGCTGAAGTAGATCACCAATCCCGTGACGTCCACCAATGTTGCCACGAAGGGAGCGGACGCGCTCGCCGGGTCGAAGCCCAGTCGGCGAAGCACGAAGGGCAACATCGAGCCGGCAAGCGAACCGAACCCGACGATGCCGACCAACGCGAGTCCGACGGCGAGCGCGACCGCGAGATAGTGCGTGCCGTAATCATAGAATCCGATATGCTGCCATAACACGATTCGCACGAAGCCGACGACGCCGAGTATGACGCCGAGTGTCAGACCCGTCGGAAGCTCCCGCACCGCGATCCGCCACCAATCGCGCAACTTGATCTCGCCGAGCGCGAGCGCGCGAATGATCAGTGAGGTCGCCTGCGAACCGGAGTTGCCGCCCGAGCTCATGACGAGCGGAATGAACATCGCCAGCAAGGCGGCCCGCTCGATGACGGACTCGAAATGCTGCATCGCCGTCGCGGTGAGCATCTCGGAGAGAAACAGCGCGCAGAGCCAGGGCGCGCGCTTGCGGATCATGTGCCCGAAGCTGATTTCCATATATGGCGCGTCGAGCGCCTCCATGCCGCCGAACTTCTGCACGTCCTCCGTCTGCTCGCGAACGATCGCGTCGATGACGTCGTCCACCGTGACGATGCCAAGGACATGGCGCGCCTCGTCGACCACCGGCACGGCCAGCAGATTGTATTTGGCGATGACACGAGCCACCTCCTCACGGTCCGTGCGCGGTGAAACCACGACCGGCGTCCGGCGGTCGCCCGCTTCGTGCACGTTCAACGTGGGCTCGGCGAGCATCAGCTGTCGCAGCGACACGACGCCGCACAGGCGCTCCTCGGCATCGATGAGGTAGACGACGTACACCGTCTCCTTCACGCGCGCGACCCCACGGATGTACTCGAGCGTCTGTGCGACGCTCCAATCCGACGGAACGGTCAGCGCTTCCGTCGTCATGATACCGCCCGCCGAATCGGTGGGATACTTCAATAGCAGCTTGAGCGACTGCCGCGTCGCGGAGTCGAGCCGCTCGAGCAATCGCTCGCGATCTTCGCCGTGCAGCTCGCGAAAAACGTCGGCTTGCTGGTCGGCGGACATCGCTTCGATCAACGCGACCGCGGCGTCCGTCTCCATGAGCTGCATGATCTCGTAGCGGTGGTCGAGCTCGGGCTCGTCGAAGACTTGCACGGCGAGGTCGAACGGCAGCGCGGCGAGCACTTTGGCGGCGCCGCCCGGCGGTAGATCGCGCAACGACTCCGCGATGTCGGCGACGCGCATTCCGACGAGCGTCTCGGTCAGCTCGGCGGGATCTCCGTGCAGGAGATAGAGCAGTTCAGGAGCAGGCATGGTGACGGCGCAAAGGCGTGGTGGTCTACGGAACGACGTCGAATATGCTCGAACAACCTACTGCTCGACCGAAATTCAGGGCCTCTTTGGCATGCGCGGGCCTGCGATGTGCGACGCGATCACTGTTCAATCGTCGCGGACATCAGTGTCATACGAGACTCACTCAACAGAGCGCCTCCTGCAACGTGGCGGGCGGCAATGGATCGTTCGCGAGGTGGACGCGCGCGGCGTCCCGGGCGCGCGCCGCGACACGTGTCTGATCTGTGAATCCGCCGAAGTCATCCGTCGGATCTGGGACTTCCCTTCCGACTGGCGGGTTGTCGACGACGAAGTGCTGTGGAAGCTCTGCGACGGGTCAGCGCGGTGAACGCGGTGGACGAGGGAGCGGAGCCGTCGAGCTCGGTGCGGATTTCGAGGAGCCTCCGTCGAACCATGCTTGCGCGGCGGCAAAGCGCTCGCGCAACAGCGTCTGGTCGCCGCTCTTCAGCGCCGCTCTGAAGCCTGCGACTTCATGTTCGGCGCTGGCGAGCGCCTCATCGATCGCGGCGCGATTGTCCGACGCGATCGCCGTCCACATCTCCGGCGAGCTTCCCGCGAGGCGCGTCACGTCGCGCCCGCCCGGCCCGAGTGCGTCACGCTCGATTCCGGCGCCGGCCAGCGCCAGTCCAAGCGCCATCGAGACCAGATGGGGCACGTGACTCGTCCAGGCGACGTGCCGATCGTGCGCCTCGGCTTCCATCAGGCACGGCGACGCACCGAGCGAACGCCAGAACTGCATCGCGACGTCGACGACGGGCGTACGAGCGGATGACGCCGGACAGAGATACACCAGCGCGTCGGCAAACAGGTTTCGGCGGGACGCGGCCCACCCGGATCGATGATCGCCGGCCATGGGATGCGCGCCGACGAAGCAGCCCTCCAAGCCAAGATCTCGCGCTTCATTGACGATGCTGGCTTTGGTGCTGCCTACATCGGTGACGAGCCGCGCGGATCGCGCCACGCCCGCGAGTCGGCGCAGCATCGCCGGCGCCTGATCCACCGGAACGGCAAGCACGATGACGTCCGACTCCGCGCCCCGAAAGTCGCTGTCGAGCGGATCGCTCACGATGCCGTCGCGGACGGCGGCATCGAGCTGCTCGCGATCCGCGTCGTAGCCGCGAACACGCACGCCCATCGCCGCGAGGTCGCGCGCGATCGAACCGCCGATCAACCCGAGACCGACGATCGTCGCGTTCTTGAAAAGGCCGTCGGAGGCTTCTCCTCCTCGCGTCACGGCGACTCCGCCGTCTGCTCTTGCACGCGTCGCGACATGCCGACGATCTGCCAGAAGATCTCGCGGATCGGTTCCGTCGGCAGCTCGGCATCCCGCGCGACACCCGTGACGCGCCGAATCACGGCCGCCTCGCGGGTCGGATCGAGAATCGGCAAGCCGGCGACGCGTTTCAGCTCGCCGGTGCGCTTGCCGAGCGCGAGTCGGCGCGAGAGGAGCGACACGATCTCGTTGTCGATGCGCTCGATCTCCTCACGACACCGCGCAAGCTCCGTGGTCGCGGTCTCGCGCTCGTCCGCGCCTGACGCAGAGGGAGACGCGTCGCTCATGCGACAGCTCGGGCCCCGGCGGGAGCGCCGATGCGGCGGCCGGCCGCGACGGCGAACGCCTCGAGGGATTTCATCAGCGACGCAAACCCCGTCGGCGCGAGCGACTGATCGCCGTCGGAGAGCGCGCGCTCGGGATCGGGATGCACTTCGACGATCAACCCGTCGGCGCCCGCGGCGATGGCGGCGAATGCGAGCGGCGCCACCAGCGCGGCGTCGCCTCCGGCGTGGCTCGGGTCGACGATCACCGGCAAGTGCGATTCGCGCTTGAGCACCGGGATCGCCGCGACGTCGAGCGTGTTGCGCGTGGCCGTCTCGTAGGTGCGAATGCCGCGCTCGCACAACACGACGTCGTGGTTGCCGTTGGCCATGATGTACTCGGCGGCCATGAGCAGCTCCTTCACGGTGGCGGACAATCCGCGCTTGAGCAGGATCGGCCGTCGGACGCGTCCGAGCTCGGCGAGCAGCGAGAAGTTCTGCATGTTGCGCGCGCCGACCTGCAGCATGTCCGCGTGCTCGGCGACGAGATCCACCTGTCGGGTGTCCATCACCTCGGTGACGACGGGCAGCCCGGTCGCCGCGCGAACTTCGACGAGGAGTCGGAGCGCTTGCTCGCCGAGTCCCTGGAAGGCGTATGGCGACGTCCGCGGCTTGAACGCACCGCCGCGCAACATGGACGCACCCGCCTGACGGACGTCGCGAGCCGTTGAAAGCAGCATGTCGCGGCCTTCGACCGAGCATGGCCCCGCGATGACGGAGATCGCCGGGCCGCCGAACTCGGCTCGCGCATCCCGCCCGCCGACGCGCACCACCGTGCGATCCGCCGCGAACTCGCGCGACGCGAGCTTGTACGGCTTGAGCACCGGCGTCACCGACTCGACTCCGGGCAGCGAGCGCAGCGGAACTTCGTCGAGCAGCGATTCGTCGCCGATGCAGCCGATGATGGTCCGCCGCTCGCCTCGCGAGAGGTGGGTGCGCATGCCGAGCGACTCGATACGCTCGCGGATGTGGTCGATTTCTGCGTCGGTTACGTCGGATTTCGTCACGATGATCATGGGTCTGGGCGGATCTAGGCGCCGGATTGAAAGGGACTGAAAAAGAAAACGACCCGTGAGTTTTTCACGGGTCGTCGGGATCGGTCTACGCGAGGATCAGTTCAGCGCGTACGACTCCAACCTCGGCCCGTGAAGGGGGCGAAGTAGTAGTAATAGCCGTAGGCGCCAAAGCGGATCATGGCTCAAACGGTAGCGCGCGGCCCACAGATCGTCAAGCCGCCAGACTTGCCCCGTGTGAAGAAGCGCAAAATCTTGAAACACAGAGAACACAGAGAACACAGAGAAGAGCCTTTCACCGGAGCCTTCCGAGCGGCAGTTCCAAGGAATTGGTTGTCCGGGCTCGTGGCAAATGAACTGTGGACTCGGTCTTCCTCCGTGTTCTCTGTGTTCTCTGTGTTTCAAAGCCTTTTCGCAGTTTACTCTCGAGCCATCATGACCATTCTCCACGACCCCGTCACTCGCGACTCCACACGCTCACGCGTTCAGCGCCTGACGCCGGACGCCAAGCGACTTTGGGGCAAGATGACCGTGGACCAGATGCTCTGGCACGTGAACACGGCCCTCGAGCAGCCGTTGGGACGCATCCGGTTCAGCAAGCCCATTCCGTTCGTGCCCAAGCGGATCGTGAAGTGGGCTATCTTGAACATGAAGTGGCCGAAGGGCGCGCAGACCCAGCCGGAGATCCTCGTGACCGGCGAGCACTATTCGTTCGACGAGCAGCATCGCCGCTTGCTGGCGCTCATCGACGAGTTCACGTCGCGGCCGCTCGACGGGCCGTGGCCCGTGTCCGATACGCTCGGCCAGATGTCAGGCCGCGACTGGAGCAAGCTCGAAGCAATACACCTCGATCACCATCTCAGGCAGTTCAGCCTTTGACGTCCGCCATCTCGCGCTTGGCCACGAAGTCGTAGAGCGTGACGCGCCGAAGGCGATAGAACGACGTCCAGTAGTTTCGCAGCGCCTGGACGTGCGCGACAATCGAGTTGTCCTTGTCCGTCTGCGCGTTGTACAAGTCGGTATTGCTGATCTTGCCGACGATGTAGCGGTTGCGAGCCACTTCGAACTGCTTCACTGACACCGTGTCGGCCTTCGCCGCGAGCAGCACGTTCCGCTGCGCCTGCTGCAACTGAAGCGCGGCGAATCGAGCGTCTTCGACCAGCGCGTCGGTACGCATGCGGTTGTTGGTGCTGACGCGTTGGTCGTCGGCCTTCGCCGCTTGAACGTCCGCGTGCCCCGCGCCCCACTGCATCATCGGAAGGTTGACGCCGACGGAGAGCGCCTGGCGTCCCAGCGGACTCTGATAGGCCTCGCTGAACACCGGCGCCGTTTGATTGAAACCGAACGTAGCGCTGATCGACGCGTTGAAGCGGTTGGACAGCTTCGCCGAATTCAGCTGGCGCTTGGCCAGCACGTTGTCGAGCGCTCCCTGCTCCATGACGCTCGAGTTCTTCAGCGCTTCCTTCACGGCGAGCTCCGGATCGGCATCGACGTTCGGAATCGAATCGGGGGCGACGATGCTGAGCGGCTGGCCGTCCGGATAGGCGATCGTGCGTCGCAACGCCGCCTCGGCACGGTCGCGCGCCAATCGCGCATCCTCGACCGCTGCTCGCGCCCGGAGAAGCGCGAGCTCGCTCTTCAGCAGGTCATTCTCGCCGATCTTGCCGACCTCGAAGCGCCCCTTGTTCAAGTTGTACAGCGTGTCGTTCACTGCCACGTTGGCCGTTGCGTTGGCGAGCGTGATCTGCTGCGCGTACAAATTGAAGAACGCGTCGGCGGTGGAGCCGGCGACGTCCTCGCGCGCCTCGAGGTAGGATCGCTCGGCGACCGACGCGCCGAGCGATTGGACGCGTTCCTCCCATACGACCGTTCGCGGCTTGAACAAGTCCTGCTGAATCGACAACACATGCGACGTTTGCCACGATCGGTTGTTCAAGTTTCCGAATTCGTCAAAGCGTTTTACCTGTTCGCCCACGCTCACCAGTCCACCGGTGAGTGGAATGCGCTGGCTAAAGCCGACCTGCATCGACGACTGGTTCTGCGACTGTCCGATGAACGCCGTCGAGCCATCGGGAAGCGTGATCGGGTTGATGCCGTGGTTGTAGTTCGCCGCGTCGCCGCTGAGAAACAGCTGCGGCAACAGCCGCGAGTTGAACGCGTCGTTCCGGTACCGCGCCGCGTCGCGCGAGCTGCGCGCGACCTGCGCCGATGGGCCCTGACGTTGCGCCATCGCGATCGCGTCCTGGAGCGTCAACCCTTGAGCCTCGGCGCGGGAGGGCGCGAGGACCGCCGTCGCGGCGACGAGTGCGATGAGAGTGCGCATATGGCCCTTCACGGTGTGGGAAAGCATTGGGAGCCCAAATGGGGTCAGACCCCAATTCGAGTTTTCTAAATGGGGTCTGACCCCATTTCGGGTTTTCTAAATGGGGTCTGACCCCATTTCGGGTTTTATTCGTAGCGCAGGCAGACGATCGGGTCCTGCTTGGCGGCGCGCGATGCCGGCACGATGCCGAACACGAGGCCGACCGCCACCGACACCCCGAACGCGACCGCCACCGACATCGGCGACACGATCGTGTGGATCTTGGCGGCGCGCTCGATCACGCTGGCGAGAATGCCGCCGACGATGATTCCGGCGATGCCGCCGGCCAGACTGATCATCACGGCTTCGCTCAGGAACTGCGCGAGCACGTCCTTCTGCGTCGCACCGACAGCGCGCCGCACGCCGATCTCCTTGATGCGCTCGAGGATCGACGCGAGCATGATGTTCATGATCCCGATGCCGCCGACGATGAGCGAGATCGACGCGATCGCGCCGAGCACGACGTTGAAGATCGTCTTCGTATGCTGCTCCTGCTGCAGCAACAGCTCGGGGACGACGATCTCGAAATCGGTCACGTCGTTGTGACGGCGCTGCAGCATGCGCCGTATGACGTCCGCGACGGCCGGCACGGCCGTCGATCGGTCCACCTGCACCACGATCTTGTCGAGCTGGTGGTAGTTTCGCTTCTCGGCGCGCTGCTCGTCCGTCTCCGACGAGTCGGTGGAATTGAATTCCCGCGCGGCGAGCTCCATCTCGTGCTGAGTCACCTCGGCGCGATTCCGATAGCGGAGGAGCATCGTCGGCAGCGGGACGTAGACGTCCATGTTCGCGTCGCGAATGCCGAGGCGCTGCGCGTTCTCCTTCGACACTTTCCGGTCCTCGAGCACACCGACGACCGTCAGCCACTGGTTGCCGACCTTGATCGTCCGGGCGATCGGGTCTTCCGTCGTGAAGAAACGCGACTTGACCCCTTGTCCGATGATCGCCACCGGGGCCGCCTGGTCGAAGTGCGGCGGCGCGAAGTTGGCGCCTTCGGCCAGACGCAGGTTCATGACGCTGAAGTAGCTCGGGTCCACACCGACGATCTTCCCCGAGCGGTGCAGTCCGTCGCGCGTGATCACGCTGTTGACGACGACTTCGCTGCTCGCCGCCGAAACGTCCGGGATCGTCGCCTTGATGCCCTGCGCGTCGAGGTAGCTCAGTCCCGGCGTGAAGCGTTTGCTCTGCTTCTTGCCGTCGTCCTTCTCGACCTTCCCTTCCTTCTGCTCGACGAGCGGCGTAACGACGATGTTGTTCGCGCCGAGGAGCTTCATCTGCTGCAGGATCTCCTGCTCGGCGCCGCTGCCGATGGCGAGCATGGCGATCACCGACGCGACGCCGAAGAGAATGCCGAGGGACGTAAGACCCGCGCGCAACTTGTTGTGCACGACCGCTTCGGCGGCCGTGCGCCCGCTGAACGCGATATGTGCGGCAAGGGTGCGGGCGCGCGACGGTCCCGGCGCGCCCCCGCCCCCGGCCGGCGGGACGGCAACCGCGGTCACCGTCAGCCCTTCGGCTTCGGTGTCGGTACCGCCGCCGGCGGTCCGCCCGCGGCGGGCTTCGCGGGAAGGCTGACGCTTTTCGCGGTGTCGCCCGTGGTGGATGGGACGGTCGGCTTGAGACCAGGAATCGCGACCGTCTTGATGTCGGTCTTATCGGTCGGTGGCGTGAGCAGCACCTGCTCGCCCTTGGTCAAGCCATTCCGCACGACGATCTCGTTGTCGTTCATCGCGCCCGTCTCGATCATTTGCTTCACGACAGAGCGGCCGTCCCTCTTGTAGACGTAGGAAAAGCCCGCCTCGTTCACCACCGCCTCGAGCGGCACCGACAATGCGTTCGCGATCGCCGCGGTCTCGATGGCGTTCGAGGTCGTCATGCCGGGACGCAATGTCGTATCGGATTTGGTGACCTCGATCTTCACCTCGAACACCTTCGAATCCTGGTTCGGACGCTGCTCGCCGACGTTGGCGATCTCCGTGATCTTGCCCGGGAGTTTCTTCGTCGGGTCGGCGTCGAGCGCGATCTGTACCGGCTGGCCGACGGACAGCTTCCGGACGTCGACTTCGTTCACGTACGTCTGCGATTCCATCTGCGAGAGGTCCGGGAGCGTGGCGACCGTGTTGTCCCATGCGTTCCACTGCGAGCCCACGCCTTTTTTCTTTCCGCTCCACTCGCGGATGTAGATCACCATACCCGGCGATGGCGCTTTGATGGTGAAGTTCCCCATCACTTCCTGAATGCTCTTGAGCTGGTTTTGCTGACGGCCGAGGTCCGCGCCGACCGACGACATCTTGGCGACAGCCTGCTTTGTCTTCGTGTCGAGATTTCGCTTCGACTGCTCGAGCGCGCGCTGCGCTTTCTCGTAGTCGATCTCCGCCTGGCGCTTGATCGTCGGCGCTTCGTACTGCGCCTGATCCTTCGCGAGCTTCTTCTCCTCGAGCGCATACTCGGCCGTTCGCACTTCTTCGCGCGCGACGGCGAGATTGAGCGCGGAGTCGAGTTGGGCGGTCGTGTATTCGGCCTGCGCCTTCTGTAGCGCAAGAGTGACATCCGCCATCTTCGTCGCGGCCGGCGCTCGATCCAATTCGGCGATCACGTCGCCTTCTTTGACGACCGTGCCCTCGGCAACGAGCGAGGCAATCTTGGTCTGATAGACCTGAACCGTCTGCGCCTGCGCGGGTCCCTGCACCTGCACGAACTTGCGCGCGCGGAGCTCGCCCGTCGTCGTGACGACGACCTTGAAGTTGCCCTGCTGGACCGGTGCCGTCAGCGACGCCTCGGCTGCCGCGGCAGTCGCCGGCCACTTATACCAGGCGACGGGGCCGCCGACCACCAGCACCGCGATCAAGAGCGGCAACCAACGCTTGCGAAGCTGTTGCATCCGAAGCTCTCCTCGACCGAAAACAGTCCGCTGAGCGGCGGCGCCCAAGTGGCAGGAGGTTAGTCCTCGCCTTGGCGAACTTCAATGGAGAAAGCATTACAATTCCGTGAACGACGATAGCACCTAACTCGCTGCAGCGCCTCGCCGTGTCGCATCGCAACAACAATTGTCCGGTCGTGGGACAGACCGGTCTTGTCGTACCGCTATTTGACACCGCGAAGCCGCCAACCGTTTTGTCCGTGTTGGACGTTTGTCCCGCGGGACTGGCGCGTCCGATGACCCACTCACAGATTCGGCTGAGACCGACCCAACGAAGCCGATGATCGCTCGTCGAATTGCCGCATTTCTCGTTCTTGCTTTGTCCGCCCGCACTGGTGCTCAGACGCAGGCAGGACGACGCGAGATGGTCGGTTTCGTACGCGACTCGGCCGGATCCGGGATCGAGGGCGCGACGGTGCAGATCGCCGGCAGCGTGCTGCGCACCGACCCCCGCGGGTCGTTTCGGCTCTGGGCGCCGGATATCGACACGCTCACGATCGTCGTGCACCGACTCGGCTTCGAGGCGCTCGAAGCCCTGCTTACCGCGACGAGCAAGCAATGGGATACCGTCGTTGTCGAGCTGAACCGTGTCGCGCAGAGTCTCGCCGGAATGAAGGTCACCAGTTCCGTGGCGGCCCGCCGCGCGCTCGCTCTCAAGGACTTCGATGAGCGAAAAGCACGCGGCATGGGGATCTTCGTCACCCGCGCCGACATCCTCGCGCGCAACCCGTCGCGACTGAGTGACTTGATGCGCGACAAACGCGGCGTCCGTGTCGTACGGCTGTCGAACAACTATTACGGCGTCCGCTTCGCGGCGTACTCCTCCGCGCTCCGTGGCTGCACGCCAAGCATGTGGGTCGACGGCCAGCTCGCGCCGGGCATGGAGATCGACGATCTCCTGCCGCACGACATCTACGCGATCGAGCTGTACGAAAGCTTCGCGACCGTGCCGGCGGAGTTCGCGCCGCGATCGTCGACGGTGCCGTGCGGGACGATCGTGATCTGGACGCGAATTCCGGGCGTGCCGGACAAGCCGCCGCCCTCCGGGGCTTGAGCCGACCTTTCGGACTATCGCCGTCGCGCGGGCCTAGCGGCTCCGCCCAGGATGCCTCGGATCATGCCGCGGACGTGCGGCACGACCTCGGTCGGAGTGCGTTTCGGAGGATGCTCACGTACCTGGCGATCATGACATCGGTGATTGTCGTCATGGTCCTCAAGCCGGTCTGAGGTAGCCGATGTTCGAAGCAAACACCGTTGGTCACGGGCTCCACTACGCCATCGTATCCGGCCCTGACGGGATTCACTTCGCGGCGGCCGGCGCGGACGAGGACAAAATGTTCGCCGGTCTCGTTCGCTACATCAAACAGCGCTGCGGCTTCACCCTTTGGCCGCGGGATGCGAACGCGGTGATCTCGTTGGTCGAGGCGGGACGGATGACCGACGCGATCGAGATGTATTTCGATCGCGTCGGCGACCGGTGGGACCGCGAGTATCTGGAGCTCGTGCCGCTCACCCGGTCCGTGTGCGCCGCCGGCTAGAACAGGCCGACGATTTCTCCGTTCGGCAGCCGCGCCATTCGCTCGGCCGCAGGCTCCTTGGGGAGTCCGGGCATCGTCATGATGTCGCCGCACTGCGCTACGATGAACCCCGCGCCAGCCGCGGGACGAACCTCGTTGACCATGATCCGGAAGCCGCGCGGCCGGCCGAGTCGCGTCGGGTCGTCGGTGAGTGAGTACTGCGTCTTCGCCATGCAAACGGGGGTATCACCCAAGCCTATCGACTGCAGATAGTCGATCGTCTTGTCGGCCGACGGCGAATAGTCGGCGCCGTCGCCGCCATAGATCTGCCTCACGATGATGTCGATCTTTTCCTTGATCGGCAGATTCGTCGGATAGAGCGGACGGAACTCCGCCTGCTTCTTGTCGAGGAGCGACAGCAGCTCGGCGCCGAGCGCTTCGCCTCCGGCTCCGCCCTTCTCCCACACTTCCGTCAACGCGACCGGGACGCCAAGCGATTCAACGAACTCGGCGATCACGCGCAGCTCGGATTCGGTGTCCGAGCTTCGGCGGTTGAGCGCGACAACGCCCGGAACGCCGAAGTGCCTCACGTTTTCGATGTGCTTCTCGAGGTTCGGCAAGCCGCGGCGTAGCGCGTCGAGGTCTTCGACGCCGAGGTTCTTCTTGTCGGCGCCGCCATGCATCTTGAGCGATCGGACCGTGGCGACGATCACCGCCGCTTCCGGCTGCAGCCCGCCCATTCGACACTTGATATTGAAGAACTTTTCGACACCCAGATCCGAGCCGAAGCCCGCCTCGGTGACGACGATGTCGGCAAGGGCGAGCGCCGAGCGCGTAGCGAGAATGCTGTTGCACCCGTGCGCGATGTTGCCGAATGGTCCCGCGTGAACGAAGGCAGGCCCGCCCTCGAGCGTCTGGACGATGTTCGGACGGATCGCGTCCTTGAGGAGCAGCGCCATCGCGCCGGTCGCGCGCAACTCGCCCGCCGTGACCGGGCGCTTCGCCGAACCGTAGGTCGATCCAACGATTATTCGCGCCAGCCGCTCCTCGAGATCCTGTGGGCTCGTCGCCAGCGCGACGATCGCCATGATCTCGCTCGCCGGGATGATGACGAACCGCTCTTCGCGCGGCACGCCGTCCGCGGCGCCACCCAGGCCGACGATGACGTTGCGCAGGGCACGGTCGTTCATGTCGATCGTGCGCGGCCAGGTGATCCGGCGCGGATCGATGCCGAGTGCGTTGCCCTGGTGCAGATGGTTGTCGAGCATCGCCGCGAGCAATGCGTGCGCGCTCGAGATCGCGTGGAAGTCGCCCGTGAAATGGAGGTTGATGTCATCCATCGGGACGACCTGCGCGAAGCCGCCGCCCGCCGCGCCGCCCTTCACGCCGAAAACCGGGCCAAGGCTTGGCTCGCGGATGCACAGTGCGACCTGGTTCCCCATCCGCCTCAGTGCCTGCGCCAGTCCCACGGAGACGGTGCTCTTCCCCTCACCGGCCGGCGTCGGGTTCGTCGCCGTGACGACGACGAGGCGGCCGCGAACGGGACGCTGCGCGACTTCGAGGGGAATCTTCGCCTTGTACTTCCCATAAAAATCGAGCTCGTCGCGCTCGAGGCCGAGCTCGGCGGCGACGTCCTCGATCGGACGCATCTTCACGCGCTGCGCGATTTCGATATCGGAGGGGACCACGGAGGTGCTCACGTCTTACTCCTGGGCTTGCGTCAGAGAAATCCGGTGGGGATGAGAGTACACGTTGCCGCTCTCGCCTCGTACGAGCGCGGCGAGCGTTACGTTGGCGGCGTCGGCAAATCGAATGGCGAGGCCCGTAGGCCGCGAGATGGCCGCGAGCAATTCTACGCCGCACATCGCTGTCTTCTGGACCATCTCGTAACTGGCGCGGCTGGTCACGACGACGAAGCCACCATTCGCGGCCCGCCCGGCGCGCGCCAATGCGCCGAACACCTTGTCGAGCGCGTTGTGGCGCCCGACGTCTTCCCGCACGACGTGCACCTCGCCGTCGGGGGTCGCCCAAGCGGCGCCGTGCACCGTGCTCGTTTCATTGTTCACCGTCTGACGGCGCGACAGCTCGCGGGCGGCTCGCCACACGGCGTCGGGAGAGACTTCGAGCGAGTTGCCGACAACCGCGGGGACGCGCAACGCATCGTTGATCGTCTCCACGCCACAGAGCCCGCATCCCGTCCGCGAGACGAGCCCCCGCGCGCGATCGCTCAGACGTTCGGCATCGGCCGCGGAGACTTCCATCTGCACTTCGATTCCGTGGCTCGCTCGCACGACGGCGACGCCGCGCACATCGCCCGGTCCGGCGACCACGCCTTCAGTCACGCTGAATCCGACGGCAAGGTCCTCGAGGTCTGTCGGCGAACCCATCACCACGACGTAGGGACGGCCATTGTAGACCAGCGCGACCGGCACTTCCTCGGCGACAATCGCCGACGCCGACGTCGCGTCACGGCCTTCGATCCGGATGAAGTCCTTCCGTTCCGACGGCCGCGCGTAGCCTAGCCCGACGAGCGGATCGTCAGTGACCGCCATTGCTACTGCCGCTGGTCGGCGCGTTGCCGGGGGGGGCGGTGTTCTGCACGAAGCGCCAACCAAAGCGCCCTTTGATGCAGAGATTGCCTTGCGTGATCGAATTCTCCAGCGGCGACGTCGCTTTCAGAATCTCGCCGTCCTGGACGTGAAGGCTGAGTGTGCAGCCCACGCCGCAGTACGGGCAGATCGTGTCCGTCGTCGTCTGCCGCGATTCGTCCCACGTTCCGTCGGCGCGCATGTCGAACTCCCTCTTCGCCATCAGCGCGCCGGTTGGACACACAGCGATACAGTTTCCGCAGTACACACAGGCCGACTCGGGCAGCGGCACGGCGAACTCCGTCGAGATGTGCGCGTCGAATCCGCGCCCCGCGACGGCGATCGCGAAGGTGTTCTGATGATCCGGACCGCACGCCTCCACGCACTTGTAACACAGAATGCATTTCGCGTAGTCGCGCACGTACAGATCGTTGTCCACCTTCGCCGGTTCGGCGACGGTCGCCGCATAACGAGCGTCGGGCGCGGCATGATGTCCCGGGATGGCCGCGTCGCGCGTCCCCGCGGGCGCCGCGGGCGCGGGCGGACCGAAGCGCTCGGGCTTCGCATCGTACTCGTCGATCCATTCGGCGACTTTCGGCGTCGTCGAGAGATCGACCGAGGATGCGAGGAGCTCGAGTACGAGTTTGCGACTATGGTTGACCCGCTCCGATTTGGTCTTGATGACCATTCCTTCTTCGGCGGCGCGTGAGCACGACGGCACGAGCACGCGCGCGCCTTCCATCTCCACGACGCAGATGCGGCACGCGTTCACCGGGTGCAGCGTCTCGAGAAAACAGAGCGTCGGGATCTCGATGCCGATCGAGCGACAGGCCTCGAGCACGGTCGTGCCCTCGCGCACGGTCACCGACTGTCCGTCGATCGTGAGCGTCACCGTCCGCGCCGAATTTCGCCGCTTCTGATCGGTGGCGATCGTCGGACGCTGCAGTTGAACGAGCGGCCCGGTTGCGACTACCGTCATGTCCTTCCCTGAAGTAAACCGACTCGATGGATCGCCGACTCGATCGCGGCGTAGGCGGTTTGGCCAAGCCCGCAGATCGACGCGTCCTTCATGGCGAGACCGACCTCATCGAGAAGCGCGACCTCTTGGGCTACGCCGCCGAGTGTCTTTCCGCTGGCGATTCGATACAGTGCCTCCTCCTGGCGAACGGTGCCGACGCGGCACGGGACACACTGGCCGCACGATTCGTCGCGGAAGAACGACGCGATGCGCAGCAGAACGTCCGGCATGTCAGCGCGGTCGTCGAACACGACGATCACGCCGGAGCCGAGTGTGGCCTTCGCGGCGCGCGCGCCCTCGAAGGTGAGCGGCATGTCGAGCTCGTTCGGCGCGACGAACACTCCGGCCGCGCCGCCAAGCAGAATCGCCTGAATCGACCGGCCGCCGGCCACACCGCCGGCCATCTCGATCAGGTCGCGCAACGTCTTTCCGAACGGCACCTCGTACACACCGGGTTCGGCGACGTTGCCGCTCAGACAAAACAGCTTCGTTCCGGTGGATTGTCCGCCCGCGCCGATCGACGCGAAGGCTTGTCCGCCCTCGAGCACGATCCACGGAATGTTGGCGAGCGTCTCGACGTTATTGACGACGGTCGGAAGCCCGAACAACCCGGCCTGCGCGGGGAACGGCGGCTTGTTGCGGGGCTCACCACGGTAGCCTTCGATCGAATTGAAGATCGAGGTCTCTTCACCACAGATGTACGCGCCGGCGCCGCGGCGGATTTCGATATCGAAGCGAATCCCGCGACCGATGATGTTGTCGCCGAGGAAATCGTGTGCCCGCGCCTGGTCGATGGCGTGCTGCATTCGCTGTGTCGCGAGCGGATACTCGCCGCGAATGTAAACGAAGCCGCGCTCGCAGCCGGTCGCGATCCCGGCGATCGTCATCGCTTCGACGATGGCGAACGGATCGCCTTCCATGAGGACGCGATCCTTGAACGTGCCCGGCTCCGACTCGTCGGCATTGCAGATCAGGTAGTGCGGCCGCGCCGCCTGCTTGGCGACCGCTTCCCATTTCCGCCCCGTCGGGAACGCCGCGCCGCCGCGACCCATCAATTTCGAGTCGATGACTTCGCGGATGACTTCTTCCGACCCAATCTCGATGGCGCGCCGCAGCGCGTCGAATCCACCGCTCGCGCGATAACCGGCGATGCTCGTCGGATCGACGGCGTCGATGCGGCGAAGCAGGCGCAAATCCGGATTCGGCGGCTGCGTCGTTTCCGTCTGCGGCAGCCGCAGCGTCTGCGTCTCCGTCATCATCGGCTCGGCGTCGGCGGCGAGCCACCGCATCGCGTACATGCCGGACGAGCGCATCGCGCGGGGATAGACCGAGCGGCCGGACGCGAGCAATTCAGTCGCCTGCGCGGGCGTGATCTCGCCGACCAACTCGTCGTGCGGCATCTCGCCTGCTTCCTGCAGAAACGCCGCTGGAGCGTGGTCGCACAGACCGAGGCACGGCGACCGCATCCAGACGGCGGACTCGCTTTCCACGTGCACGTGCTCGCCCGAAGGGCCGTGAGTGTGCGCCGGCCCTACCGTCTTCTCGAGATGCGCGATCAGCTCATTCGCGCCGCGGCACTTGCAGGCGACGTCGTCACAAACGTGAAGGACGCGCGGCGCGCGCGGCGTCGTCGACAGCAGCGCATAGAACGTCGCGACGCTCCACGCCTCGGCGGGCGGAACGTCGAGACGCGTGCAGACGTATTCCAGCCCCGTCTCGCTGATCCAGCCGACGCGCGCCTGGAGTGCCTGAAGCGCGGGTAAGAGCAGATGCCGCTGCGCCCGGCGCTCGTGTCCGGTGTGCGCGACGTGTGCGTCGTATTTGCTTCCGCGTTCACCGCCATCCCAAGCCGAGCGCGGCGGTCCGAGCAGCGCGTCCACCGCGGCACGTTCCTCAGGCGTCGGGGCAGCGTGCCGCAGGTGAAGATCCATCAATCGTCTCCGGTCGCGGCGAGCGTCTCACGACTACGCGTCGCGTACGAGGGTACAGTCCGCGCCGGCTCGACTCGAACCGCGCAAGCTTTGAACTCGGCGGTGCCGGACTTGGGGTCGGTGGAATTGATCGTGAGCAGGTTCGTCGCGACGTCGTCCGGGAAATGGAGCGTCATGAACACCACGCCGCGACGGAGCCCGCGATCGACGTACACGGGCGCGAGGACGCTACCACGGCGCGACGTCACGCGCACGAGGTCGCCCTCGTCGACGCGAAGCTCATTCGCGTCTTCCGGCGACATGTCCACCGTCTCGCCGCGATGCAGTGGTGACAGGTAGCCGCCTGTTTGAACGCCGGTGTTGTACGACTCGAGCCGGCGGCCAGTCGTGAGTATGAAAGGATACTCATCGTCGGGCTGTTCGACCGGGCCTTCGTGGTGCACGACGGAGAACGGCGCCGCACTGCCACGCTTCGCGGGATCGGTTTCCCAAAGTCGCGAATGCAGGAACTTGGTCCCGGGATGGTCGAGCGTCGGGCAGGGCCATTGAATGCCATCGAGCTGCTCGAGACGCTCGTAGCTCATGCCGTAGAGCTGCGGCGACAGGTCGCGGAGCTCGTTCCAGGCGTCTTCCGCCGTTGGGTGTCCCCAATCGTAGCCGAGCCGCTTGGCGAGCTCCGACATGATCCAGATCTCGTCGCGCGCACCGTCAGGGGGCTCGACCGCTTTGCGAACCCGCTGGACGCGTCGCTCGCTGTTCGTGACCGTGCCCTCGCCTTCCGCCCACGTCGCGGTCGCGGGAAGCACGACATGCGCGAGCTGCGCCGTCTTGGTGAGGAAGATTTCCTGAACGACCAGATGCTCGAGGTGCTCGAGGATGTGCGTCACGTGCGTGGCGTCGGCATCGGACTGCGCCGGATTTTCGCCGATGACGTACAGCGCGTTGAGCTCTTTGGTCTCCATGGCGTGGATCATCTCCGTGAGATGCCAGCCATCCTTCGGAATGATGTCGCGGCCCCACGCCTGTTCGAACTTCGTTCGATGCTCCGGCTTCTGGACGTCCTGAAATCCGGGAAGTTTGTTCGGCAGCGCGCCCATGTCTCCGCCGCCCTGGACGTTGTTCTGCCCGCGCAGCGGATTACATCCGCAGCCGTAGCGCCCGACGTGCCCGGTGAGCAGTGAGAGATTGATCAACGCGAGCACGTTGTCGACCGCGTTGTGGTGCTCGGTGATGCCAAGCGTCCAGCAAACCATGGCGCGATCGGCCTTCGCATACGCGTGCGCGGCGTCGCGAATCACCGCGGCGGGGATTCCCGTCTCGCGCTGCGCATATTCGAGCGTGTACGACTCGACCGACGCGCGATACGCGGCGTAGTTGCTCGTTCCACGTTGGATGAACGTGTCGTCCTGCAAACCGGCGTGAATGATCTCGCGGGCCATCGCGTTGGCGAGCGCGATGTCCGTTCCGACGTTCAACCCGAGCCAGACGTCCGCCCACTGGGCGGACGTCGTGCGCCGCGGGTCGACGACGTAGAGCTGCGCACCGTTCTGGATTCCTTTCAGCAAATGATGGAACCAGATCGGGTGGGCCTCACGGGCGTTCGATCCCCAGAGGAAGACGAAGTCACAATGCTCCGCTTCCTCGTATGAGCTGGTCGAGCCGCCCGCTCCCAGGATGGTCGTCAGACCGACGACCGAGGGAGCGTGTCAGGTCCGGTTACAGCTATCGATGTTGTTGTTGCCGAAGACCTGCCGGGCGAATTTCGACGCCAGGAAGTTGACCTCGTTGGTCGACTTCGAGCAGCTGAAGATTCCGGTGGTTTGGCGACCATGGGTCTCCAAACTCTTGCGGAATCCCTCGGCGGCGCGATCGAGTGCTTCGTCCCAGGAAGCGGGCCGAAGGACGCCGTTGTCGCGGACGAGCGGCTGCGTCAGGCGGGGGTATGCGCCCGGCGGGCTGGAACGGGGCTGCATCGCGTGCATCTCCAAGACGGGAACGGTGTTAGGAGAATGCACAGTCGATGCAGCCCGGGGCAAGTGGTGAGGCTGATGAGCTCCCTAGGCCGTCGGCTTCGTCGCACGCTTCGGGGTACTCTTGGCTGACACCACAAATTGATCCGCATAACAGCAACCGAGCTCGCATGTGAACCAAAGCGTAAAGTCTGCCGCTGTGAAGACCGAGTTTATAGACACACCACCCCTAAGCGAACGCTTTATCGCTTCGCTGCGGTGGTATGCCTCCGAGCCCCCAAGAATCGGGGCAACGATGTTGACAAGCTCGTTGTTGCAAACGACCCCTTTCGCAAACGAATCGGTGAGGTCTTGAAGATGCTGAGCCGAATTAATGTGACTGCAACGAGTGAACCTGGTTGTCTGAACGGTTTGACCGTCGACATCAGAGACAAAGATCGATTCGTATCCTGACTTATCAGGTTTTTGACGCACGATCCAGTAATAAGTGCCTGGATCAAGTGAGAGAGGCGTAGTTGTGCAGTTGCTCGCGTTGATGATCCTCGCGACGACGAATCCGTTGCTGTCATCAAGGTGACTCGGGAAGCTTGGCGGAGAGCCGTCGGGTCGATGTTTCAGCTTTTTTACGTTCTTCGACGGGGTGACGGTAACCGGAACGTCCATGATGCACGCCGGGTCTGCGGATCCGAGTAGAAAGCGTGATACGGTGTTTGATTGTTCGTGCTTTCCCGTCTCGTCCAGCCAATTGTCCTTCTTCCTCAACAAGCCGAAGAAGTCAGGCAAGTGATTCGCTTGCTGGTAGTATTCGAGCGAGTGATCGAGTTCCGGCGTGCCGTTCTTGAATAAGGTCTTAGAAGCGGTGGGTGCGGGAGATTTTTTCGGCCCTTTGACGGAAACGGGTGTCGGTTCCGGCGGGAGCCGGCGCAACTCAGTTGCGCCGACAAACCTTGGGGCGGCTAGAAGCGTTAGACACCCTGAGGCAAGGGCGAGCTTCGACCGCATGTGAGGAAAGGTGCGCATCGTTTGATTCCTGGCTAGTGTGGGACGGCAGAAGGCATCAGTGAAGCGACAATCGTTTCATTCGGCCCAAAATGGGGGTTAGATCAGCGTCAGGATCACGCCAAAGTTGCGCGACGGCTCTGGACCAGTTTCGCGCGGTCGCGCCGTCACCCGATTCACGCGCCAACTCCGCGCGCAAACGCATCCCCCTAACGAGGGATGCCACTTGCTCAGGCTGCGTGAGTAGGTGCGTACCGAGCGTCGGTAGGGCCAAAAGCACAGCGTCCAGTTCCGCAGTGGCGTCGCTCGTATCTCCAACAGCCAGGGAAAGCTCGACTTGGCGTATGGTCTCATCGGCGGCGACCGTGCCTGGCAATGCGCCCAGTCGCCGTGCACGCGTGGCGCGCAGGAGTTGCCTCGCGATTTCCGGGGCGCCGCTAAGCGCAGCTAACTGCGCTTTCAGGTAACTGTCCGGATAGCTCTCGAATTCACCGAGTAACCGGGCGGTAACCGGGAATCCCAGTGTGAGCGCGGGCACGATGAGGGCACCGCGCATTACCGCGATCTGGCGTTCTTCCGCGACGTAGCTCGGAATCGTTCGATCGAGGCGCTTCGAAATCGCTTCGATGCTATCGACTGGGCCCTGAAGTGCGGCGTACGACAACAAGGACAGGCTCAACTCAGCCAGTTGCCCCGACGGAGTGAGGAAGACACCGGCGGGGGTATTGGGGCGAAAACTTCCCGCGCTACTGCGTGTTAATTCGGCGGCCAGGTTCCGGCGGCCGAGCAATGCGGCCAAACCCGCTACACCGTCTGAGCGGACAACTCGCGTATCTGTCGCTCGCAGAATCGAGTCAGCGAGGTGCTCCGCCTCGGCGAACATCGCGCTTTTGAGCAACAGGCGTGTTTCTGCTATCGCCAATTCTAGGCGCTGGGCGGAATCTCGGGAGAGCGTCCTCGCCTTCCGCACGGCCTCTAGCGCGGAGATGGGCCGGCCACCAACTGTCGCTGCGCCATTGGTCACTTC
>Ga0070661_100000667_pt1 | contig 25166 bp, 23 predicted proteins | sample KBSC43metaG_FD_64663 | JGI IMG/M metagenome (GOLD analysis project Ga0070661, IMG submission 64663) | Corn rhizosphere microbial communities from Kellogg Biological Station, Michigan, USA - KBS C4-3 metaG | ecosystem: Host-associated > Plants > Roots > Rhizosphere > Soil ... | reverse complement strand
TTCGATGTTGTATCAGCGAGCCAGATTAGTTCGCTAGTTCAGCAAAAAGCGGTCACGTCGTATGTGTCACCAGCGAGCAAAGAATTTCCACATGAGGCAAAGGACCCGGGAAGTCTTTGGACGGCGATGTACTACAATTATTACGCGCTTGGATATAACAGCAAGCTTGCTTCCGCTGCGGAGGCCCCGAAAAAATGGGCCGATCTTCTTAATCCCAAGTGGAAAGGAAAGATCGCCATGGATAGAGATGAAATTCCATGGTACGCAACCTTGCTCTCGGTCTGGAAAGAACCGAAAACGAGTCAATACATGAAAGCGCTGGCGGGGCAGGATATCCAGTGGCGCAAGGGTCATACCCTCATCGCGAGCTTGATGGCGGCAGGAGAATTCCCACTCGCGATCGTCTACTCCTATACGGTCGACCAAATGAAAAACGATGGTGCGCCAGTCGAATGGATCAGGACTCTCGATCCCGTGATTGCGCAGGGCGGATTTATTGGCCTCGGGGCGCGGGCAACGAACATCAACAGCGCAAAACTATTCATAGATTTTGTTTTGTCTCCCAAAGGGCAGAACATTTTTGGAAACAAGTTCCGTATACCGGCGCGAAGTGGAATGAGGACCGGTCCCAAACTCGATGTTGGGTATGTGCCGGCTGATATTGGCAGCCGGTACCAGGAATATCGGCGGGAATTTCAGCAAATTTTTGGTCTGTAAATCCGAATCTATTGACCGATGCCGGGAAGAAAACGCTTTGGTGTTGAGCGGTTGTTATGGCTAAAAAATTACATCTAAGTCTTGCTTGTGGCGACTATGAGATCATGGCGCCTCTCAAAGATGGATCTGTGACGCCAGATGGCATCGAGCTCACGGTGCTCACAGAGATGGATTCGACAGGACGACATTGGAGGATGGCGCGCTATGGTCACTTCGACGTATGTGAGTTTTCCATGTCGTCCTATTTGTTGGCGAAATTTCAGAATGAACCCCTAACCGCAATTCCCGTCTTTCCCCATCGAAGGTTCCGTCATGGTTTTATCTTTATCAATGCAGCGAAGGGTATTACAAAACCTACGGATCTCATCGGCAAAGACATAGGACTAACTAATTTTCAAACCACTACGTTGGTATGGACGCGCGGCATCCTTGAGGATGAATTCAACGTGCCACATAGAAGCATCCGATGGCATGCGCAAAAGGAGGAAGACGTCGAGTTTACACCTCCTGAAGGTTTGATCTTACGACGTGTGCCCGAGGGGATGAACGTGGATGACATGCTGGCGGAGGGGAAGTTGGACGCCTTGATTCATCCAGAGCTACCCGTACCTGTTCTAAAGAATGACCCGAGGGTGAAACGTCTTTTTCCTAACTACAAGGACCTCGAAATCGAATATTATCGGCGAACGGGAATCTTTCCGATAATGCATACGGCGGTCATCAAGCAGGAAATAGTCGATCAATATCCCTGGGTGCCGTGGAATCTGTTGGTCGCATTCGAGCAGGCAAAAAGGGTTGCCTATGAAAGAGTAGCCAATCCGCGACGTGTTCCGCACGCATGGTTTAAAAGTGCGGACGACGAGGAACGTAAAATCTTGGGAGAAGACCCCTGGGAATACGGCCTGACGTCGGCGAACCGCAAAAACCTAGAAACACTTATCGGTTATTCTCATCAGCAGGGAATCATCGGCCGGCCATTGGCCCTGGATGAGCTCTTCGACGTGTCCACCCAAAGTTCTGAATGGAAGCGGCCTTTATCCAGACGCTAGAATAGCAGCCTTTTCAATTTTCATGATTTCACCTTTTCAACTTCACCGTCCCAAAACCATCGAAGAGGCGTGTGCCCTTTTAGCGCAATACGGAGAGCAAGCTAAAATCCTCGCAGGAGGAAGCGAACTCATATTGCTGCTGAAGATGAATCTAGCCGCTGCAGCACACCTAATCGATATAAAGGGTGTTGCGGGCATGGATACTATAAGGTTCGAGCCCGAATCTCAGGCGTTGAAAGTTGGTGGATTGGTTACCCATCGGAGTTTGGAGACATCTCGAGTTGCGCTCGAACATTTTCCGCTTTTGGTGGAGATGGAAAATCAGGTGGCGAACATCCGGGTGCGCAATATTGGGACGCTGGGGGGAAATCTTTGTTTCGCTGAACCCCATGCCGATCCTGGAACGCTGCTCACGGCCTTTGGCGCAAGGATCAAAGTCCGGAGCACTCACGGCGAAAGGCTGTTGGATATCAGGGATTTTTTCGTCGACTACTATCAGACGGCGCTGGAACGGGATGAAATTCTAACCGAGGTTGAGATTCCAAAGCTGCCGGCGAATTGGTCGGGGGCGTACTTGCGGTTTTGTCCTGGTGAGCGACCTAGCGTCGCTGCGGCCATTCTCATGCAGTGGGCTGATGGCACGTGTGCGGATGCACGATTGACTCTCGGGTGCGTCGGCCCAAAACCAGTCCGGATACCCGAGGTAGAAGTGGCTCTTCGCGGCAAAGCGGCTGGGGAGATTCTGGCCGAGGGGGTCAACATCGGCACCAAAATGAGCGATGCCTGTGACCCGCCAGCGGACATCTGGGGCTCAGTCGATTACAAACGGCAGATCGTAAAGACTTTGGTAAGCCGGGGTCTGCAGAAATGCGTTCGAGATGCATGACATGGATGCGGTCGTCATACCAATTCACTTTCGTCTCAATGGGGAGAATCGTCAAGCCGAGGTACGTACACACGAGCTGTTAATTGATTTTATTCGTGACCGTCTCGATCTGACGGGTACGAAGCGCTCATGTGACATCGAAATTTGTGGTGCCTGTACGGTGATCCTTGACGGTAAAGCTGTGAGCTCTTGCTCGATATTCGCGTATGAACTCGATGGTAAAGAGCTCACTACGATTGAGGGATTGGCGCAGGGAGACAAGCTCCATCCGCTACAAGAAGCGTTTATTGAGCGTGGCGGATTCCAGTGCGGATTTTGTACTTCGGGAATGATCCTTCTTGCTAAAACTTTGTTGGACCAGAAACCCAATCCAACCCGAAAAGAAATTCAGCATTACATGGATGCAAATATTTGCCGCTGTACAGGTTATCAAATGATACTTGAGTCGATCATGTTGGCAGCGGAAAAGATGACGGGGAAACCGGCGTGAGCACTACTATTGGAAAACATGTGGAGCGCTTCGACGCTCGCGAAAAAGTCACAGGAAAGAGCGTTTACACTGGGGATATCAAGCTTCCCGGGATGCTGCATGGCAAGGTGCTGCGCAGCTATTTGCCCCATGCCCGCATCCGACGGGTCGACGTGGAAGACGCAGTGGCAATGCCAGGTGTTGTCGCCGCCCTGACCCGTGACAGGTTGCCAATTGCTTCACCCTATTACGGCTCGTTCGTAAAGGATCAACCCGTAGTCGCTCTCGATAAAGTGCATTACGCTGGAGAAATAGTCGCCGCCGTTGCGGCAGAGGATGAGGCAATCGCCGAAGAGGCGCTAAAGAGGATTAGCATCGAATACGAAGAGTTGCCGGCCGTTATTACTATTGAAGATGCGTTGAATAAGGATGCCCCGCTGGTCCACGAGCGGCTCGAAAAGAAGCCGGCCGTGTTCGGAAGAGGTATGAAGAGCATTGAGCATGATGGAAGCAATATCTATTTTCATGTTCAATACGAGCGCGGAGACGTCGAAGACGGATTCCGCTCCGCAGATTTCATATTCGAAGATAGTTTCTTTTCCGCTGCCAATCAGCAATACCCGTTGGAATCCCAAATCGCCATCGTAGATTTCAACGGCGAAGATTTTACCATATGGAGTGCGACACAAAGCCCTTTTAGAATTCGTGACGAAATCGCAGGGCTTTTCAAGGTCGATTCCAAACGTGTCCGGGTGGTTATTCCTTATTTAGGTGGGGGGTTCGGCGCAAAAAGTGTGATCGGAGCCGAAGCAGTGGCGGCGACGCTCTCCTATATGAGCAAAAGACCTGTCCGAGTCGCCTTTAGCGCTGACGAAATGTTTAAAACTATCTGCCAACCCGCCGCTAAAATGATCATTAAAACAGGTGTGAAAAGGGACGGAACTATTGTAGCGCGCCGTTCCGAAATTTATCTGAACAGCGGGGCTTACTCCAACAGCGTTTCGTCGATCGCGACGAAATCTTGTTATCGTGCCCACGGACCCTATCGGATTCCCAACGTAACGACCGACGCCTATGCGATCTATTCGAATACCGTGCCGGCGGGTGCGTTTCGCGGGTTCGGTGGCCACCAGACGGCGTTTGCGATCGAATCCCACACCGATATGCTCGCTCACCGTCTTCGTGTTGATCCTGTCGAATTCAGACTGAAAAACCTATTAGAGAAAGGTGAGGAATACGCTGCGGAGGATACGCCAATCGACTGTGACGTGAAAGACCTTTTAAGACAGCTTTCACGAGCAATCGGTTGGACGCCAGAAGATCGGAAGCCGCAACAAACTACGACCAAAAGGACTAAGGGGGTTGCCTGTGTCGTCAAGGATGGCGGTGGTACGAAAAAGGAAGCCAACGCAATAGTCAAGGTGCAGGCAGACGGAAGGATCGTCTTGATTTGCGGCACGGTCGAAATCGGTCAGGGTTCTTCAACAGCGCTATCGCAGGTTGTTGCGGAACAGTTCTCTTGCCCAGCTGAAATGGTTGAATTCGCAACAATTGACACGGCCTACACCCCGTACGATACGGCGACGAATGCGACCAGTGGCGTTTTTACCATGGGCCGCGCGGTCCTGCAGGCTGCGCAGGATGCGCGCGATCGGATGCTTTCGATCGCAGCAATGGCCCTCGATACTTCGGAATTGTCCTTAGAGAATGGAAAAATTGTCTGCCGGGGAAAGGCATTCAACTTTCAAGAGGTATTACACGGGACTGAAATCGTGGGGACGGGTGAGTGCAAGTTCGATCGCAATGAGCAGATTCCAATCGGCTATCCGACTCCATTTTGGGAGATAGGGCTTGGAGCTGCGGAGATCGAAATAGATGAGATGACTGGCGATATTAGGATTCTGAAATTTCGGTCGATCACTGATGTGGGCCGGATTATCAATCCTCTTCATTGCAGGGGACAGGAAGAGGGAGGAATTCTCTTCGGCATTGGCCAAACGCTGTTGGAAGAGCTTGTATATGAGGACGGGCGTCTCATCAATCCAAATCTAACCGATTACCGTTTGCCACGTTTTCGTGACCTCCCTGATTCTTTGGTATCGGTTATCCATGAAGAAGAAGAAATCGTCGGTTCCTATCAACCCAAAGGGTCAGGCGAAAGCGGAATTCTTGCCGTATCCGCTGCTGTGTGCAATGCCATCTATAATTGTACCGGAATACGAATGTTGGACTTGCCGGTAAAACGAGAGAATGTCTGGAAAGCCATGCATTCTATTCGCGAATGACGCGAAGGCTCTGGCTTTTGAAGCCCATCGGTCAACAGCCACATTTGATATTCTGGAAAGGTTGAGAACACAATTGCAATGTCAAAATTAGCTCCGCAAAGAAGAACTCCATGGGATCGCTCTTCATCCGTGGAGAAAGCCTGTTTGGTGCTTCGCTGCTTCACACCGTCGAAATCCAAGTGGCGTTTATCCGAGCTATCGCGCCATCTCAAATTTCCCAAAAGTGGGGTGTTTCGGATAGTTCGAACGCTTGATAGCCAAGGTTTTTTGCGACACGAGGACAACTCAAATGAATACGAATTGGGATTCCGTATTTTTGAACTGACAGGAATGCTTTTCGGTGAAACGAAATGGCTGAGTGAAAAAGCGGACCCGTATCTGCAGCAGATCAATGAGAGATGTGGTTTCTTGGCCTCGCTTGCGACTATGGAACACGACGAGGTGGTGGTGCTCGGTCGTGTGGAAGCCACTCATCCTCTCAAAGTTGCTTATCCTGTTGGGACCCATCTGGCCTGTAATAATGGCGCATCGGGAAAGCTATTGCTTGCGTACAACTATTCCAAGGAAGAGATTCGAGAACTGCTACGAGCTGGTAAGATCAAGAAGCTTACTGAGAAAACGAAACTGGATTTGAACTCTCTCCAGGCTGAATTTCGTAAGATTCAGCGCATGGGCTATGCGGAGAACGATGGGGAGTCAGTTCCCGGAACGGTTGGATTAGCCGCGCCGGTTCATTCGGCAGAAGGGCATGTTGTAGCCGCCCTTTCTATTACCGCGCCCGAGTCCCTGTGCTCTCTGAAGAAACTGAGAGCTTTCATCCCCATTTTGACAAGCGCCGCGGCAAGACTGTCACGGGATTTGGGTTCTCGAAAGACAGCGAGTTTTGGCTATTAATCTGGCTCTACACCGCTAGAACTTTTCTGTAGCCGCTGCAGCAAGACATTGTCTGATTATAGTCATCGAGTCGTGACACCATTGGTGTCATGTCGTCGTTCCACGGCGCGGATGATCCTGAATGTTTGACGCTATCCCTACGCGCAGCTCGAAGCGGTTGGATCCTCGATGACCGTTCCAATTTGGTTGTGCATCAAGGAATCAAATTCAACAGATAAGTAGTCTCTTATTTTGTGGTTTCCATTCACGCTACTCGACAAATGCCCCCAAAGTTGCCCCCTCTTGCGTCGTTTTATTCGATGTCAATTGGCCACTGCTCGAAACTTTTGCACCCTTCGGCCGCCGATTGTCTCCCCAGTGAAGAGATCACCCTTAGAGTTCATGGTAATGGTATGTAGGAACGTGAACTCGCCCGCCATGTGACCGGGCCGACCGAACCCCGATAGCGTCTCTCCGGTCTCACGATCAAGGGTCCAAACAATCTCGTCGAGCCCGTCGGAGACGTACATATATTTTTGGGCCTTGTCCAATGACAAACGAATCCACCAGGGCTGTCCATGGCCGGCAAGGTCTGCTCGTCTTCTTTTAAGAAAGATGTTTTTCTTGAAGTTGCCCATTTTGTCGAAAACTTGGATGCGTCTGCCTTCCCGGTCACATACGTATAAGAGACTGTCGCTCGAGAGAGCTACGCAGTGTACAACCGTGAGAAACACGCCGCCCATGCCTGCTTCGCTTTCGGATTGTGTGGCTTGGCGACCAAATTGGCGAATGTATGTACCATTGCGATCGAAAACTACAATGCGGCGGTTTCCATAGCCGTCAGCGATGTACACCTCGCCGTTGGCCGGATCAACCGCAAAGCTCGCAGGCCTGTTGAGCAACGTATGACTTGAATTCAACGCAGCGCCCTTTATTGTGCCATCCGACGTGTCGAATTTCCCTTTAGTGCCGATCTGCAACAAGAGTTTCCCGTCATGCGAATACTTTTGGGCTATCGCGTCCGCATTCCCGCCTATCCATATATTGCCTTCGTAATCGAAGTAGCAGTCGTGAATGCCCCCAGGAACAACCTTCGGATCACCCCAGGAATTAACAACATTGCCGTCCGGATCAAACTCAATTACCGGTGGCGCGGCTTTGGCGATTTCTTTTTCCTGGTTCGTTAGATTGGTCGGGTCGGCGGTTCGGCTCACAATGAACACGTGGTCATTGGAGTCAACGCAGGTGCCACCGACGTTTCCAGTTACCCAATCAGCCGGCAGTGGCTTGGGCCAAAAAGGGTCTACTTGAAATTTTACTGGCGTTACTGACTGACCTCGTAGAACGTTGCCCTCGTGCGAAAGAGTATTCCAGAGCCCCAAGGCGATACTCCACGCCGTTGCAATCGAGAGCAAATGGACGACCCTTTTTGATTCCATTGGAGTTCTCCTACTTCAAATGGATGAAATGTTTCGCGCCTGCCATTCCGCGGTTTAACCTTAAACCATCCATAGTGTCAGGCGGGTAGAGATGTCTAGAGCTGTCGTCTATCGGAAGAAATAGAATTTGCCGCATAGTTTGGGCAACGTGTGTCGATCCACATAATGTTGACGAGTTAGGGCAGGTGGAGGATATTGCGTCCATTTGAATTTGATCGGTCGACCGGTGTCAGAGTACAGATCACAACCTATGGACACCGGACGAGCTCAGTGTCATTGCGGTGGCGTCGTCTTTGAAATAGACGTCGCAAACGGCTTCGAGTAGCTAAGATGCTATATTGTTCGCTCGGGGCGAGGGCGGCGTTCGCCGTTATGGCTACCGTCCCGCTAGAACTGCCACGAATTCTCAAACGCATAGAGAAGCTGAGCTTTTGACAGTGGAGTGGACAGCCCGCACGGCGAAGCATTACTTTATAGCATCTGCGCATTTAGATGCACCACAAAATGCCGCAGCAACTCCAATGAATACGGCTTCAATGTCGGTTGCGTCGGGGAGTGTCAGTCCATTCGGAGCGGTGACTTCCCTCATATGACTGCGAGTGAACGCAGCCCTAGCAACAGGTTGGACCGGCCAAAACCTGGGCGTGAGAGCGTGCGCGATTATTCTGTTTATACGACTATGTGTCTCAGAGGAACGGGCGAAACTTGGAGTATCCAATGAAACTAAAACATCCGGTATTGATGATGATTTTCGTCTTCGCTTCGGTACTGGTTCTCCATCGCGGCGCAGCAAAAACTCAAGACGAGGTTCAACCTACAAATGACCTGCCGAATGTGTACCAAACGATCGCGCCGTGGGGAAAACTCCCCGAGACTCGAAGCTGGGCGCATTAAGTTCGGTTGCGATCGATAACGATGGTCAATCCGTGTGGGTTGCCGACCGCTGCGGCGCCAATCCCGAGACCCCACCTGGAGCATCGGCGTTTCAGTACGATAGCTGCGCCGGCTCAACTCTGCCGCCTGTTCTCAAGTTTGATTCCGCGGGGAATGTCGTGAAAAGTTTTGGCGCAGGTATGTTCATTTTTCCCCACAAAATTTACATCGATCGAGACGGCAACGTTTGGGTCGTTGATCAGCGATCAGCGAACGAGCGAGAGCTTGCGAAGTCTCCGGCAGAGAAACAGAAGGGGCACACCGTCGTTAAGTTCAGTCCTGATGGCAATGTTATGTTGGCACTAGGAAAATCCGGAGTTGCCGGAAATCCGCCGGAGGCGTTGACACAACCGACGAGCATTGTGATCGCGTCAAATGGTGATCTGTTCATTTCAGAGGGCCACAATCAGAACCCTGATGCGCCAGCGGAAACCGTCTCGCGCATTTCGAAATTCACCAAAGCCGGCAAGTTCATAAAGTCCTTCGGCAAATTTGGCACCGGACCTGGAGAATTTAGAGGGCCGCATGACATTGCGATGGACGCAGACGGAAGACTCTTTGTCGCCGACCGCGGCAACATGCGGATCCAGATTTTCGATCAGGACGGAAAATACCTCGGAGAATGGAAGCAATTCAGCCGCCCCAGCGGGGTTTATATCCGAAACGATCTGATCTACGTGACGGATTCCGAATCGAACGGCGTCGCGCCGCATCCGGGATGGAAGCGAGGAATTCGGATCGGAACTATCAAAGACGGCAAAGTTCTTTACCGCATTCCGGATTCGCTCGAACTCAAGGGAACCAGCGGAGCCGAAGGCTTGGCAGTGGACGCGAAGGGTAACGTCTATGGCGCCGAAGTTGGACCGCGCCGTATTACGAAACACGTCCGACAGTAGAAGATCTGATTAACTGAGGCAGTTAGCGAAGCAGGCTAGCGCGGTTACAGTAGTGGGCGCGGCGCGGCAATTTTGGGGCAACTTGGGGCGTGAATGATTACGGTCTTACCTGCTCGTCATAATTACAGTTAGTTGCACGATGGGTGCGATTGTCCGATCAGCAATCGATCTGGGAAACGAGCGCTGTTCGTGGCTCAAACGCTGAGCCCTTGGTGATTCAAATCGCCACCTACTGATTGCCAGTTAGTTTCCCGTACAATTCTCTTTTCCGATTCACGAACTTCGCGGGCCTGTTTCCTTTGTGTTTCCATGGCGAAACATCAAGACTTGACAACATCTACTATTCAGGAACCTGCATTGTGCTCCTGATCTGCGGTTAACGGGACGGCTTGAGGGGATCTGGAGAGCTTGCGGATTCTTCTTCACTCCTTTTGCAATACCTTTTTCACAGCGAAGCCGAGCAGACACTTGGCTCGGTGTTTTCTGTGAGCTTACGAGAGAAATCCGACTATAGTAGTAGCTGCTTTTTAATCTTTTTGTTTGATTTGTTCGCGGAGTTTCAATATCTAGTTGCGCATGAACATCTACGATGTCACCGTCAAGCAACTCAGGCGAGCTGTTTCCATTAAAGAACAAATAGAAAATCTGACTCAGGAGCTCCGCAGTATGTTTGAGCCAGCGGCCGGTTCAACGGCAGCTGGACGAAAAAAAAGGCGGGCACTCAGTGCTGCAGCGCGAAGAAAGATCGCCGCTGCTCAAAAGGCTAGATGGGCAAAGTTGCGCCACAGTGAGCCCGGGGCGCTTTCCGCTAAACCGAGTCCTAAAAAATCGAAGAAGAGAATGAGTCCAGCAGCCCGGGCAAACCTCTCCGCTAAACTGAAGGCTTTCTGGGCATCTAAAAATAAACCCGCCAAGCGATAAATCACTCTAAGAACCAAAAACCGGTCACCGAAGCTGTCGGCTCCGTTCGGTGACGTTCCATGGCTGTCGTCAGTGGTGAGATGTATTTCTGACGACCGTCCCGATTTTCGAGTCGCTTTGAACCGCTCCCGGCAGCTTTTCATCGCCTCGGGCGGTCGACGCCTGCGAGATGCAGATCTTTTCATCTTCCAGCTGTTTGATACGATTTTCCAATCTATTTAATGGAGTTTGAGAGCGAAATCTACATAAGATTTCTCATTGATGGCGTCTGTCGCAACAACAAGCGTCTCTCGAAAACAACACCATTCTGCAGGAGCATATTGGCAAACCAGCAAAGAAATCGGGGATATAGACTATCTCACGTTATGACGGGTATCAAAACCTGCGACGAAAATAGTCGCAGTCGGTGGTACTGCTCCAACGGTCACCTATGGCTCTGTTAGTAATTGCATTCCGGTATTTAGCTTCAGTACCGCAGGGAAATGGAGTCAGAAATGGTTAACCCGGCGGTAATAGCGGATCAAGTTCTTTTTAGACCAAGGTCTTTCTAAGCGGATTCGGGCTAGAAGGTGGGGCATATTATTTGCTGTTTCTTCCCGTATGGAGTACTACTGCGAGCATTGCCATCGCTACAGAAACGGCGACGGATACAGAGTGACGAGCGAAGAGTCTGAGTCCGCGAGACTAAACCTTGTCGTTTGCTATGAATGTTATCTTGACGCGCGGCGACTAGGTCTATGCACAGACAGAATAGGGGCCAACTTAGCTAACGGCCGAATGCGATATTTGCAGGCGACCGGAATAGACGCGCTGGCCTGAAACTATCCATCTTTGTTAATCTCGCGCGCTCTTTTATCGTCTGGCAACCCGGCAAAGCTTGTGTCTGTCAACTGACCATCCGGCCTGCCATTCTTGGAACTCGGCCTGCGCAACCAGTTCAGCCACTGAAGTTCTGCATTTTACGTTGATAAAGCGTTCGCCATTTCTCGTTAGATCTCTTGAATCCCCATTTATCTCCGGCGTCGATGCTTCGCTGTTTAGCTCATAGTTCTTTCGCGGCGGCTCAGCAAACGAAGCAACTTCCTAATAACCTATCCGCCCGCGCCAGCACATTGGGCGGGATCATGACACCGATGTGTTTGGCTGTTTTCAGATTGATGACCAGTTCGAACTTGTTTGGTCTTTCGATGTGGAGATCTCAGGGTTTGCGCCCTTGAGAATTTTATCCACGTACTCAGCGGCGCGACGAAACTGGTAGGCCCGATCGTACATGTACGACATCAACCCGCAACTCGCGCCGGGCGGCGTCGAGCTTTGCCTGATCACTGCGGAGGTCAACGCGATCTTGCCGGATCTCTTTCAAATCTTCCCTGATTTCCTCCACCCGTTCGCGGTTATCGCTCCGGCTGCGGGACGGTTGCCTTTCCCGATGCGACAAACCGCCGGTCTTCTGTCACGGCGAAGTCGCGCCGAGATGCTGCCGAAAGCGCCGCGCTCTTGACCGCACAGCCGGGGCGCGACAGCAAATTGAGTGCGTTAACGTGATCGGGAAACAGTTCGTTCCGGTCGCGGCTCCAGTAAGAGCGTTCGAGGGATCGCGCTTCTTAGGCTGGATCGGAAGCGTTGTTCGATTGCGTCTATGCTGTTTTGGAGTTTACGGGATTTGTTCCTTGCAGACCATAAAATGTCCTTGGCATATTCTGACGCATCGCGCAGAACATCGGAGGATCTGCGTAGCTGTTGGTGATATTCCAACTCGGCATAGTTGGTTGAAGTGTTTGTGTCCGTTCGCGGGGTTTAGCAGGTTGAAAATGAATGGCATGCATCATCAGCCTTTACCGCTACACAACTGAGAACATTTTTGATTCCAGCAGCGCACACTCAGCGCAGAGGCGATTGTCGTCTTTAGGTCGATGTATCCGACTTTGGATGAACTCTGTTTCCCGCCAAGAGAGGCACTGAGTGTTGTGTAAGCCACTCCGAACTGATGGAGTCTTTGCGCTTCGGTAGACCAAGAACATCTATTCGAGGTTACGTCGTGCAAAGCCCGGGTCAAGAGGTTTCCTAAAAAATACTGCCTCGGCGGGTAGAAACTAGCTCACTGCAGCGAAATTTAGACCCCGAATGGTCGTAAGCGGTTGACCGATTTGTTGTAGAGAAAATCGAAAACCGCTTTAGCGGAACTGGCCTTTTAAAATGTAAGGGTGTCGAGATACGTATTGCCTTCTCCCGTGTGGATCAGCATATAAACTTTCTCGATGAAGGTTGGATAGAAAGACTGTCTCAAGAATGCCGACCTCTCCCGATATCGAGGAGTTGCTTCGCACCGTATGTCTGCAACCACTTCGGCGGCCAAGTCATCATCCGATCATGACTGGATATTTGGATGGTTCCGGGCGTATCAGTTCTACGTGGAGATGCTTTCTCGCGTTCTTTACAATCGGGGCAGATGGAGTCGCCGTGCTGAGTATCCAGAACATCGCTTTGGATGAGATTATTTCTTGGCCAATGTGGACACTGAATGGCAATCTGAATGCAGCGGATTGTTTTGCCGACAAAAAAGTATGCCCATCGCAGGACCCCCCTCTGTGGTTGAGGTTCGGGCTTCCGGTCCTGCGGCCCCGGTTCGATAAGCTCGGACGTTAGTTAGATACCGCCGAACAGATCGCACTTGCGACCAGTTGTCGAGGCAAATCGTGAACCTCATCTGACGCCCGTCATCTCCGCGATGAATCAGTAAAAATAAGACGCAACCAATTACACACCGGACAGTTTACCGAACTACGTGATTCCGATTGACACTTCTGATAGCTGGTGGGAGGATCTCGTCGGCGTTGGCAGTAGAATAAGGTAGCCTCTTTTTTTAGACTATCTGATCTGATCAGGAGAAAAAATAATGCATCCCATGTTTATAGTAGCCATTCCCTTAGTGTTGGTGATTGCGGGTATGGTGCTGAACAAAATTGGGCTTTCGTTCGATCAGCCTCCCAGTTCAGCGGAGCAAGATCCGGCAAAGAGAGCGGCGGCAGAAAGTGAAGCTTACCGCCGCTTCTTTGATTTACAGAGAAGCCGTGCTCTGGCAAGGCAGAAAAGGGTCGGTCAATACGCCTGGTTGCTTATCATTGCTATTATCGGTTCGTTCATCTGGCTATATCTATATACCGTCAACAAAACCGCAAACACGACTCGAATTGCCGCGCTTCAGACATTGGCAATTGAAGAAGGCAAGGGGACCGTTCTCGCGGTCACGCTGAAGGACGGAACCAATGGCAAATACCTGGTCAAATCACCCACAGCCGAGGCCTTGTCTGCCGCAACGAAAGAAGGAGCCTCGAAACGGAAAATCTCATCCTACGACATGGAACAATCAGGTACGGTCGTGAACATCGGCGAGAGTCCCTTGCCTGTCGGTGTGGCACTTAAGGTATCCAGTGACCCGACAATGAAAAAGGACTGATTTCCTGAGCCGAATGCTAAACCCGTCGGCTTGATCAAACACTTTCAGGAACCCCGCGCAGAAACTTGGACCACTACAGCGCATCACTTTTGTCGAAAACGAAACGTTGACATATTGGAGTAGCCGGCCGATATTGCAACCGATTTAGCTTTTATTGTCGGAGCCATCGCCGGAGATAAGCCGACCGACATTTGTCGCCGCCGACGGCAGCTCACTTAATAGTTAGCTTGGACCGAGGAGACTATGCGTCCAAGATTTCTCGCAGCAGCAAGTGTCGGCGCGATAATGCTGTTGTCGCATGGCTTCGCGGCAAAGGTCGCTGAGATAAAAGTCATAGCCGCCGCTCCCATGACGGCGGTGTTCAAGGAACTCGAACCGCAATTCGAACGTGATACTGGGGCACAAGCTCGTCACGATATTCGCAGGAACCTCGCAGGTGAAGCAGGAGATCGACGCCGGGGAGACGTTCGACGTAGCTATTTCCATCACGTCTGGGATCGACGATTGGATCAAAGAGGGCAAGATCGTCGCCGCCACGCGTGCGGCTGTGGCCTACGCCAGCCTAGGCGTGGGGGTACGGGCAGGCGCACCCAAGCCCGACATCGGTTCGGTCGACGCGTCCAGGCGCGCGCTGCTCAATGCGAAATCAATTGCTCATGGCGCGGATGGCGCGATCCCCGCTTACTTCAGGGGTTTGCTTGAGCGCCTTGGAATTGCCGAGGAGATGAAACCGAAACTCAAGCCGATGGCGACCGTTGCCGTTCTCAAGAGCGTTGCAAGTGGCGAACTGGAATTCGTCGTTGCCGCCGTTCCGACTATCCTTGGTGCACCTGGGGTTGAACTAGTCGGTCCATTCCCATCGGAACTGCAGACTTATATCAGTTTCACGGCAGGCGTTAGCAGTGGCGCCAAGGAGCCGGAGCAGCCCAGGCTCTGATCAACCTTCTTACTTCTCCTGCGGGTGCTGTGGTGATCAAGTCAAAAGGTATGGAACCTGGCACTCCACGATAAGTCCTGTGCCGCAATGCAAGCTAACAAAAGGATGGATGCGCTTTGCCCATCTCGCCCGCTGCGCAGCGGCAATCTTCCTTCTCGCTGCCGCGCTCATGGTGCGCTTCTTGGTCGCCGTAGCTCGACTTGCCACTCACTGAGCCGTCGAGTAGTCTGCGCAGTTCGTTGTTTAAGGTATCGAGTTTTTCTTTGATCGAAGCAGCTCGCCTTAGTTGCTGGGCTGTTCATGATCGTCACTTACACACCAGAGCAAAGTAAATCAAGCCTCACTCATACCGCAAGATACGATAACTGTGGCCCAGACGGCCACTTCCTATGAGCATCTGCTGAATCGCTCACTCAATTGACCCACGACTCTGTTATTAACGATTTTCAGGCAAAGTTGCCGCCGAGACTGTGCCTGCTTTGTACCCAATTGTCGTAACGAGTTCTTCAAATCTTTACCCGAAAGTACCGGCACATGCCGTGCTCTTATGGCTTGCCGGTGTCTACAATCGCCAGCGGGAGAGGAATGAAAATGAGAAAACCAATCACTGCGGGTAAGATATTGCTTGCCTATGTTCTCGCGCAAGTTGTCTGGCTTGTAGTCCTCACTCAATATCGACTTGGCTAAGTTATGCTTCGGGTGGGCCGAGGTCCTCTGAACTCTGTTTTCAAGATCTGCCTGGTCACCTTAATTTTTCTGTTTTTCTTCTATTCAGCCACAATCGCTATGAGTTTGATGTCCAGCCTAGATTCGGCGTTGCTAAGGTTTTGACGTTGAAGATGCGAATAGGCGTAGCGGTGAGATATTCGTGGGATCGCTGGAGGGACTATTTCAGAAAGAAATATTGCCTCGTATTTTTGACAAGCTACTCCTGTATCTGTTCGCCAACAGAAACAAATTCGCAACACCGTTTAATCGCTAAGGCTTTGAAGATTCGTAGGAGGACTATCATAGCAATAACGTTCATCGCCGCGCCCTGGGCTACAGGCGTTGTTAGCGTAATTGCCTTTTGTTTGATCCGAAATTGAATCCAATTTTGCTTCTAGCATCCCTGGCCCATCCGAGGGACTGACACGTAAAGCATGGCCGACAGCAAATCTGCACCCGAAACAATTGCGCTACTCGGAAAAACGATGGACGAGTTAGCTCGGCAAATTGGAGCCACGGCCCCGGATGACCCGGACGAAAAATTCTGCTTAATGAGTTTCGGAAACTAATAAGACTTCGAGTCTGGTTGAAATCGAAAACCAATAAACTGTTCGTCGAAAAGGCCGATGAGCTTGCACGCGAACTGGCGTAACTCAGGGTAGCGTGATCGCCATCGGGTAGAAGTACTGACGAAAATTCGGCGGTTGATCCCGTCGCTGAAAGAACACTAGCTTTATTCTTGCCTAATTTCTCTCGCCGTCGTTGCCATTTCGCAAGTCCAATAAAACTCGGGTGCCTCAAGTGAGCGTCGGGAGTCCACTCACGAAACTCTATCTGAGCAACAAGGACTGGCCTTAACCACTGGCAGTCTTGCATCTCATCTTTAGTGAGGGAATAAAGCGCTCACCGTTTCTCCGGCAGGTCAGTAATGGACATTACTCAGTCCAGAGCAAGCTTATGGTTTCGGAGCATACCTTTCGACTAATCTCAGGACCTCATTGAGTGAAAACGGTTTTTGAAGACAATTAATGAATCCTGCTTCTAGCAATGTTTGCATGTACGATGCTGATATGTAATCAGCGGTCCATCCGACAATCGGAATATTTGGCTTCAACTCCAATATGTGCCGCGCGACCTCTACTCCGTTCATGTCGGGTAAGCGGATATCTAAGAGTACGAACTTAGCAGCTGAGCTGGCGGCTTTTTGGATGGCATCTGCACCGTTTGCCGCTTGCATGACTTCGTAGCCACGAGAATGCAGGAACAATACTACGAGTTCCCGAAGGTCTTTATGATCCTCAACAACGAGAATTGCGTGCGGTGCCACGCTGAGAGGCATCGTCAAGGCTAATAAGCGCATCATGGTCGGCTGTCGAAACAGCTTTTGACGGGATCAACCAAGCGCAATCGAGAGGCCAGTGAAAGGATTGGACTTATGTGTGTCAGTAATCTAGGACTTACCCAAAATCGGACGTTTGCCACAGTCGTAATTTGCCGGGAATTGTTATTGTCAGTTATCGAGATGTCATCAGACCGCATGTAAATGCGTCAATTCGAGCGAAAATATGAATCGACAGACAGGATAGCGCAAGCGGGTGGGCAATATCGAATTTCACGAAGTTTTGGATCTAGTATAAGCGCGAGTTGATCGACCACTGACGGAAGAAGCGGCGCAGATGCTTCCCTGAGAAGCTAATCCGATTTTTTCCTTTTCTCCGCATCCTGCTCTCCGACAACATTGATGGCGCTTCAGAAACAAGAGCCGTAACGCTCGACGTATTTGGGATCGGCGAACATGCATGACTCACACACATACCGCTCGTTATCGAGCCGGTACTCTTCCCATTTGGTCATGTCGTAAAATCCAGCGCAAAACTCTTCTCCGCGAATTCCCTCAACGACTTGTTTGCAGCGGTCACATTTAACTTTGATTGATTTGATCCGCGAAAGAGTTTTCATTTCTCAACGCCCAAGCTGTCGCGATTGGTTGAGCGAAATCAGTTTGGAAGGAGCCTTCTCAAACATGCGACTTCTTGCCAAAAAGATTGCAGTCTCAATGTCTCGACGCACTTTGCTCTCAGTCAAATGATGCCGCTTGGCCAGCTCGGCGATGCTCATCCCGGTAGTGATGCGCTCTATCGCAAGCTCAATACACTGGAGCACTCGTCTCTGCCGCCTATCTCGCTGAACGATTTCTCGCTGGATCTTGGCAAGTTTCTTTTCGACTTTGATCATCACCGGATCGCGAACTGGTGTTTCCAAGACTCCTCCGCACCTTCTTTTTTAACCTGGTGGCGGAACGGATTTTCAGAGATGTCGGTGCGAAAGGTGTGGCTTACGTTGCCCAGCTCGAGAATTTCTATTGAGCAGGGGACGTGCCGTTAAGTGCGGGGGTGTTCTGGAGAGGTTTCTGCGAGATCAACTGACAAGTGTGTCCAATCGCCCATGGCAGTCATGCCCGCACAAAATTCTGTAATCGCTTCAAAGTCAGTAATGTCTCAACGGAGACAATTTGACGGTTAGCTGTCACAGCGACTTTGCCGAAAACTCGAATACTTACAGCTGGACTTCTTATTGCTGTTTGCCACCGTTCATCAGCTTCGAGATTACGGCTTCGTTCGCCTGGCAAGGGATCGGCAGAGCGACGAAGAGGAACGCGCTCTTTAAGGAATGCACCGATGGATCTCGATCAAGGTTGCAGGAATTAATGATCGAACTGCCAAGGCTGGCGATGTGGGATGACTATGTGCGCTGAGTGGCTGACTCACTCTCGACTGTCTCGAACTGTTCTCTTGGAATATGAGCCGAGGCAAGCACCTGGTCTAGTTTAGCGGGGTCATAATTATCGGCTGATTTAGCACGCTGCTTTATAATCATGGTAAGGGTAACGCAGAGCGACATTGACGATTCACGCTCAGTTCGTTTAGGATAATGGCGCGCCCAAATAATACCGATGTCTTCCTCGTCCAGTCGGTCCATTTCACTTCCACGCTGAGGAACATAGTATTCAAAAATTGTAGAACAAATTTATCTCCCCGCAAGGCCAATTGAAGAAAGATTGAAGAAAATTGTCAAATAGGGGGCTATTTTCGCTTTTTGTCAGTTTGATTTGTGTTTTGGCACTGTGCTAAAGATTGGCGCTTATCTCACGGAGAAATCGTGATTCTGCTCGTAGATGACGAAGAAGGATACCGAGAGCTTATTGCTCGGGTTCTTACAAAGGCTGGGTACGAAGTTCTTCAAGCAGCCGATGGACTCGAAGCCCTATCGTTGCTTGAAAAATCAAAAGTCGATTTGGTTATCTCCGATATCTTAATGCCCGCTCTAAATGGGTATGCATTGGTGGCTCGACTCCGTGCGAGATGGCCCAAGATGCCGGTAATTTTAACGACCGGTTTTCTTTCCCAGGAGTCTGCAAAAAGTATGATGAATGGCTCAGTGGATTTTATTCCGAAGCCCATCATCGCCGAGACATTATTAGACATGATCCAGCGTAGGACGCCGCCGCCGCCGAGTCACTGAGAGTCAACCTCGTGATTCGGAGTTCTTACCGGCAGAATCTTTCCGATCATCTTATGTTTGCTCGCCGCTGATTCATCGTCAGATTCGCTGACAGCACTCGCCCCTTTCCAGACTACCATCGGTTGTGCTAAGTAGTTCAGCCGCATCTATCTTGGAGGTATGCATCAATGGCCAAACAACAACGGTGGAACTGCTTTGGACCTGCTAACAAAAGCAACGAATGATGTTGCACGAGAAATCGGCGAGATGGACCCGGATGACCCCGTTCAACCTGAGCGCGTCAAGGAACTTTACGCGCTGACAGAACTTATCAAATTAACCAAGGCCCAACGAAACAAACTGATTTATGAGAAAATGGATGCGCTCGCTCGCGAGGTTGGCTCATTAAAGCCAAGAGACCCGCGTCGAGCAGATATCATGAATGAGATCATTCGATTGAGCCATTCTGATTGTAAACCGATGGCTGGCCAGCGGACACATTCGGCGCGCTTTAGCACTCACGCCTGATCTCTCTCGGCCCTTGTCGTCCCGCAGCCCAGTAAACTCGCGTTCCGCAGGTGACGTCGGGCGTCCACTCCGTTACCTCGATGCGCCAGCAAAAATGACAACACGTGAACTTTGCGGTACTTTTCTCTGGGCCTGAACTCGCGACGGCGACTGATCTCTACAGATGAACAACAAAAAAGCGGCAGGAATTACCTGCCGCTTTGTACTGTTAACGTGGCGCTTTCTTCCCCGTCTCGTCAGGGCGCACAGGACACTTTACCCGAACCGCTGACGCATTGAGCATTGAGTTCGGTGGAAATGGGGTTTGGATCAGCCACGGAGTTCAACGATCCGGGAACCGTACAATTACCGGTGGACCCGCCATCGAGCAGGAGCGCATCAAAGCCACTGTATTGAGCAGGTGGCGGGAACGAAGCATTTGACTTGATCGTAATATCCGCTTTCACCAGGAAGCTTTGGCCAGCAATAACCGGAATGCCTCCCGAACCGCACAGGGTTGTGGCCGGCGCGGTCAGGCACATCGAAACTCCTTTAGGACTGGCAACCGGATCACCATCAAAGAAGCTCGAGAGATCTGAGAGCGTGTCGATCAGCGAATTTGACGAGAAAGTCTTGACGGCTTGAGCACCCTTTAGCTGAAAATCGCTGTTGATCCCGAACCGAGTATCAACACACTGGGCAACACTGCAGGTGTTTGTTACCACGACAATATAGTGGGGGTTCTGCGGGTCACTCGAAACCTGGCCGTTATTAACTTTTTTTGAAACTTGGATCGAACCAATCTGAGCAGTGTTGTCATTGTTGGTGATAAACGAATAGGCTTTCAGACAATCGGTCGGGTGAGCTAAAAGCAGATGCACCTGAATTGTCGTGACAGTGTCGAGATTGGATCGATTTGGGGTAACCAGCTGAAGATTGGCAACCAGTTCTGATCCATCGACCTGAAAAGACGGATTAGTCGCTACCAAAGCAGGAATGTTAATATTGACTTTTGTCGAACCGTGCCAGTTGACGCTATCGACGTTGAAACCGTCCGTGACCGGAACAACATCCAAGTTTGCCGATCCGGTCTGTTTGAGACTCAAGGTTAGCGGATAGTTGGTTGGAGGCGTAGCCTTCCCGCCCTGGATTGATAGGTCGAGCGTAAAATAACCGAAATTACCCGCTGGAAATTGATACCCTTGAACCGTATAGAACAATTGGATCGTACCAATGGCGTATGTGCCTTGGGAGTACTGGGTGCCGTTCTGAATGATAATGGGGTTTGGTGGGCTAAGCGGCGTTGCGACCGCGGCCACTACTGCATCTTTCGCCCAGGCTGACGCTGCCGCTGCACAAAAGGCAGTGCACAGGTAAAATCCGAAGACTAATTTTTTGAAAGCTGTTTTCACCGTTAATTCTCCTTTTTTTATCAGACCAAAAACGCCTCGAGTTTCTCGCGGAATTTTACTACCCGCTGCCCGCCTGCTCTTAGATGAACAGCAGAGTGCGCTCAAGCACAGGAGCTTTGGATACGCGGCAGAAAAGCAGCGATGGGGCCATCCGTTTCAAGGAGTGATGATTTGAACTGTGGTAGGCGTCTTGGTTAGTTTCGGTAATTCAGAAATGTAGAATCGCTCGATACCCGGCACCTCAACAGCCCGGCGATTATGACTCGAACTCCAGCATGCGGTTTGATTCGGGCAAGATGAAGAAAGCTGGTAACTAGTTGCTAGTGCACGTCTCCTAAATAGATCCCCGATCGTTTGGCACCGCCAAGAAAGCATGCGATCAGGCGAGCGTTTGGTGATGAGTTTCAGCGGAGGGATGACATGAACGACAAAGCACTTGTCGTGTTTTGGCAAATTGGAATAACCAAAGACCGATAGGCTTTTCTGAACCAGTTAAGAATGTGACGGGAGTGGTTGCTCTTGCGAAGTTTTCGCCGTTTGAATCCGCTAAGATCTACTCGGTAAAGCATGGCATTTCTTATGCTATTGGCTTGCTAGAGGCAGCTAGCGAGAGAAATGCCCGTGCCCACCACTAACCAATCAGAGTCATTACGCGTTATTGGTCGTGATCTGGATCTACGCGGTATCAGAACCTTTATCGTACGCTGTGACGCTGAGCTTTTTATCGTCACTGGTGGTTATCAATCTCCTCCGGCCGTTATGCCAGTCACGCTGCATTATGCCTCTAGCGATATGGAAGGTCTTCATGTCGAATCAAAGCCTTATAATGGGAATAGCCCGACGCCGACGAAAGACTTTTCGAGCCTGGCGGAAATTTTGTCGACGATCGCGAGCTATGTGACCAGAAAACATAGTCGGTTAATTAGTATTTCTAATACTGCTTCGACTCCAACGTCGCCGATCATCATTATCAAATACGATTCGGTTAATTCTGAGCCGGTTGTGGAGATTTTTAAGGGCCCGCGATTTATGATTTGTGCATCTGTGTCTACAAGACAGAAACCGGCTCTCAGCAACTCACTCGGTTTACTCGGTTCAGTGATTTAACCGATGTTGATCAGCGACTTTAACAGCAGATGAAATTTAGAGCGTTTTCGCGACTGGATGCGACCCCCGTATGGTCAAATAGGGGTGAAAGGATTTTTCATCGGCCCTTAGCATACCGCCCTTACAACACAAAGCGCCGCAAACACGGGAAGGAAAGCGCTTGGTCATATGTCGGCCGCTGCATACGACAGATTCTAGTCTTTTAAGCGACTAAATAATCAGCTGAGCTTGACCCAGAACTTCCGCGCGTTGCCCTTCGACGCCTGGCTTCCAATATCGTAAAAGATCCCTGAAAGACTTCCCCGGCACAGTAACCCGATTACTGCGCAGAGACATTGCACTCTCCGCCCCGATTTCCTTGCGAGAAGCGGGCAAGCCTCTGATCCGGAACTATGCTAGGTGCGCGGATTTATGTCTCGAAACCGATGACAGCGCGGGAAGATAACCGGCACTGCGGCATCAAGTTCGTTACTTGCCGGATTTGCGGTGACTGACGGCGCCAAACGTCCTCTGCCGAGGTGCCGCAGAAACGAATTTAATTCATGCGCAAACGGACATTCGCGTACAGCGGCTCAAAAATGGTTACGGACTGAGATCATCGGAAAGCGGTTAATTCAGGGCGACGGAGCCGTCTTCGATATGTCTACTAGCATTGGTCAGAATACGTTTGTCTCGTGGGCTGATTGTAAAATTTAGCGCGGCCTCCCAAAGAACGCGTCCTCTTTGTGAACGTAGCCGCGGATCCCGTTCGTATCAAGAGAGCGGATGGTGTAGTAGTCTCCCATCCGGCCTATAACCTGGATACGAGTGCCAGGTGGGAGAGTCGTGATGATTTTTGCATTGTACGTCGGGCTTGAGCGCACAAACGAATTACCTGTCACAGCCAAATTTTCGCGGTTCGTTGATCCTTGTTTGTCTTTGCGCTGGGCTTGTCGAGGCTTTTCAGGTCGGACAGCGCCGGCGTCCAGGTCTTTGCTGGGGTTCAGAGCAGCCATGAGAACATTGATTGGCTCTTCATTTATAAAAGGGGACGCATCCTGATGGGGCGTGGATAGTATCTGCCTCTGAGGCGCAGGTGATTCCGTCTGGGGGACAATGGCAGAACTCTTCGGCTCGAGCGCAGCCGGTGCGAGCGCATTCGTTTTTATGACGTTGCGTCCGCCACTACGAGTCACCCCACCATCGCTATAGAAACCAAGAAGAGGAAATCTCCAATCCCCGAGATAGAGAAAAATAACCAATCCGGTCAGTAGAACTATAGCTACAGAAGCGCCGCCGATGGTCGGCCTCAACGAATGGTGAGTAATGAATGCTTTCCTGTCCTTGGGCATGCCCTGACGGTTACCAGTAGTCGAGAGCGCACCCGCATCTTTCCTGATCAACGAAGAGTCGTTGGAATCGTTGAATGACAGGTCGTCCTTCGGTTTTTCGTAAAGGGTTGGCGGCGGGCGATCTTTGATATCGTTCAATAACTTCGGCCCAGATTTAATGGTTTCCTCTTCTTCAGGCGCTTTGATGAGGGCGCAAAGCTGACTCTTCTGCTTAAACGAAGAACCTAGGGATAGCTCCTCAGCAACTTCGTCGATCATAGCGGCGCTGACTTTTTGTTCAGATGCGGCGTAAGCAATAAGTAATGCGTTGTCGCAGATAATATTAATGAGGCGGGGGATACCAGTCGAATAGAGGGCAATCTTTTCGACGGCGGCAGGATCAAAAAGTTTCTCTGTGGTATGGCCGATAACCTGCAGTCTCGAATCCATGTACGATTTCACCTCACTGTGCGCGACCGGTTTAAGTCTGGAGCGCAGGACCACGCGTTGCTTCAACTGACGAAGCGCCGGCTGATCCAGTTTTTGTTCGAGCTCGACTTGCCCGGCCAGAACAATTTGTACGAGCTTGTCTTTGGCGGTTTCCAAATTACCCAGGCATCTCAGCTCTTCCAGGGTTTCGAAGCTCAGATTTTGTGCCTCGTCGATTAGCAGAGCAACGATATTTCCCTTCCGAAATTGTTCAATTAAGTAATCGGTGAAGTGCGAAAGGGCCGACCGGCTGTCGCACGCCGGCAATCCAAGATCAGTCACTATTGAGGGTAGCAGTTCTGCATGATTGAACGGAGTGTACGGCACGTACGCTGTCTTGACCCTGGAATCAAAAGCGGTCTTGGCTCTTTTGAGAAGAGTAGTTTTTCCGGTACCTGCCTCACCGGTAAGTAGAATGAATCCCTTACGCGCCTCGATGCCGTAACCAAGAGTAGCCCAGGCTTCCTGATAAACCGTGTTCGAGTAATAGAACTGAGGGTCGGGCGTCACCCCGAATGGCGATTCACGAAATCTGAAGTGGGCGTTGTACATACAACTTTCTCCCGCGCGATCGTGCATTGGGCGATACGACTTCCGCGATTGCATTATATTTGTCAAATACTGCCAATTATAAACAAAAGCTGCCAACTATACCAAGAAATAGACTAGCGATGCAAGTCGCGATTCCTTGCGTTATAGCAGGGGGCCGGAAGCCCGCCTCCGCGATCGCCATGAGGGCTGGCGCCATACGCGGGCCCGCACGGGAAGCAAGATCGCGCAGAATCTGGACGCGCCGAGCGATGTCGATGCCCTTGATGCCTTCGGACACCCGGCCCACAGTTCGGTGGCCGCAGAACAAGACGCTTTGGACCTGGCAGCTGGTGCCGACTCCTTGGCGAAGTTAGTCATCGCCAAGGGCGTCATCACCGAGGAAGAGTTCAAAGCGCAGCTCAGCACGGAGCGCGCGAACTATCTTGCCGTCCTAAAGCGCTTGCAGTAGACCCCGCAACAATATGCTTGTCGGCGATATTCTGCGGGATCTGGCTATGCTGACGCTCATCGTTTTCGGCACTCTAGCTATATTCTGGTTCAGGTCCGAACGGAGAATACATCTTCGTTTTTGGATCCGGGCTAGTGTGCTGCTACTGGTGTCCATAGAAATCGGCCTGATTGAAGGGTCGCTCCTGTCGCCCTACGGATTTAGCTGGTTTGTGTTAGCAATTGGGCTCACGCTCTTCGCAGTCAAAAAGATCGCACCCAAGATTTTGGG